>ERZ1034980.797-NODE-797-length-20566-cov-27.384672_pt1 | contig 20566 bp, 13 predicted proteins | sample MGYA00520622_ERZ1034980 | MGnify/ENA primary metagenome ERZ1034980 (study PRJEB33766, sample SAMN09781791) | gut metagenome | biome: gut microbiome | host: Homo sapiens | place: Madagascar | study: EMG produced TPA metagenomics assembly of the PRJNA485056 data...
GAGATGCCGCTCGATGTGACACTGCTGCTCGACGCCAGCGCCTCCCGCATGCAGACGCAGGAGCAGCTTGCTGCCGAGGCCTGGATCCTCGCGGAAGCGCTGAAAAACTGCCACGTGCCGGCCGCCGTCTGGAATTTCCGTTCGCTCCGCGGCTACACCGTCCTTGAGAAGATGAAGGACTTCTCCGAGCGGGACTGCGCGCAGCTCTTTCATTTCTATGCCGCCGGCTGGAACCGCGACGGCCTCGGCCTGCGCCTCGCCGCGGAGGAGCTCCTGCACGGAAGTGGTCGCAGCTTCGCTGCGTCTCATGTACCGGACAGCAGCTGGTCCGGTGATGAAGACGGAGATGCACGCATCCGTGGCACAACCGGATGTCGGACAGCAGGTGCACGCATCCGTGGCACAGCCGCTTCCCGACATTCGAATGACCGAAAGCACATCCTGATCGTCTTGACGGATGCGAGCCCGGATGACTCGACGCGCCTGTCATCCTGTGGGAAGTACCCCTTCGGCAGCGCCTACGAGGGACGCCCGGCGGTCGATGACGCTGCTGCCGCCATCGCGGAGATGCGCGCACAGGGCATCCTCGTCTACGGACTCTTCCTGGGGCGAACGGAAAACCTCGAGAACCTCAGCCTCATGTATGGCCATCATCAGGTCCGGATCCACGACATCAGCCAGCTCGCCCGCGCCGCCGGCGAGATCTTCACGAAGGCCGTCGAAGAACTGTAAAACAGGTAAACAAAAAAGCGATGACTCAAAAGGGGAGTCATCGCTTTTTTGATTACTTCACCACCGGGCGCACGATCATGCTCTTGTCGCCGTGCGGGTTCTCGGCCTTCACGAGGGTGATGCGGAGATCCTCATCGACCACGAAGGTGTAGATCATGGTGTCATCCGGCTCCGCGCCGGCCTTGCCGTAGTTGAAGGTGATGGTGACGGTGCCGAGCGCGTTCGGGGTGAGCACGAAACGGGTGGTGCCGTCATTGATATTCATGGTATCGGACGGATCCTTAGCTGTGTAGGTTTTCTCGACGTCGAGGATGTTGTTATCCATAGTGTAGCTCCAGTCCTCGCCGATCGTCGGATTCGAGAAGAAGTCGAAGCGTGCCCAGTGGTTTGCGGCTTCCAGGGTCATGATGCCACCCGCCTCCTCGGTATCGTAGTAGTTGATCTGCAGATCCGACGCATCACCGCTGGTATATGCGCCATCGAGCGCCATGCCCGCCTCCGGCTTCGCGTCGGTGTTCGTGTATGCATCATCGAACTCCATACCTGCCTCCGGCTTCGCCGCTTCCTGATTCATGTCCGCGGTCGGTACGGATGGACCGCTGGTTTCCGCCTCGGTGGTCTTCGGTGTCACGCCCTGTGCCTTCACACCCGCACACGCCGTCGTTGCGACCGTCGCGATCAGGATCCCCGCGAGGAGGATGCTCTTCATGCTGCTGTTCATCATATTCTTTCTCATGGTTTTATTTCCTTTCGTTTTTGAATCGGATATCCTGTGTTTTGTTCCTTACATCCTTAATCACCGAAGAAGAGAAGGATAGGTCACAGGAATTATTTTTATTTTTTCACACTTTATGAATCTGAATAATAATACCTCCATATATCGTCGAATCACACATTGTTTCGCTGCTGCAGTGCAAGACCGATCAGTCGGTCTGCCTGATCCGCCATAAACAGTGGAATATTCAGCATATCATCATCCAGTTTCAGATTATCGAGAGAGAAGCGTATCCGAAGCTTCACCTTATCCGGGAAAAGCTCCTTAAACTTCTTTAGACTCCTGCTGGAGGTGTTGTCTTCGGCTTTCACTTCTACAGGGAAAATATCATTTTCTCGCTGAATCAGGAAATCCACTTCGTAAGGCGGATTACTCTGTGTCCAGTAGCGCGGAACCACCTCAAACTGTGTGATCAGTGTCTGGAGGACGAAGTTCTCGGTCAGCGCGCCCTTAAATTCTGTGAACAGGCGGTTGCCTTCACCGAAGGCCGTAGGTGACAGCTGAGCCAGACGACGGAGAAGGCCGACATCCACCAGATAGATTTTAAAGGCAGACAGGTCATCGTAGGCTGCGATCGGAAGACCAGGCGCAGTACTTCGATATATCTTATGAACCAGCCGGGCATCGACCAGCCACTGCAGCGCATCCTCATATTCACGGGCTCTCGCCCCTTCTTTGATGACCTTGTAGATGAATTTCTTGTTTTCTCTGGCCAGCTGAGATGGGATGGATTTCCAAAGCATCGAGATTTTCGGGAACTCTCGGGTATCCGGATGCTTCGCAAAATCCCGCTCATAGGCATCGATAATGCCGGAAAGCGCCTCCTGCATGGCCGGAATATCACGGGCTTCTGTCCACATGAGCACAGACTCCGGCATACCACCGGTGACATAATACATCTTCAATTTTTCGTAGAGCGGATTGAAAAATGCATCTGGGATGGGTTCAAGCGTATCAACGCTATCGAGATATGCAACCAGATTTTTATCTCCATTCGCAAGCAGAAATTCTGAGAAGGTCATCGGATCGATCTGCATGAAGTTTACCTTGCCCACAGGAAAAGAAGAGGGCTTTGCCAATGCAATCCCCAGCAGTGAACCGGCACAGGCGATATGATACTGCGGTGCATTTTCGCAGAAATACTTCATGGAGTTGATCACCTTCGGGCAATCCTGAACCTCATCGAAAATGATAAGCGTTTTTTCCGGCAGGATCTTCTGACCGCTGGCCAGCATCAGGTTTTGCAGAATCCGATCAACATCCTTCGTGGTTTCAAAGAACTGCTTATACTCCTCGTTTTCATCGAAGTTAAAATAAGCGATATTCTCATAGTAACGCCGGCCAAACTCCTTCAGAACCCAGGTTTTCCCCACCTGACGAACGCCTTTCAGAATCAGCGGTTTCCGATAAGGCGAATTCTTCCAGTCCAGCAGCTTCTTTATAATATATCGTTCCATAGACACGCTCCTCACACTTTTATGACGATTTTCGTGCATCTTCCTCACACTTTTATAGTGGTTTTCATGCGCAGTTTTCACACTTTTATAAATATTATATTGCGAAAGCAGAGACGGTGCAAATCAAAAATCACATTATTATTAATAAAAGTGTGATAGATCTCACACTTTTATATGTATTTGCGTGCATTCCGATTTGAAGAGTAGCTGTCATATTTATACTATTCTAAGAAACAAGAACGCGGAGGACCGATGAAAGTCCTCCGCGTTCTTATTTTAGTATGTGATCCATTCGATCGATCAGGATCGTCTGGAGTCTCGATGTCTGCTCTATGACTTATTCGTCATCGTCGCCACTGCTGATGGAGAGGCGGCCGTTGCTTGCGATTACCTTGCCGTTTGCATCGGTTTCGTTGATGTTGTAGTCACCGGCCGCCTTTACCTGTGCACCCGGGTTTGCGAAGTTAGATGAGTTCGCTGCGGCTGCGGTGGTCTGTGCGGCAGTCTCAGTACCAGCAGCACCAGCGGCTGCCTGGGTAGCGGTGGTGCCGTTCGCGGCGGCTGCGGCTGCTGCGCTGTTCACGGTCTCCTCGGTGTCGCTGCCCGGACCGGCTGCCTTGGACTTACGCTTCGCGTTCTTGCCGACGATGGTCGTAGGCTGTGCACCCGGATGATCGACACCGGCTGCGTATACGCCGGCGGTCGGGTCGGTAACAGGATCGAGCTCAACCTCATACCACTCACCGTTGTACTTCTCCTCGAGAACACCTTCCTTGTTATAACGGGTCGGGTTCGTGGTCTCGTACTTCGTGGTCTCCGGAACAGACTCCTGCGGAGCAAGTACGCCACCCTCGGCTACGACACCGGAGCCAGGACCGCCGACCGCGATATCGCCCTCCTCCATAGCGCCAGCCTGCTGAAGAACAGGGGTGCCGTCTGCGTTGGTTTCCTCGACCGCTGCGAGGAGGTCGTCTGCGCTCAGCTCGTCCTCTGCAGCCATGGTCTCGAACTTGTCGAAGCTCTCCGGGAGGGTGATGTTTCCACAGATGCTCATACCGGTGAAGGTGTCGGCTTCTTCCTTGGTCGCGAACTTGATGGTTACGTGATCTGCAGAAGAGAAATTATCGTTGATGAGCACGATGTGCTGCTCGGACTCGGCACCGTCGAACTTTACGGTGTTGCGACCGAACGGCTGGCCATCGACGGTCACGTAGACATCATTGTCACCGGTCAGATAATCGTAGTCGAGACCGAGGAGGCCTTCGATCTTGTTGCCCTCGGCGTCGGTTATGTAATCTGCGAGGATCTCGTAGGTGGTGTCGTTCAGCTTTGCGAAGCTGTCTGCCGGGATGTAGGCGAAGCTCTCCAGCTCGGAGATATTCTCGTCGAGCGGCTTGATGGTCTGGGACTCACCCTTCTGATCACCGGCGGCAGCAGAGGTCTGGATGGCCTTGACGATGACGTCGGAGGTGATGCCGTTGCCCTCGTCGTTCTGGTTGATCTTGTCCTTTGCGACGGTCGCCTTCACATCCTTACCGGCATCCTCGAAGCCCTTTGCGATGTCGATGGTCTCGCCGAGGTAGTGGGAGGTGATGTTCTTTACGGCGTCTGCATTGGCAGCCGCAGGACCGTCCGGATTCGTCACGCTGGATGGCTCGATGAGGGAGATGATCTCGATGCCCGGGAACTTCTTATTCAGAGCGCGGATCAGGGCCTCGTAGAACGCCGGGAAGGTGTCCTTATCATCGTAGCTGCCGAAGCTGAGCACTGCGGCGTCATACTCGACATCGGTGGTGAGCTCGTTTGCCATGACGAAGCCGGCGTAGGCACCGTTGTCACCGGCGAGTGCGTAGTTGTTTACGAAGACGTTTGACTTAAATGCATCACCGAGCTTCTGAGAGAGCTGCTCGGACCAGCTGTCATCGAGGCTGGTGACGCCATCGCCGTATGCGAAACCGTCGCCGAGCACGAGTACATTGACTGCGTTGCCGGAGTTCAGCTTGTCATAGAAATCGCCACGGGTAACCTCGACCGGTGCGGTCTCTGTGATGGTTGTCTCGGCTGCCTCGGTGGAAGCGGCCGCAGTTTCAACTGTACTATCTCCGCCGGAATGGCTGGTCGCAACCGCGATCCCCATGAGGATGACGACCGCACCCGCCAGGCCGCCGATGCAGGCCTTCTTATTCTGCTCGAAAAATTCCTTAAAATCCATAATAGTACTTCTCCTTATGAAGTGGTTTCATATTTTCGATATACCGCTACATATTACCCTTTTATCATAGAAAAAACAATTAATTTTATTTGAAGATTTTGTGTTTTACATGATAACGGTCACCGTGCGGGTTATCCCCCTGAGCATTCACGGCAGGCCGAGCGCGTGCTATGATAATACCTGATTGTTTTACATTCTGAACATTACTTCATCGTGTTGAAAAGATATTCTAAATAAGATATGCGTCTGAAAAACGCGTCGTGGAAATCACGCATCGTAGATCAGGCAGGGCTGTCACGTGAACAGATGAGGCAGAGATTTAGCGTAGTAACTGCAAGCCTGATAGGGTGCTTCTATGTGCGCAGGGCTTCCAGATATTTCACGAGTATAAAATGGGTGCACTATGTTAAAGGACCGGGACATCCGTGAGCCGCTGTTTGCTTTCCTGGAGGAGAGCTACGGGCGCATCCGGATCATCGAGGAAAAGAATATGGGCGGGAGCCGTGCGGATGTCATCATGGTGACGCCGGACAGCTTCGTGGGGATCGAGATCAAGTCGGATGCCGATACCTACACGCGGCTCGCGGGGCAGATCGAGGACTACGACCGTTACTTCGACATGAACATCATCGTCGTCGGCACGCGTCACGCGATGCACGTCGAGGAGCATGTGCCGGCGAGCTGGGGCATCATCACCGTCGAGGAGGTCGAGGGACGCGCGGATTTCTATGTGCTGCGCTGCCCGAAGTCGAATCCGGGGATCGATCCGGCGCGGAAGCTGAGCCTTCTCTGGCGTCCGGAGCTGCAGCACATCGTGTATCGTCATCTGAAGCATAAGTATGACCGCATCTCGAAGAAGGACGTGATCGAAAAGATCCTCGCGGGCGTGCCGTATGAGACGCTCCGCCTCGAGATGTCGGAGGAGCTGTTCGAGCGCGACTACACCCGCATCTTCGACGAAATCAACCAGTTTCGCGTCGAGCGCGAGGGGAAGAAGCCGCGCCGCCGGCGTCGTCAGCTGCACGCGAAGCTTCATCCGGCCAATGCCTCCGCCGCCACATCGTCACTGCCGCCGGAAGTTTCCGACGACGAAAAGCAGAAGCGGGCCGGTGCGACCCGCACGGCCCGTCGTCGCAAGCCGAATCTTCACGTGAAGCATGTCGTGAAGGGGCGGAAGAGTCCAAAGGCCGGTAAAAAACCCACATAGCAGAAGTTTTATTTCAGGGCATATAGTAGATGAGATATGAGCGCAGAGGTCGAAGCATCCGAATATTCGAGATGCAACAGCGTGCACTCAGAATAGAAAACAGTAATTTACAGCATGATACAGGGGGAATTTATGGAAAGCTTTTTCACGGCGGCGAACGCCGTCGTACCGTTTATTTGTTATATGTCGTACGGATATCTGATCCGTCACCTGGGCTTCGGGGATGAGACCTTCTATAAGCGTCTGAACCAGATCATCTTCAAGGCCTTTTTTCCACTCATGATGTTTAACAGTCTCTATAATTCGAAGGCGGATTTCCAGACGAACACGAGGCTGGCACTGACCGCGGTCGTGATTCTACTGTTGGCGATTCTGCTCACCGTTCTGCTGACGCCGCTGTTCGTGAAGGGAAACCCGCAGCGAGGCGTCGTGGCCCAGGCCACCTGGCGGTCCAACACCCTGATGTTTGCGCTGCCCCTCGCCATCAGCATGTACGGAGACGAGGCGGGTTCGCTCGCGTCCATCGTCATCGCGTGCTGTGTACCGATCTACAACATCGCGGCGGTGTTCATCCTCGAGTACTTCCGGCGCACGGAGGGCGAGAAGACGAGCGCGGTGAAGATGCTTCGGAATATCCTCACGAATCCGCTGATCATCGGTGCGATCGCCGGCCTTTTGTTCCGGGGGCTGCATATCCCGCTGCCGGCCTGTATCCTGAAGCCGATCAAGTCGATTTCAGATATGACCTCGCCGCTCGCGATCTTCATCTGCGGCGCGACGCTGGTGCTGCCGGACATCCGAAAGAACATAAAGCTTATCACGATCTGCACTGTGCTGAAGCTCGTCGTCCTGCCGGCGATCGTCACGACGATCTGCTACCTGCTCGGCTTCCGCGGCATCGAGCTCTTCATCCTGTTCTCGCTGTACGCGACCCCGCTTGCGAACGCGATCTTCCCGATGAGCCAGAGCATGGGCGGCGACGGCGAGCTCGCCGGGGAAATGCTGGCGATCAGCACCGTCAGTTCCATGTTCACGATCTTCCTCTGGATCATCGCCCTGAACTCCATCGGCGTGTTCTGAGCATAATCAATCGTTGTTAAGTCAAGTCGTGGCTCGGCGGCTGTCCGCCGAGCCACGAGTGAACAGGAACTAAAAAATCACCACCTGTATTACGTAATTTTAAATCGGATTTCTCGATGAAATGGCTTCTCCGGTGTGGTGAGCGTCATTCGTTCAGGGAGAAGATTGCTGATATCCGGGATGTCCTGTGCTTCCAGTGCGATGTGTGATCCCGGTGTCGGCAGAAAACCGCCGGAGTAGAGCACGAGGGCCGTGGCATCGGTCATCATGGTCATCTGATGCCCGGAAACCGGATCCCGCAGCGTACAGGCCTTTTTCAGTGGCTCTTCATGGCGAACGCCCCGCAGATGCCGTCGAAGATCGGACCTCGTAAGTATGTAAGCGTTATTATAACCACGCCCTGTATGAAACTGCTTCGTCGAGATCCGATCACGAAGAACCTCGGAGGCGAGCATATGCTGTAACGAAACCGGCACCCGGAAGTCAAAGGACGTTCCAGCCACCGGGATGATATCGGCTGGTAGGTGTGCAGCATCGTTCAGCACGACATTGTTGGCGGCGATTTCGAGTTCCTGCCGGAGTCCGGTAGCGACATCCGTCTCAACTTCTTCAAGCAGGCGATGCAGGCCAATGCTTCCATCAGGCAGCCTCCCTTCGAACGTATGGCAACGCTTGTATTCTATCTCCGGTGTCCACTTCGTACCGGCGAGATTCCAGTAGCTATGGTTTGAGAGATTTACATACGTTGTCTGATCCGTTTCTGCGCGGTACTCGATGCGAATCCAGTCTGTATCTTCGATCAGATACGTCACGTGATAGCAGCGATTTCCTGGATAACCGTCCAGCCCGTCCGGCTGTGTTGCTGTGAATGTGATTTTTACATAGTCCGGAGCTTCCTCCATTTCTTCTACATTCCAGTCTGTAAATGAAAGATTGTGCTTGCCGCCGTGCAGCTGATTCTGTCCATCATTGGGCGCGAGCGATCGACACCGACCACCGATTTCGAGTGCCCCGCCTCGGATACGACCGGCATTGGGCGCAAGCGTACGGCCTGCATAGGAACCAGAGTCACGCAGATCTTTTTCCGTTGGATAGGAGAGAACGACAGATCTCCACTCATCCTCGAAACGGAGAGCAATATTTTGAATTGCAGCACCGAGCGTAGAAAGCTCGATGATCATGCCGCTGCTTGTGATGCTCCGGTACCGTTTTCGAAAAGAATTTGAACAATCGGTTGAAATTTCAAATTTCATATAAAGCATCCTTTCCATGTTTGGTAAAAATTCATATTTCATCGCGCTTTTGAAAATTGAATTTGTAATATTTGATTCCTGAATAAAAGCAAAGACGAATAAATCGCGTGCATTTTAAAACCGCGTTTTTATGCATTCTTTTATATAATACCAGTATATCCATTACAAAGTCTTTTACTATTGCTATATTATATGAGAGCAAGATTTCAAAATTAATCCGCAATTCACGACAATGATTTTTATATCATGCTGTTTTACAATGAACTCAGTTGAACAAGAGTGACATTAAAAGAAAGGAGTTACAGCATGGAACACGTTTTGGAATTCCAGCATATTTCCAAATATTTCCCTGGTGTGAAGGCACTGGATGATATTTGCTTCAAAGCGTATTCCGGCGAGGTACTTGCTTTCCTCGGGGAGAATGGTGCCGGTAAATCCACACTTCTGAAGACGCTGAATGGTGATTATCAGCCGACGTCCGGAAAGTATTTACTGGATGGAGAGGAAAAACACTTTAAAACCCCACATGAGGCTATAGAGGAAGGCATCTCGATTATTTATCAGGAACGACAGATTCTTCTGGAGCTGTCCGTTGCAGAGAATATTTACCTCGGCAGAATGCCGGTTAATAAGTTCGGTATCATCGATACCGTAAAAGCCAACAATATGGCGCAGAAGATCATCGAGGACTTCGGCCTGCCGATCAAACCGGAGACGAAGGTCAAGGATCTCAGCATTGCCTACCAGCAGATGGTCGAAATCATGAAGGCCTACTCAAGAGAAAATCTGAAAGTGATCGCTTTCGATGAGCCGACCGCTTCACTGTCAGATTCGGAGATCGACGCTTTATTTAAGATCATTCGAAAGCTGAAGGCAGAGGATAAGGTCATCATTTATGTATCCCATCGCATGGACGAAATCGAGGAAATCACCGATAAGGTAGCGATCTTTAAGGATGGCCATTATGTTGATACCGTTGTGACGAAGGAAACGCCACAGGCCCAGATGATCAAGATGATGGTCGGTCGTGATCTCGGTGACATCTACAGCAGTCTCGATCGTGATAAGGAAATCGGCGATGTGCTTCTCGAAGTGAAAGATGTATCCTCCGATTATGTGAAGCCGACCTCCTTTACACTTCGAAAGGGTGAGGTCCTCGGCTTTTCCGGCCTCGTTGGTGCGGGTAGAACCGAACTGATGAGAGCCATTATCGGTGCCGATCATATGAAAGGTGGCGAGGTTTATCTCGAAGGCCGCAAGCTTACGATTCATTCCCCACATGATGCGATGGAACAGGGAATCGTCCTCGTTCCGGAGGATCGCAAGCTGCAGGGCATCATCTCGAATTTTTCTGTAGCAGAAAACATCAATGTCTCGATGCTGGACCAGCACTCGAACAGGTTTGGCTTCCTCGATGCGAAGGCAGACGAGGAAACGGCAGAAGCAGGTATTCGGGATTTCCGAATCAAGACACCATCGCCGGATAAAAAGATCGTCGAGCTTTCGGGTGGTAATCAGCAGAAGGCCATCGTTGCGAGATGGATCAGTACGAAACCGAAGGTTCTTATCCTGGATGAGCCGACGAAGGGCATCGATGTCGGTGCGAAGTCGGAGTTTTACAACATGATCTGTTCATTTGCGAAGCAGGGACTCGGCGTGATTCTGATTTCCTCAGAGCTTCCGGAGGTTATCGGACTTTCCGATCGGATCATCGTTATGAAGGGTAGACAGATTTCTGGTGAGGTCATGCGTGAGGAGGCGAGTGAAACGCAGCTCCTGAGCCTTGCGATGATTGGGAAGGTGGAAGAGAAATGAAAAAATTAAAAATTGATGGCGATAAGCTCGTCCTGATGGCAGCCATCGTCGCCGTATTCGTACTATTTACCGCACTGAACAGAAACTTTCTGTCGGTGACGAACCTGATTAACATCCTGATTGCAGCCTCCCTTGTCGGACTGGTCGCGATCGGTCATACCTACCTCATCATCGCCGGACAGAACGATCTGTCCCCTGGATCACTGGCTGCTTTCTCCGGTGTCCTCGCCGCGACCCTGGTTGGCATGGGCGTTCCGTTCATCGTGACCTGTGTGATCACGATTCTGGCCGGTATGGCCGTCGGCCTCTGCAACGCCTTCATGGTCAATAAGATCAAGCTCGAGGCCTTCATCGCCACCCTCGTTACGCAGTCGGTGATTCGAGGCTTCGCGTATATCCTTTGCGGCGGTAAGCCGGTCGCCATCGCGAATCCGACCTTCCTGCTGATTGGAAAGCTTCGCATCCTGAACATCCCGATTTCTGTATGGATCATGCTGATCTGCATCATCATCTTTGGCATCATCCTCGCGAAGACGAAGTTCGGTCGTTCTGTTTACGCCATCGGCGGTTCGCAGGAGGCAGCACGCCTTGCGGGTCTGAATCCACAGCGAATCGTCACGAAGTCCTTCGTTATGATGGGTGCGCTCTGCGCGATCGGCGGCATCATTTTCTCGGCTCGTATGAATTCTGGCCAGCCGGCGGCCAACGTAAACCTCGAGTTTGACGCCATCACCGCGGTTATCCTCGGCGGTGTCTCCTTCGTCGGCGGCGTCGGCGACATGGGTGGTACCTTCCTTGGCATCATCCTGATCCAGGCCTTTAACACCGGTCTCACGATGGTCAACGTGCCATCCTTCTGGCAGTACGTCGCAAAGGGCGGCCTCCTGCTGTTTGCACTGACGACCGACTACATCCGTAAGCAGCGTCGTGAGAAGGAGCTTCTGGAACTCTCCATGAAGAATCTCTGATTCGATCGTTCTCATACCACTCGGCAGATCCAGTCAGCGGACGACACTTCGGTCGATGAAGCTTTCAGAAATCTGCTACAGACATCTGATTCAGCCGGGACGTTTGTCGACGACGTCCCGTGCACCATAAAAAACATGAACTAAAATGGGTGCTCCGGCACCCTGTAAGGAGGAAAACATGAAAAAAACAAATCTCAAGAAGCTCGTATCCCTCGGTATGGCGTTTGCCATGGTCAGTTCACTGGCCGCCTGCTCCGTAGAGGGCAGCTCCACGACGGCGACGACGGCAGCCGCAAAGGCAGAGACCACGGCTGCAGCGGCAGCAGATACAGCAGCTGCAGAAGAGAAGAAGGAAGGCAGCAGTGAGGCCGGCGTCGTATACGGCATTTATAAGGCCGGCGATCAGACCTGGTTCATCGATGAGGGGAATGCGGCGAAGGCTGCGGTTGAGGCGAAGGGCGATACCTTCACCTATGTCGATGCGAAGATGAGTCCGGAGGAGTACCTGAAGGCGATCGATAACGCAATCGCAAACAACGCGAAGGGCATCGTCACCTGTATTCCGGATCAGACCATGTCACAGGCAGCGGTGGATAAGGCAAAAGAGGCCGGTATCCCGATCGTTGCAGCCGATGATGCACTTCAGGATACGGCTGGCAACAAGATCGCTCCGTGGGTAGGCATCAACGCGTATGTCATCGGTCAGGCAAATGGTGCATGGCTTGCAGACTATGCAAAGAATAACGATCTTGTAGGTAAGGATGACGTTGCACTTCTGATTCTCACGATGGATACCGTATCCTCCTGCGTACCAAGAGCAGAGGGCGAGTATGATCAGTTCGTTGCAGACTGCCCGGATTTCGATACGTCGAAGATTTATAAGGCAGATTATGATGGAACCACCGATAAGGGTAACACGGCGGCTACTTCGATCATCACCGCACATCCAGAAGTAAAGACCTGGCTCGTAACCGGTGCGAACGAAGAGGGAACGATCGGTGCCTGCCGTGCGCTCGAGTCTGCCGGTCTCGATAAGGATGCCTGTGTTGTCGGCCTCGGCGGTTACATGGCGAAGGATGAGTGGAACAACAAGGGCGCAGACGGCACCTGCATGAAGGCGGCTGCATACTTCTCATCACTTTCTGTAGGTGAGGGATCCGTAGATGTCCTTTACAAGCTGATCGATGGTGAGACACCGGACATGGAGACTGCGGTAGACGCTGTCATCGTAACACCGGAGAACTACAAGGACGAGATGGGGAAGGACGCTGAATAATATCTGATCCAACGCCTGTGAAAAGGGTCACCGCTTTTGCGGTGACCCTTTTAGGCTGGAAGCTAGCGTTCGGAGTTTACGTTCTTCCGGTACTGTGATGGTGTGAGGCCGGTCACTTTTTTAAACGTGGTGCAGAAGCTGGACTCCGAAGAAAAACCACAGGAGTAGCAGATATCCTTCTGACTGAGTCGGGCGGATTGCAGAAAGTACTTTGCAGCATTGACGCGTGCCTCTATCACGTATTCATGCGGAGAAAAGCCGGTTCCTTTTTTAAAGAGCCGACTGAAGTAGAACGGGCTCAGGGATGCCAGTCGAGCGAGCTGCTCGAGGGAGAGCTCCTCCTGCAGATGCTCCGTGATATAGGCGATGGTGTCGTCAATGATGCCACTTGAGCTCACATCGGCACTGTCCTGGTTTCGGGCGAGCAGTAATTCAGTGAGGATATTTACGATGTAGTTGTTCAGGAGCGGATCGCGGACAGCAAGTGAATCACGAAACCCCAGGTAGATTTTATGAAGATACTTCTCGAAACGATACGTATCCTTCAGGGTGATGACCGGTCCGGTCTGCTGCGTTATGGCCTCATAGTAGCCGCGGGCATTTAGACCATCGAAGTGAAGCCACTCGATCTCACATCCGCTGTCGGTCCCGTAGGCGTGGGGCTGATAGCAGTCGAGGAAGATGACATTGCCCTCATAGGCAGTACGCTTCTGGTCACCGATCTCAACCGTACTCTGGCCACGTTTCAGATACATCAGAAGAAAGCTGTCGAAGGACTGACGACGGATGCGATATCCTGGCATGTAGCGGAAGCTTCCGACGATCATCGGATAGAGGAAGAGCTTCTGCGCAAGGGCACCGGCAGTATAAACATAAAAATCGGAACCGGGCTGGATATATTTTTCGGTGGATACCATATGGAGCTCCTTTCCTGCGAAGAAAGAATAAACGATGAGTGGCGATGTCAAAGACGAGCTTCTGTTTCGTTTTACAAGAACAAAAATCAAACTGAATCGATAGAGCAAGATTTTAAAACGAAACAGCAAACTGCTCGAATGATTTAGATGATACTACACTATATATTATAGGCAAGAAATGAAAAATGTAAATGCTGCTGCCGGAGGTTCCGGGCGTTCAACCAGTGGCGTTTCGTTGATCATATACTATGTAATGCGACAGCGTATTCTTAGATTGAAATACATTTCTTTATGAAGAAACAGACAGGATGAGAACGCAAGTACAGGCGATATCGAAAAGCACTGTCAGAAGGAAACAGGAGGCAGAAATGTCAGAAGTAAAGATTTGGGAAGCGATCGAGATGATCCCGACCTACGGGATCGGTCAGCCGGATAAAAATCCGATGTTCCTGGAGAAGCGTGTCTACCAGGGAAGCTCCGGACGAATCTATCCGTATCCGACGATTGAGAAGATTTATGATGAGAAGAAGGACCAGCCGTATCACGCAGTCTGGCTCGAAAATGAATATTTGAAGGTGATGATTCTCCCAGAGCTCGGTGGACGTATCCAGCGTGCGTACGATAAAACGAACGACTATGATTTCGTGTACTACAATCATGTGATCAAGCCGGCGCTCGTCGGCCTATGCGGTCCGTGGATCAGCGGTGGTATCGAGTTCAACTGGCCGCAGCATCACCGTCCGACGACCTTCAATCCGGTGGACTATATGCTGATCGAAAACCCGGATGGGTCGAAGACCTGCCGGATTTCGGATACCGATCAGATGTACGGCACCCGCGGTGAAGCGAGCTTCACCTTATATCCTGGAAAGGCGTATATCGAGATCAAGGGACAGCTCTACAACCGAACCTCCGAGCCGCAGACCTTCCTCTGGTGGGCGAATCCGGCTGTTCCGGTCAATGATCACACTCAGTCTATTTTTCCACCAGACGTTCATGCCGTGATGGATCACGGAAAGCGCGACGTTTCCCGCTTCCCGATCGCGACCGGCGTCTACTATAAGCATGATTACAGTGCGGGCGTCGATATTTCACGTTATAAGAATATTCCGGTGCCGACCTCCTATATGGCAGAAAAATCCGATTTCAACTTCGTCGGTGGATATGATTATCAGGTCGGTGCAGGTTTGCTGCATATCGCGGATCATCACGTTTCACCTGGAAAGAAGCAGTGGACCTGGGGCTGTGGTGATTTCGGCCAGGCCTGGGACCGTAATCTGACCGACAGTGATGGGCCATACATCGAGCTGATGTGCGGTGTCTATACCGATAACCAGCCGGATTTCACCTGGCTGAAGCCGATGGAGGAGAAGAGCTTCACACAGTACTTCATGCCATATAAGGGCGTCGGCTATATCAAAAATGCCTCGAAGGAAGCGGCCATCAATCTGGAACTGACCGAGGAGGGCATCCACCTCATCGCATATGGCACAGCGGATTATCCGAATGCAGAATTCCGTCTCACGGATGGCGATACCGTGCTTCTCGATGAGCATGCGAATCTGAGTCCGGTCAATGTTTACGAGAAGACACTGAAGCTGCAGGTCGAGGATGAAACGAAGCTGACCTTCGCTGTGCTGAGCGAGGGACGTGAGCTGATTCGATACACCCCTCTCAAAAAGGAAATTCCGGATCTTCCGAAACCGGCAGAGGCAGCGAAGGACCCTTCGGAAATCATGACATGTGAGGAGCTTTATCTTACGGGTCTTCATATCGAGCAGTATCGTCATGCTACCTATCGCCCGGATCCATACTATCTGGAGGGCTTAAAGCGTGATGCCGGAGACATTCGCCTCAATACGGCGTACGGTACACTGCTGATGCGTCGCGGTCAGTTTAAGGAAGCAGAAACATACTTCCGCACGGCCATCAAGCGGGCGACCTGGAAGAATCCGAATCCATATAACTCGGAGCCGTATTATCAACTGGGTCTCGACCTTCTGTATCAGGGCCGTGATGATGAGGCGTTTGATGCATTTTTTAAAGCCAGCTGGTCCAGCGAGCAGCAGGAGAGCAGCTTCTACTACCTGGCGGCGATCGAGGCGCGTCGCGGTCACTTCGAGAGTGCACTCGAGCTCATCGAGAAGGCGCTTGTAAAGAACGCGCATAATGTGAAGGCACGCGGCCTACGGACATACATCCTCCGAAAGCTCGGCCGAATCGGAGAAGCCATGGCGAGCATCCCGGAGAATATGAAGGTGGATCCGTTTGACTACGTTTCGAGACTGGAGCTTGCAACGCTGCTGGATACATCTGCGGCAGAAGGCGAAGAGCTTACAGCCATCCGTCAGAACGCGATGCAGTCAGCAAGTGTCGATGCAGGCGTAAATAAAATCGTCGTTCAGGATGCGGAGAGTGTGATCGAGACCGTAAAGACACTGGCGCGGGATTTCCATGAGAATTATCTGACCATCGCCCGCGACTACCTCGAGTGCGGTGCCTATGAAGAAGCATTGGCCGCGCTCAGGCTCTGTGGTGAGGACTGGGCGATGCTGGACTACTATGCAGGCTATATCCAGGCGCTGTCCGGTGACGAAGCCGCTGCAAAGGCAAGCTTCGAGAAGGCTGCTGCCGATTCCACGGACTGGGTATTCCCAAACAAGCTGGAGGATATCCTGGTACTGCAGAAGGCCCTCGCACTGAATCCGACCGATGGACATGCGTACTACTACCTCGGAAACCTGTACTATGACAAGATGATCTATGATGAGGCCATCACAGACTGGGAGAAGGCAGCAGAGCTCTGTCCGGATTTCGCAACGGTATGGCGTAACCTCTCACTGGCATACTATAATAAAAAGGCGGATCCGGTGAAGGCAAAGATGGCCATGGATTGTGCGTATGCACTGAGCCCGACCGATCCACGCCTCTTCCTCGAGCATGACCAGCTGGAGAAGAAACTTGATATGCCGACAGCAGAACGCCTGAAAAATTATGAGGCCAATGTCTCTATATTTACGCAGAGAGATGATTTGATGGTTGAGTACGCGACGCTGCTGAATCTCAGCGGAAAGTTCCGTGAGGCGCTCGATTTCATCATGGCGAATCGTTTCCATCCGTGGGAAGGCGGCGAAGGAAAGATCACGACCCAGTATACCTATGCGCTGATCGGCCTCGCACTCGAGGAGATGAAGCAGCAGCACTGGGCGCTGGCACAGGAGCTTCTCCTCCAGACACGGAGCTATCCGGAAAACCTCGGTGAGGGTAAGCTGGAAGGTACGAAGGACAACCATGTGAACTACTACCTCGGTCTCTGTGCCGAAGCACTCGGTGATGAGGATGCGGCGAGAGCATACTTCACGACGGCGACCATCGGTACGGATCAGCCGGCCGGTATGATGTACTACAACGATCAGCCGGCGGATATGATTCTCTATGAGGGCCTCGCACTGCTGAAGCTGGGCGAAGAGGTGCCGGGCAAGTCGCACTTCAACAAGCTCATCGACTATGGTGAGCGGCACATGAAGGACGAGGTGAAGATCGAGTACTTCGCGGTTTCTCTTCCGGATTTCCAGATCTTCGAGGAGGACTGGAACCGTCGGAATCAGGCGCACTGTCACTATCTGATCGGACTCGGCAGTCTCGGCTACGGTGATCGTAAGCGCGCAGCGGAGGAGTTCGCACAGGCCATCGCACTCGAGCCGACCCACTGGAACGCGATACGCTACCAGAAGCTCGCAGAAGAGAGGTAAATGCGATAAGCTCGTCAACTGAATCCGGGCCCCTGCCTGCTCGAATCCAGTTGACGCCTGAACAGTATCATCTAAGAATTTCACAGATTGAAAAGAGGTTTTTCACATTGACTGCGAAGAACCTCTTTTCTATACTTTAGCTGTATGTGTTAAAATTTTACCACGCGTGCGCGGATATCGTAGCTGCTCTTGTGCTGAATGCCCATGTTTTTGTGAGTTTTCGACGCTTTTCGGGAGCCTGTACGACGGACGACCGCGGCGGCCAAGGAGGAAAAGATGGATCTTTCGTACAAGGAGAGTGCGCTGAAGGCATTCGAGGAGAAGTTTGGCGATACGAATGGAGTGAAGTGTTACTTCGCACCGGGACGTGTGAATCTGATCGGTGAGCATACGGACTATAACGGTGGTCACGTTTTCCCGTGCGCACTGACCATCGGTACCTACGCGGCAGCCCGTCGTCGTGAGGACCGCACGCTTCGTTTCTACAGTGTGAACCTGAGCAGTAACGGTGTGATCGAGACATCGCTTGATGCGTTCACCCCACTGAAGGAAGAGCGCTGGATCACCTACCCGATGGGCGTGATGTGGGCGTTTGAGAAGCGGGGCTTCAAGCTCGAGAGTGGTCTCGACATCGTCATCAACGGCAACATCCCGAACGGCTCGGGCCTCAGCTCCAGTGCCTCCCTCGAGGTGCTGACCGGCTTTATCATCCGTGATCTTTTCGGCTTCACAGATGTCACAAACGTGGACCTCGCCCTGATCGGCCAGGACGCCGAGAACAACTACGCCGGCATGAACTGCGGTATCATGGATCAGTTCGCGAGTGCGATGGGTAAGAAGGACAACGCCATCTTCCTCGACTGTGCGACGCTGAACTACGAGTACGCGCCGGTCGTGCTCGATGGCATGAAGCTCGTCGTGACCAATACCAATAAGAAGCATAAGCTCGTCGGTTCCGCCTACAACGATCGTCGTCGTGAGTGCGAGGAGGCACGCGAGATCCTCGCGAAGGAGTGCGGCATCCAGACCCTCGGTGACCTGTCCAATGCTGATTTCGAAGCACATAAGGCCGCCCTCACGGATCCGATCGTCCAGAAGCGCGCGATGCATGCGGTCTATGAGAACAACCGTGCCATCGAGGCCGTGGCGGATCTCAAGGCCGGGAACATCGAGGCGTTCGGAAAGCTCATGAACGCATCCCATGTCTCTCTTCGTGATGACTTCGAGGTCAGCTGCGAGGAGCTCGACGTCCTCGTCGAAGAGGCATGGAAGGTACCGGGTGTCATCGGCTCCCGTATGACCGGCGGCGGCTTCGGCGGCTGCACCGTCTCCATCGTAAAGGACGACGCCATCGAGACCTTCGAGAAGCAGGTCGGCGAGGCCTATAAGAAGCGCATCGGCTATGACTGTACCTTCTACGTGGTCAGCATCGGCGATGGCCCTTCCGAGATCTAATGATGTAAAATTTCCGTGTGCCGACGCGCACGGGGATGAAAGATGATAAACTATTCGAGGCCAATGCAGACAGGCGTCATGAGGATGGCGAGGTCGAAAGCATTGGCCGCGCTGAAGATAGGAGTTTTGCGACCTCGGCCGCATGAACAGGAGGAAAATTATGAACATTCTCGTAACAGGTGGTGCTGGATATATCGGAAGCCACACATGTGTGGAGCTTCTGAACGCGGGCTATGATGTCGTGATCATCGATAACCTGTATAATTCGAATCAGAAGGCCGTGGATCGGATCGAGGAGATCACCGGTAAGAAGGTGAAGTTCTATGAGGAGGACCTCATGGATCGTGCGGCGGTGAAGCGTGTCTTCGATGAAAATCAGATCGATGCGGTCATTCACTTCGCAGGTCTCAAGGCGGTCGGTGAGTCTGTGCACAAGCCGATCGAGTATTACCGCACGAACATCGGTTCCACGCTGAATCTGACCGACGAGATGCGTGCGCATGGCTGCAAGAATATCATTTTCTCGAGCTCTGCGACGGTGTACGGCGATCCGGCGGAGATTCCGATCACGGAGAACTGCCCGAAGGGCACCTGCACGAATCCGTATGGCTGGACCAAGTGGATGCAGGAGCAGATTCTGACGGATATTCACACGGCAGATCCGGAGTGGAATGTCATCCTGCTTCGTTACTTCAACCCGATCGGTGCGCATAAGTCCGGTCTCATCGGTGAGGATCCGAAGGGCATCCCGAACAACCTGCTTCCGTACGTGGCACAGGTAGCGATCGGCAAGCTGCCGGAGATTAACGTCTTCGGTGACGATTATGACACACCGGATGGCACGGGCGTTCGTGATTACATCCACGTCGTGGATCTCGCACGTGGTCATGTAAAGGCCATCGAGCGTTTCGCGAAGAAGGATGGTGTGTTCATCTGCAACCTGGGTACCGGTCATGGCTACTCGGTACTGGATGTCATCCATGCGTTTGAGAAGGCCTGCGGTAAGAAACTTCCGTATGTGATTCGGGAGCGTCGTCCGGGCGACATCGCGACCTGCTACTCGAGCCCTGCGAAGGCAGAGAAGGAGCTTGGCTGGACCGCGGAGTTCGACCTCGAGGATATGTGCCGCGATTCCTGGAACTGGCAGCAAAAGAATCCGAACGGATACAACTCATAATTTAATACAATGGCCCGGAGGGCCGGCAACAGAAACACAGTACTCCGAGGCCGGTAAACTCTAAGCCGGGGACCCTAAGCGGCACTAGGCCCTCTGCAATCACTGAGTTTTCTTTATGAAAACTCAGCGTTGCAGAGGGTGCTAAGGAAAAAGTACCAAGTGCCGCTAAGGGGACCCGGCTTGATTTTACACGGCCTCTCCGTATGGTTTCTGTTGTCGGTCCTCCGGGACCTTGACTGAACGATTTATATTTACGTTATGAAATGTTTTACATGAGGGAGATGGAATGATGGATGTGCAGATGGCTGTAAAGGATCTGGTGGCGTATGCGCTGAAGACGGGGCTGATCGAGGAGGCGGATATCATCTGGGCGCTGAATACGGTGACGCTGGAGCTGGGCATCACGGAGGTGACGGCGACGCGGGAGGATGTGATCGCGGAGGCCGACAGCATTGCCTTCGATGAGACGGAGGCGAGTGAGGATCAGAAG
>ERZ1034980.800-NODE-800-length-20535-cov-327.774023_pt1 | contig 20535 bp, 16 predicted proteins | sample MGYA00520622_ERZ1034980 | MGnify/ENA primary metagenome ERZ1034980 (study PRJEB33766, sample SAMN09781791) | gut metagenome | biome: gut microbiome | host: Homo sapiens | place: Madagascar | study: EMG produced TPA metagenomics assembly of the PRJNA485056 data...
TTTCGCCGAATCTGTATAGCCATATTGAATCTTAGTAGAAATACTTCCTAAATAACCCCATTCCCAACTATCAGGAATTTCATAAGGAATTTCATAAGGAATTTCTTCTTTACTAATTTCAGGTAATGGCTTTTCTTTCTTGATTTTTTTATCCTTTATTAACTGTTCTTTTTCTTCTTTTATTTTATCAAGCAATACTGATGCTGGTTCATCTGTTGGATCTTGCGGAACAAGCTTTCCATGCATTGCTAAATCAAGTATTTTTTTGTCTAGTTGTTCAGCTAACTGTTTGAATTCCAGTTGATTTGATTCAATTGTATCGATTAAAGCGAATAGTTCTTCAATTTTAGCGACAATCCGTTTTTGTTCCTTTAAAGGAGGAATTGAAATACAAGTCATTCTAAATCCTTTTCCAGATATTTCTTTAAATGTTGTTCCAGATGCTCTATTTTGAATATCCGGTGTCCTAAAAACTAAACAGTAGTATAGATAATTAATATCTACTTTAATTGGAGTAACTGATTTACAGCCCTGGTTAGTACTATAAGGATACGGAACAATATTTATATGACCAATTGGCGCGCGACTAGAATAAACAATTGATCTACCTGGAATTAGTTGAGCTGACGAACAATTTAATCCTTGTTCGGTTATATGCTTAAGCACTACTGAATTGAAGATCTTAGATTTGCTTTTCCCCATAATAGCAGGTGTTATCCAAGGGATTGTCCCATTCTCCCAGAACCCATTAATCGTAGTTTTAGGAGTTCCACCAGAGAATATGCTTCCTATATCCACAAGTCTTACCCATTCCCAACTATCAGGAATTTCATAAGGAATCTCTTCCTTACTAATTTTAGGTAATGGCTTTTCTTTCTTGATTTTTTTATCCTTTATTAACTGTTCTTTTTCTTCTTTTATTTTATCAAGCAATACTGATGCTGGTTCATCTGTTGGATCTTGCGGAACAAGCTTTCCACGCATTGCTAAATCGAGTATTTTTTCCCGTAGTGCTTTTGTGTTAATCATTCCACTACATCTCCTAAAATTTCTTGTAACTTCGCAACTGATTCAGAAATAGCAACTGATTTTTGATCCATTAAATCTAAGAGTTCTGAGACAGAATAATCAGGACCTTCTTTTTCTTCTTCCATCCAGAAAATATCTAAGCTGGTATTTGCACGTTTTTCTATTTCTTCAATTGAATATTTGCGCCAACGTCCATTAGGATTATCTGCACTATATGTTTCTTTACGTTTTGAAAAATCGTCTATTTGATAACATTCAATAAATTCTTCAAAATCTTTTTCGTTCAGAGGATTACGTTTCCCAAATGAGCGCATATTACTGCGCATATCGTAAATCCATGTTTCTTTCGTATTGTCTTTTTCTGTCGCACCACGTGTAAAGAATAGTACGTTTGTTTGTACTCCTTGAGCGTAGAAGATGCCAGTTGGCAAGCGTAAAATAGTATGCAAATTACATTTATTTAACAAATCTTTACGAATTGATTCGCCCACACCATCAGCAAATAACACATTATCTGGCACAACAACTGCTGCCCGAGCTTTTCCATTTGTCTTCAGCGAATTATATATCGTTTGTAAAAAATTCAATTGCTTATTAGAGGTTTCATACGTTAAATCATCTCTTGTAGCACGTTCGCCGCCTTTTTTTGTCCCAAATGGTGGATTAGTCAACACAACATCAAAATCTTTCATCCACTTTCCATTTGAAGATAAAGAATCCCCTTGATCTAAACGTCCTTCAATATCATGTAAAAGTGCATTCATCAAAGCTAGCCGATGGGTATTTTGTACCAGTTCCATACCAGACAAGGCTTCTGTTTTTTGGAACTTAAATTGTTCAGGACTCAAATCAAAAAAGTCATCATATTTTTCTTTTAGATAGTGGTCAGCAGCAATCATAAATCCAAAAGTTCCAGCTGCCGGATCATTTAATCGCTCACCAAGTTCTGGATGCATTAGTTTCACCATTACATCAATCAACACTCGAGGTGTAAAATATTGTCCAGCACCTGATTTGGTTTCATTGGCATTTTTCTCCAATAATCCTTCATACAAATCACCTAGACCTTCTTGTTTTGCTGAATACCAGTCTAGTTTATCAATATCCTTAATAATCTTTTCTAAATTAGCTGGCTCATCAATATGAGTCGCTGCATCTGCATAAATCATGTTTAACCGCTTATCCTTAGTAACCTTGGAATTACCTAAGTCTAATAACAATTGCTTGTAAAAAGTTTTTAGTTCAATCCCTTCTTTGCTAGTTAAATCATCCCAACGGTACCCATTAGGAATAACATCTTCTGTATTTTGTTCTTTCATCATTTTTAAAAATAGTAGATAGGTTAATTCTGTTACATAATTTTGATAACTGATCCCATCATCACGTAAAACATTTGCCATATTCCAAAGTTTGGCAACAATTTCTGTATTTGTCATTATTTTCCTCCTGAATATCCTAAAAAAGATACAAATTCAATAGTCCCATTATAACAAAAAGAGTCATCAATTAGATGACTCTAAGAAAATTAAGCATATAAATTTTCATTAATCGTTTCTACAATCGAATTGGTTTGATCACCAAACACGGCTTTCATTCGTTTGTATCCTCCGTTTTGTTGAAAAACTCCCGCATCATCAAAAGCAGTTTGAGCATCCGGTCCTAAGACAGGTTGCTGTAACAGTTGTTCTTCAATTCGCTTCAACCATTTTTCTTGCATCGGTGTCCAATCAGCTACTCCATAAACTTTATGCATTGCATTTTTGATTCTAGTCTCATGATCAACTAATGGACTGCCTAATGCCGCTTGTCGAATAAAGCTAATAATATCTGCAGCAATATATTCATTCTTTGCATTTTTCCAAGCAGTTTGTAAAGAGGTTTCATCATAGCGTTTTTCTCTGAGTTTTAACTCAATTGTACGCAAATCCTCTCGTGTTAGGTCTTTAGGACGATTAACCACAATTTGTAGTGCAGGTATCAAATTGATGTTTTCATGAACAAAAGCATTAAAGCTATTTAAATAGTCACTCGGCTTTTCATTTCCTTCACCATATCCTCGTTCCACAAACAATAACTCATCCGGCGCTTCTGAAATATACATTGTTTGCTCACTTGTCTTATACTCTGCCATTCGCTGAATATTTTCTGATTGCATCTCAAGTTCTTTTTTGCTCATCATTTTAATACTTTGTAACCATTGATCAAGAGATTCAACATGATTCAACTCACTGATTTCCACTTTGGCTTTTTCTGATAAACATTGTTTTCTTCGTTGTAACTTAGCAATTAACTCTGCTTTATAGAAACCAAATGCTTCATCATTTTCCGCATTAATAGTTGCATCATAGATATCCATAGCCGCTTGATTTGGTTTAGCTACTAAAGGCTTCATATCAGTAATCTCTTGTAATGTATCATACAAATGTACCGCATCATAGACTTTAAAAGAGGTTTTCCCAATGTCTGGACATAAACGAGTTGCGCGTCCCAACATTTGATCGTACAAAATTCGTGATCGAACTCTTCGTAAAAATACTAAGTTACTAATTTCCGGCACATCAATTCCTGTTGTCAATAGATCAACTGTCACAACAATTTTGGGATATTTTTCGTTTTTGAATCGTTTAATCTCTTTATTGGGATGTCGAATATAACCTGTAATTTTCACGATTGCATCATCATCGACAGGAATCCCAATTTTTTCATAAGCTTCTTTCAGCAAACGTACAACCATATCTGCATGACTATCGTTAGCCGCAAAAATTAATGTTTTCCCATTTTCTTCCGGATCTATATGTTCAGCTAAACTAGATAGAATCACTCTGTTAAAAGATTCTGTAATAACTTTTTTATTAAAAGCCGTCACATCAAAATTTAGTTCATCTTCCAACAAGGCTTTATCAATATTTTGTGTTTCTGGATCCCATAAAGTAACTTCTTGTCCTTCATTGAATCTTATTCCATTTTTTGAAAGCTCTGTTTCAAATTTATATGGAGGGTCATGATCTACTAAATAACCATCAACCACAGCGTCCGTATAAGTATACGTGTAAATTGGCTTCCCAAATATTTCAGTAGTATGAAGTGCTGGAGTAGCTGTTAAACCTAAAACAGAGGCATCAAAGTAGTCAATAACTCTACGATATTGACTGATATATTCTTTTTCATTGAAATAAGTAATTTCTTCTTCAGATATGGTTTTATCTTCAGTATAACCTCGGTGTGCCTCATCAACAACAATAAAATCATAAGTACCAACTGACGGAATATTTTCTCCTTCCTCTTGATAAAACAAGCGCCGTACCATTCCTTGAACCGTTGCGATTTGAATTTTTGTAGTATCTTCAGGTTTAATATCAGAAACTTCTTTAACATCGTAAATATCAGATAATGATAGATTCTCAATTTTTGTATCTTTTAATGCATCTGCTACTTGTTTTCCAAGAGAGGTGCGATCTACTAAAAATAGAATTCGTCGTACTCGCTTTGATTTAATCAATCGATACATTAAAGACAATGCCGTTCTTGTTTTACCAGTTCCTGTCGCCATAGCTAACAACATTCGACGTTGATCACTTTCGATAGCTTTTTCAACTGCTTGAACAGCTTCGATCTGATAATAACGATTAGCAAAATCTGGATATTGCTTATCTTCACTTAACTCCTTATTCGCTGTAATTTCATCAACTTCAAGTTTTTTTCTTAAATCTTCTGGCGAATGCCAGCTCTCTAAAGCATAAGATGCTTTTTTCGGAGTTCTAGCATCCCAAAACCAAATACCTGATTTTTCAGCTAATTGTTTTAAGTAAGGACGCCCATTTGTTGAATAAACAAAGGGTGTTTTATACTCCGATTGTTCATTTACTAAATTAATTCCAGCTAATACTTGCACATCACGGGCGTATTCTTTGGACTGTACCAAGTCTCCTGCAATATCTTTTCCATAAGGCTTTGCTTCAACGATTCCCACCAACGTCAATCCGTCAAATAAAGCATAATCTGCATATCCAGTCCCACATTTCCACTCAGCAATTGCCATTTTTCTATTTTTTTCAGGCATTGTTTTTTTACATTTGTAATTTAACTCATCTGTATTAGCTTCCCATCCTGCATTCCTAAGCTGTTCATCAATTAAAATGCGGGTTTGTTTTTCATTCGGTGGATAATTTTGCGCATATTTTCTAGAACGATATCGTCGCGCATTTCTATTCTCTTTATCGTCTTCAACTGGATAAATCACCACTTTTTCAAGTTGCTCTTTAAATCTTTTTTCTTGTTCTTGAAGTTGCTGTTCAAGTATACGAATTCTTTCGGCTTGTTCTTTTTCATTATCAATTGGAACACTAAACTTAGGTGAATTAAAATCGTATGAAACATAGACTTCCATAAACCAACAACTTATATAAAATGCCATCTGTAACATGTCGATTGCTTCACTAGTAGTTCCATAACTTCCATCATGAGCCGCTTTGTTTCCAGTCTTTCGAATCATGTGAAAAACATTCACCAACTCGTCAGGCAAAACATATTTATTTTGCAAAGTATTTAATTTCTCAACTTGACTTTTTAGCCCCCAAGGATCAATACCCTCTAATTTAAAAATTGCATCCGTCATTTTTTCAGCTAGTGATCTTATCTTAACAATCGCAGCATTCGGATCACGATAAACGCTCTGTTCTGCACTTTCTCCTAGATTTTTAAATAGTTCCCATTCAACTGTAAAATATGAAAAATTTGTTTTCAACAACTACACCTCCACAAAAAAATTTTAATTATCTTGATACAATAATAGTTTCAAGTCTGAATATTGTATTCTATAAGGAAAGAAATTTTTAATTAATGATGATATCACTTGAATAAAACGTGTATCAAACAACTATCATTTGCTTTTTTTAGAACCAAACCCATTCATCAGAAGTTTTTATGTTTAAATTACTAATTGTTACTCTATTCAAGAAAGTAACATTTGATAGGGAAGATTTTTAATGCTCATCTACTTTCTTGTTATTCAGTGAGTTTAAAAACTTCTTTTTCTTTATAAGTATAGTTTCCTTTATTTTAGCATATCAATTCATTAAGAAAAGATAAAAAAAGATTTATTTGTTATCTTTTGAGTTACGCACCTCCCTAACTACTTCTCTAACGATTTCAAATCGCTAGAGAAGCGTTAGCGCCCCTCTAACGTTGTTTGATATAACCTAGACTAGATCGTTAACGTAAAGGGTGTCTTTAACACAAAAATAGCCGTATCCTTTGTTTTGGATACGGCTATTTGATATTGCTCATTCAATTGTTGTACCACGGCATGCGTGAATTTCATCGTAATTTCCAACATCTCCTTATGGTTAGGATCAAAGGTGATTTTCTCAATAAAGGTACGATACAAGGCTTTGACTTGCTTCTTCTCACTCTGGGCAAGAAAGCGATCCAAACTAGTCAATATCCGTTGGACATCTTTGACTTGAATCGGCTCTCCTTGTTGTTGAAAGATCCCTAAGATTTCATTTTCTCGAATGTGCAACTGTCGTCGTTTTTCAGTCAATTCGTCTAAGCGGTCTTTTAACATCGGAAACAATTCAGGACTATCTTCCAAAGCAGCTTCCCATTTTTCAATTTTAGTCTTCAATTCTTCCTTTCGTTCCAGTAACACCACGAGTTCTTGTTCCAATGGTTGGCTTTGTCGCGCTATTTCTTCATTTAACGCTGCCACCAATCGGGGAAGAACTTCTGGTAGCTGAACGATCTCCTTTAATCGGTCGGCGACAAATGTTTCCGCTTGCTCGGCACGAATCGAATTGGCATGACACACACTTGCTCCTTTATTCCGAAAGATTGAACAAGAATAATACCGAATTCGTTTCTTTGTGCCATCTTTTAGGGTATTTGTGACATTACTTGCTGCCATCGGTGCCCCACATTCTGGACAACGTAACAACCCCGTCAATACATTTTCACCTGTATGGTTCCATTTGGGTTGTTTTCCTTCTAAAGCAAGGCGTTCTTGTACTTTTTGATAATCTTCTTCCGAAATAATCGGTTCATGGGTTCCTTTCACTAAAATCGGTTTCGGATTTTTTCCTTTCCGTCGTTTGGTTTCCCAATTGATATAGCGCGCATATTCTAAATACCCTGCATAAATTTTATTGCGTAAGATATCTTTCACTGCCGTGGTAGAAAAAGCATTCTGTTTGACTGTTTGATATCCTTGACGATTCAAAAAATTGGCAATCGCTCGATACCCTGCTCCACCTAAATATTTTGCATAGATCAGACGAACAATTTTCGCTTCTTCTGGTTCAATGACCAATTGTTTTTGACCATTCGTGTCAATACCACTGACATAGCCTAAACGTCGTCCTCCTGCATAACGCTTTTTATCTTTCACTAAGCTTTGCATTGACATTTGAACATTTTCCGCAATTTGGTTGCGTTCAAATTCACCGAAACTCCCAAGGAGTTGTAACATCAGTTTACCTGTCGAAGTGGTCACGTCAAATTGTTCCGAGATCGAATGTAACCCCACATCATATCGCAATAGTTCCTCGACGGTTTGTAAGACATCTAACATATTGCGTCCGAGACGGGTCAATTTCCAAATCACTAGTAGATCAAAACGATGGTTCCGAGCATCGTTCATCATTCGTTGATAAGCGAACCGATTTTTTATGGATTTTCCACTGATTCCTTCATCCGCATAAACTTCTACCACTTCATAGCCCATCCGTTCGGCAAACTGTCGTCCATTTTGTTCTTGTGCTTGAATACTATGTCCTTCTAAAGCTTGTTCTTGTGTACTCACTCGAATATATAATGCGACTCGTTTGGTTGGTGTCGTTTCCATAGATCATTCGTTCCCTTCTAAAATATTTTGTGTCAGTTGTCGGAAGTAAATCCCACAGACTGTTTTTTCCTTTGTTACCTCGATCCGACAAACATGGTCACATAACAATTGTCGACTAGAGAGGTCTTTTAGTTGAAGCCATTCTTTCACTTTTGCTTCACACTGTTGAAGTGAAAGAAACGAAGAAGTAGACCTCGGCTTTTGAATAGCTTGCAGTTGTTGCTTGAGTTCTTCCAGTGGACAATTGCCCTCTTCAAATGCCTTGAGCCATTGTGCTTCTTGTTTCTTTTGTTGGATTACTTTGTGTTTGTCATCTTTTCGCTTTTCGGCTAACTGTTGCGTCAATTGGGCAATCAAAGCCTGATAGACGCCTTCGTGTTGAAAAAAAGCCTGGATCTTTTCCAATACTTCTGACTCAACCCTTTCTACCCGAAGAAAGATTCCTTGGCAGCTTCGGTCGGTACAATGATAATAATGAAGCGTCTTCGTCTTCTTTATATTCCATTGATACTTCGAACTCAGATGACGACCACAGTAGGGACACTTAATTTTTTGACGTAATAAGTACGGATAGGTATCTTTTTTAGTGGTACGCCTTGATTGTCGAATCTCTTGAGCTTGTAAAAAAGTTGTTTTTGAGAGAATCGGTTCAAAGGTTCCTAGATACTTCCCCAAAGAGCCTCCTTTGATTTCGCCATAGTACAATGGATTTTTTAGGATACTATAAATGTGATAGGGCTGAAAAGGACGTTCGCGGAAGAAGAACTTTTGTTGCGTCAATCGTTGACAAAGCTTTTTGTAGCCATATTTTTTAGTCAAATAGAGCTGAAAGATATGGCGGACAACTTTTGCTTCATGTGCTTCTTGTTGGATTTTCCCATTCACTAAACGATACCCATATGGAACAGCAGAAGACAAATATTGCCGTTGTTGCTTTTTATAGGCAAGTCCGGCACGAACATTCTCAATAATGACGTTTCGTTGTTGTTCTGCAAAAGTGAACAATAATTGCACAAATAGTTTATTCGTTGACGCGTGCGAGAAAGAAGCAGGAAGAGGTTCAGAAATCGAATAAACTTGAACCTGATGTTGTTGGCACAACTCAATAAATTCTAAGGCTATTTTGGCTTGACGTGCCAATCGATCATAACGCCAGACATAGATCACCCCCTCTTCTTCTGACGCACAAACCCAAGCTCTAAGCTGTCGAAAAGCTGGACGATCCGCTTTTCCCCCTGATTCTCCTTTGTCTGAAAATCGTTGGGGAATTTGTTCATATTTCTCTAAAACGTACTCTTTCACTGCATCATATTGGGCGTCATTACTGATTTTCGCTTCTTCATAAACAGACGTTCGATCATAACAAGCCACACGCATGCTTGATTCCCCTCTCTATGAATGAACTAAATACCATTCTTTCACATCTCTTCCATTGAACGAACGTTGCACAAAGTGATTTTCTAAATATCCTTCGTTCTTCAACGCTTGAAGAGTACCTCCAATAGATCCAGCAGATACCCCTCTTATTTCGAAAGCCAAGTAAATTGGTTGTGTAAAAAAGGCTTGATTTGAAAAATGTTCTTGAATATACAGAAGAACCTCTGCTTTTAGTGTCATTTTATTTTTAGTCATTAGAATTTTCCTTTCTTTCATGTTTGATTGAATGAAGTAAATGAAGCATAGATCAAGCTTCATTTACTTCCGTTTGGGTTTGCTCACTATCATACAGATAAGTAATCAGTTGTTTTGCTAAATCAATAAGAAACATTTCCATAACATGTTGCCTCACTTTCATACTTTGGTTTATTCTAAATTACAATCGAAAATACGATTTGAGTGAAGAAGGCAATAGAATCTCGTATGTTGGAAGAACTTGACGATTCATGTGAATACGTTTCGTTCTTCGCCCTTTTTCTGCACACATATTACCCGAATCAAGCAATTGTCTAAAAAGATAGGTTAGATCCTTTACTTGAAATTCTCGCCTTAACAAGTCCTCAAACGGGATAGGAAAAATATTTACCTTAATATCCCCATTTTTTTGAATTGATACTTTTCCCCAAATCGTACTGGGCGTATGTTTGTTGTCACTGTTTGTTAAAAATTTATGGCTATTCATCACCAACAATGTTTTCACTCGGTCAAATACCGTTTGCTCACTTCCTAAACTAGTATCTACAATTAATTGTTCGTACGAATTAATAAGCAACGTCTGTATATGCTCTAGTCGTAAAGGATAGCCCAGTATATCTTGAATTAAGAGAGCTCCACTATAAATCAAAGCTAGATTATTACCAATGCGTTGCTTCAAAGAATGTTCAGGTAAAACAGCCCATAGTTTTTTTTGAGCTTCGACAAAAGTTGCTTCAATTTTTGCAATCCCTTGTTCAAAGAGTTTCAAAAGAAATGACTTTATACCCCAACCAAAAGTATTAGAAGAAAGACTTTTAACTTTCTCCGCGTGATTCGCATCCTTTGTAAACTTGATATCAGAAAATTCGATATATCGAACTTTCAAACCAGTTAATTTCTCATTGAAATAATTTTCCAAACGCTCTTCAGAAGAGGTAAGGGTCAAAACAGAAAAAGTCTCTTGTGGCATAAGCTGACAATTAGAATCTAATCTTAGCCTTTCTTCTCCTGAAGCTAATTGATAGATCAACGAGCTAAAGTTATTTTGAGTTGCTGCTCCTAACTCATCTAGTATTAGTGGAACACCTCCCTGATTGTTTGATGCTAGCTTTATAATGGCTTTATTGGTAGCATTCATATTTCTAAGAACCGTAGTTGGATTTCCAAATAAAGAGGCAATAAAGTGTAACGTAGTGGTTTTACCCGTTGTGCTCTTGCCCTGTAGGTTAATTAGTAAACTCAAAAAAGTATTAGCCTTCGTAACGTTTAAATAGCCTAACACAATAGAAGCAATACCAATCGACCAAGCAAGTTCTAAGTTCGTTCCTAAAACATACTTATGAACCAATGCGTCAAATTCCGCTTCTGTACCATTAGTTGTTAATTGGTAGCATGAGTTTTTAGTTAATACAGAAGGAATTTCACGTCCAAAAGAATCTTGTAACTGAAAAATCATTGCTTTATTTTCTTTTTTCCAGCCAAGAGATTCATGTTCAAAAAAGATTGGAGCATTCTCCCGTTGAATCTGTAAAAAGTCAACGACTTCAGCTTCTCTTCTAGCTTTAATGATTAAGCCATGTTTTGCTAATTGTTTAAAATTATTAGTTTGTAAACATCCACCTTCTATTTCTATTTCATCCCAACAATGATCGACATAATAGGCAAGAACAAGTGTAATGACTTTTTGTTCGATATTTTTGCGTATTTGCTTAATAAACATCGGACAAGCAACTTTTTCTTCTTGACCTTCTTTCACCAAAAATACTCCTTCTTGATTCAGTTTAAACTGGTCAAAATAATATTCTTGATTGGATTCTAATGATTCTACAGAAGGATTTACAGGTTTTGGCAACGGATATTTTTTTACAAAGTCTTGAATATCTTTATTTTTATCCGAAGCATGCAGACAATGAAATCGAATCTTATTATCAGCCGTAACAGACAAACAAGAACCATTAGAATTATTCGTGTGTTTTCTTAATGGACATTCGTCAAATATAAGTAAGGTAACTCCTTTATGATCGCCCTCTTTTATGGTATAAGTTAATTCAGGATAGTGAGCTAACCATTGTTTATAGTCTGCTTGAATAAAAGGTAACACTTCTCTAAAAGATGGATGGCTTTTTACTCTAGAGGTTGACATCATGGAATTTTCTTCAACTATCTGTTCAAGAATTTTAAAACAATTACTTCTATCTATGTTATCGGGAATAGAAAGGAAACTAGATAAACGATGCGGACGCTCTTTTGTGGACTTTCCTTTGACCGCTGGTGTACCAACTAATTTGCATAATCTTGAAGGATTATAAACAGAAGTATCAATATCAACTTCATCTTCTACTCCAAATCTTCGGTGAAGTAATTGAAGAAAATTCTGAATAGTAAGAATCGTCTCGTGATTATTTGGTTGTTCATTTATGGGAAGAAAAATATGGTAGCCATTCCCACTATCAACTTTTACAAATGATTCTATTCTCTTTTCTTTCAAATAACGTTCTACTTGTTCCATAACATTTTCTGCCTTTTTCTTTTCGCTATCTGTTGCACTTCCCTCTTTCCTTTTAGGGTCAATATCAATAAATACAAACCGAATTTTTTCAATATCATTGTCTCTCACAGAATGCTTTTTTTGTGTAATCACCTCTTGTTTAATAGGATTATAAGTTATGTTTACTGTACCTTCAGACAATTTCTGTTTTTCTAAATAGTTAATAATTGCTTGAGAATCTGCAGTAGAAAAAATATGAGAAACGGTTTTCTTGTTTAATGTAGAAAAAGTTCTCAAATTAACATAAGAAATCCCCAGTGTATTTAACAGTTGTAAATGCTTCTGAATTGAAGTGTGATTCATTTTCATTAATTACCACTCACTTTCTAAAAAATTTTTATTTGTATGACTACATTACCTCCAACCTCTCATAATTTCATGATCTTCAGTTCTACAAAAATATATCCCACTCAAAATCTTGACAAAAGAAAAAAGTTGTGATTTCCAAAATCACAACTTTTTTCTTTTACGATAAATCAATCCTTATTAAATTATTTAGGAAAATATTGTTCAATTATTTCTTTATATATTTTCTCATAGTATGTTTCTGTCCATCCTAATGTTCCTATAAAATCAAGTCCTCTACATTTTAAAGGTTCACTTAAACTATTAATATAGTTAATAATGTTGTCTATCCTTTTCTCTTTATCTTCACCTTCAATCTGGGGAGCATATAGTCCAATTTCCTCCCAATAATATGAATCTCTTTCAATTCCCATGATGGTAGCTTTGGCTAATTTCAAATCAAATAACGATTTTAGAATTCTTAGTGTCTCAATAAAGTCTTCTCTCTTCAACTCTTTAATCCATTGTGAATTTTCTGGATTATCTAAAATTTCAAGTTCATCTTCATTATAAGTATATTTCAAATTTGACTTGCTTAACTCATAGATAAATGAAGTTTCTTGACTCATAATTCTTTTAAGTACTTGACTATAAGTTTCGTTTGACTTTGCCCATTTCGCTAATTCTACCACTGTATTCACTAATAAATCGAAATAATGATGTTCTCGTTCAATAGTCTCAGCATTTTGAAAATGAAAATCACCTTTATAAACTCCATTCTTTTCCACTGTTTTATTAATATTTTTTAAAAACCAGAATGAGTTTGCAAATTTAGTCGTACTTTTTCGATTAACTAAGTTAATAACTCTTCCATGTAATAATAAGACAAAAATACATAAATTTTTAGCTTCCTTATTATTAGATACTAATTGATCAATCATAGGGAGCCATTTTTTGATTTTCACTAATTGATTGCTCATAAATCTTTCACTGGACTTTTGTTCAATCTTAAATTGCAAAACTTCTAATTCATAATTTCCATCTTCTGATTTATTTTTGGGAACAACTATCAAACTTTTATAAAGTTTATCCACATCAAAATTTATCTTTTTTGCATAATTTGTAGCCATTAATACATCTCCTTATTCATAATAAATTTCATATGACGCTCCTCTCAAAATTTACCGGTAGACTAGAAAAAAGAATAAAAGATACGTCAATTCACACTTTATTCTTAAAAAAAACTGGTCTCTCTACCGGTAATATCGATTGAGTCCGCCTTTATCGACTTTATCCTTTTTTTATATTAAATGTTTTCACCGGTAGACAGGGAGAGAAAGAATAAACTAAAAGCCCTTAATTCTTAATGTTTTCACCTCCTTACCGTTCCTACCGCTAAAATTTAATATAACTAAATTCTATAACATTAGAAGAAATTTTAAATACCTTTGATAAAAAATATTGATGTTTTTTCTCTCATTGTTTACAAACTAGATAGCTTATGTATTCTTATTAAAAATAATAGCTATTTCGAACATCATCACTCTCATCTACTTAATTTTCGCATTTTTACTTTATAAAAAAACTGATTCTAAGAAAATTAAATAATTTTTCTCAAAATCAGTTTTTCTTTGATAAATAATATTTTTAATTATTTAATCATTTGAAAATTGTTAGTCATTCCAATACGTTGAGAAATTCTTCCATCTGTATAAACACGGAATTGTTTTCCTCCATTCATTACCGTATTTCCAATATCATCAGTAGAAATATCAACTGGATAAAATTCTCCATTTTCATCTTGCATTAAATCTTTTCTATATTGGGTGGATTCAATAATATTAGTATTTGCTTCATTTTTATCTGGAGACTCATAAATCCATAACGCTTTATTATTTAGTACAGTTTCTTTAGCAGCTTCCCAACTTGAAATTCCTGAACTACTTGTAGATTGTGTCGTTGTAGTTGTTGCTTGTTGAGTAGATTCTTCTACTACTGGTGTTTGGGGAGTTTGTCCATTAATGATATCTGTAAATCCTTGTTTTAGCTGTTGATTTTGAGTTTCATTAAAGTACAGATAATTATTTTCATTACCTTGATTTTGTTGCGTTAAATAAACTTTAGGTTGTCCATTTTGAAAACCGAAAAAGTAAACATGCTGCCCTAAATATTCTCCAATTTCTACATCAGAATAAACTGCTACTAAATTGAAATCTGCATGACCAGTTCCATCTTCTGACCATTGTACGGTAACTGGTGCTTCATTGATTGCCATTTTCCAATTTCCATTAATCACGGCTTGGGGTAAAGGCGTACCATACAGACTTACATTGTTCTGAGGATTGTAGCTTTTATATTCTTGTCCTAATGTCTTTCCCCATTGTGTGACAAAAGTTGCTAATTGAGATGCTTTATTTGTATCCCATAATTCTTGTTTTATTTGAAAATCACTCGTATCTGAACTCGTTGCCTTACTAGAAGACTCTGTTGTGTTAGTTTCTTGAGTAGTTGTTTCTATTTCTTTTGTAGAAGATTCCTTTCTTGTTGTTTCAGTTTCATAAGTTGTTGAATCCACTTGTTTCTTTTGTTCATTTTGAGAGACAGTAGAACATCCTCCAAGTAAAAGAATCGTGCCTAATAGGAATAATCGTTTTGCTTTCATCCTGTTTCTTCTCCTAATAATAAATTTGAATTCATTCAAGAAAAAGAACCACCCGTATAAGTGGTTGCTTTTTCTAAATAATTATTTCTTTAACAGCTCTTGCTTCAATTGTTGAAACTCTTCTTCTGTAATCATATTCGTTTCCAACAAATGAGAAAGTCTTTCTAATTGAGAAAGAACTGTATCAGAAGACGCGATATCAGAAGATACTTCTTCAAATTCACCTTCTAAAATATCTAAATCTTGTTGGAGACTTTCTTCTGTATACGCTACATTTTTCCCTAACTCTGTTTGAAGCTTTGTTGCCATTGGTTTCATAGACAAGTAATTGATGCCTCCTGAAACAACGCCTCCCACAACTGGTACTGCTTTAGAAATACCTTTCGCGAAGGTATTTTTAGTTAACTTTGTACCAAAAATACCTAGTACTCGTTTGATTACTGGATAATACAACGTTTGTGTCAATGCTTTTTGAGGAATCTTTTTCAATGCTTGTGTAGATAGCTTTCCAGACATCGCTCGTACGGCAGAACCTGCAGAAGTTACTCCAAGCATAATTCCCAAATACAATATCAACGTATTCTTTGCTTCTTCACTGAGCTCTCCATTCTCTCCCATTAAATCCTTAAATCCATAAATGTACGAAATTTCCTGTGCTAATCGTAATGAATAACCAAAGAACTGAAGGAGATCCGCTGGAATAGTTGCTGCCATAGCAATGCCTCCTGGAAGTCCAGTTGCTAACGATACCGCACTTGATTTCAAGGTAATCGATTGAATACATTTTTTTGCTTCACGATCTAGCATTTCTTTGGATAAAAATGCTTGTGGACCCTTTTCTATGAGTCCTTCAATATCAGAAACTTTTCCTTGAAATGTTTGAATCAAAAATGCTCGACGATCAACTTTGACCATTGGTAATTTGAATGCTTCTTCTATGATTCTCAAACCTACTGTTTCTTCATTAGCCATGTACATGTTGCTCCTTTTGTTGTTGTCTGATAATACTTTGAATCCATCTTGTTGAAAAACCATACCGATCCGTTAATTCCCTAGAATCAATGGAATGGTTTTCTTGTACCATTGTTTCAATTTTTTGAGCGACTAATTCTCGATCATACATTTTCATTGGAAACGATAACTGTTGCCCACGAAAAGCAATATAAAACTGATAAAGTAAATCCGTGTCTAGCCCTTTTTCCTCAAAAAATTCATAGATACTTTTATACGAACTCGTCAAACATTCCCCATCTACTTTCACTTGCTCACCTCCATTTCCTCTGACATTTTAAAAATATCATATTGATTCCTTCATTGATAATGCATATAACAAGAGGTTTTACAAGTTGTTTAGTTGTAAAAGAACAAGTAAAATAACAGAAAAAGAAACATATACATTAAATATTTACTTTCGTTTATTGAAATAACAAAGAATGATCCGCCAATTGCCATTCATTACGAACATGAATACTTAGTGGGTGGGATAACTTACCTTCTGCATTTATCAATACTTTGGTCATCTTCTTTTGTTTCGCACTCAATTGATCGTAAATGGTCTTTGCTTGTTCATAAGCCACTTGACTCGTCGCTGTAATCGAACCACAAGCAAAAATAATGGTATTGATTTTCTTTTCTGTAAAAACAGTCGTTAATATTTCCAAAGATTGTTCATCATTGCCACGAAGAAATACCCGAGGACTTTTCGCTTTTGTATACGAAAAAAGATTCACGGCAATAAAACCAGTAAATCCTAATTGTCGGATATTCTTTTCGATTAATAACATACTCAAATCATTCGTAAATGGTTCTGTATCTGTTGGACGAATAGTAATGACTACCGCTAATTTATCTTCCGCTTCTTTTCCTTTGATCGCCCATTGTCGTTTGAAAACATAGCGATGGGTATGATGAGGGTCTCGCCAAACCTCTGTTTGTGTGGTCACTAATTCTTTTTCAATCATCTCTTTTTCTCCTAAGCCAATTTTTGTTCAAGCAATTCAATCACCATTGCCGCTATAAGTGTCAATACTAGTTGAAAATATTTCATATTCTTTCTCCTTTTTTCTTCAGAATTTGATGAATCGCTGTAAGGATATCTTCTAAACATTTCGCAATCATTCTCAAATAATCGATCTTATTCATTGGTTCCTCCAATCTGACTCCAAACCAAACGTCCTTCTACCAGTAACCCGCGAACAAATTCTCGCTGGCTGGTAATATCTGTAATGAAATAAATCACGTAGTCTTTCCCATCTTCTGGTGCGCAATAAATATAAAGATGTGTCATTACTAAACGTGGTAGAGTAACATCTTTAGGAAGCGTACCCATTTCAATTTCCTCTTTTTCCATCGTAACGGATTCATAGCCCCACTCTTCAGGAATAGTGACTAGTTGTGCACGCTTTTCCAGTACTTCGATAGCCGTTTCTAACAAATCATTTCGCTCCTTTCTTTTAGATACTAGTATTCTTCTGGTAATAACATCGTTTGATACTCACCCGAATCAATAACCCATATTTTTTGAGACACTGAGTTCAAACGAAGCTTAGGTGAAATCAGATACTCTTTTCTTTCTTCCGGTTCTTCTTGACGATGAACCAACTTTTGATTTCCTTTTTCCGTAGAAAATTCAAAAATTTGAAGATAGTCTAAAGAAAGTTGCTTTTGAACGTTTTGATCAATTAGATTCCAACATAAAGCTTGTAATTCCACCGGCAAACTGTCCTTTACTCCCTTTGTGACATAACGTTGTCCTTTATTTTGAAACATTTCTTTTCCCTCCTTTGTCGTAAAAAATAGCCCAATCTTCTATAAAGAAGATTGGGCTTCATGGATATGATATATATTTAAGATTGTATTTATTGCACTTTTACTATCATATACCTTGTAGGAGACTAATCCACGATCAATCGTGCTAAAGATACAAATTATTGCCTCAACTATTTCATTTATAAGTATTTATATAATAAATGAAACTAACCTCCCACAGAAAGAATTACCATTTTTAACAATTTTGTACCTTTTATTAAATAATATGCACTTAGTTATCTTGAATCTTACTTTCAAATAGAACATTAAAAATATCATTTTCTATAAACTTATCTAGCATTCTAATATTTTTAAAAATTTCAACTGATTTTAAATAATTAACCTTTAATTCTGCTTCATCAATAAGTTTTTTATCTTTAATTGATATTTTCTGATAAATGTTGTCAAAGACTTCTTCAATTACTAAAGTCAATTCTTCATTTGTTAGTTGTTTAAATTTTATTTTAGTATCTATTCTTGAAAAAATAGGAAAACCTAGTACTTCAGCAATATGTTTTTCATTATTAAAGTTAGAAGTGAGTATGAAGACGCAATTTGACACATCAACTTTATAATTTATATCTTCAAATTCTCCCTCATCAAACATTTGATAAAAAACGTTATAAAGAGACGGCGAAACTTTATCAAACTCATCTATTAATACTATATTTGTTTCTCTAGACAACAAATCCCTTGCTAAGGATGGTTTTCCATGACTATCTCCAAATATATATTTAATTGCCTCTTCTGTTTGCATCATAGAAAATTGAATCCTTGTAAGCTTGCCATCGTAAAAGCTACTTATCTTTTTCGCGAGTTCAGTTTTACCTACTCCCGAAGGTCCATAATATAGCAAAACTAATGGTTGGTTTTTCTTTAAAACAGCAGCTTTATATAAACCAACACATGTTTTTTTCTTCGCTTCTTCTTGACCTATAACATTACTATTTTTAAGTTCTTTATAAAATTGAATGATATCTTCCGTTCCCGCTTCATAATAATTAGATTGACGGTATTTTATTATATTATCAAATTCCACTTCTAACGAATATTTAACACGCTTAGGCGGATTTTGAATATATAAATTCTCTATGTCATGTCCCAAAATTACTATATTAGGAAAGTTAGTAATTACGTGGTCTGTTACAGAAGCAAAATCATCAGAGTAAATTACAACATTTTCAATAAAATCCCTGTTATCTTCACCTATTTCATTCACAGCAAATGTATCATTTGCTCTTATTTTTTCATTATATTGCCTAATCAACTCCATAAATGGAGTATATTCTTCAATTTCATGATTTTCTATATAAGAATTGAAATCCCTTTTTGAACCTTCAAAAAAAACTATTTTATTCATTCACTTCACCCCTGCTAATATTACATCGTACACTGGTATAATTTCATCAGGTGTATTGTTTTCTTTAAGACGTTGACTACCAAACCCTTCAAAATCTAATTCAGTTTTTTCTGAATTTAAATCAAATTCTTCTTTAAAGTTCAATTCCGACATATATGTTTCCCCTACATATATAGAATACAAATTTAATTTCATTTTCCTTAAATCTTGAATTCTATAATTATTTTTGAAAGAATCAATATTAAAACGAAAAATTCTTTTGTCTACAACTTTCCTCTTTAAATTGTCCTCGTTTTTTTCTTTTGTTCCTATCAATTCATAATATCCTTTAGTATTCCGGATTCCTTGATTCATCTTAGATACTATCATAGTTATTTCTTCATCTACTCTTTGATTTCCTTCCATCATTTCTGTTATTGGGGCAATCATAGCAAAATAAGTCATAGATTCTTTATCAATAGTCAGTTTATATCCATCTGAAATATCTATCAGAGGTTTTCTTTTTCTAAATTCAACAGTATCCAGAAAATCATACAATAAAGTATTTTCTAACAATGTTTTTGCAATTTTCCCACTATGAACATTTCCTGAAGTTCCAACTTGTCCGTCAAAGGAAGCTGATAAACCTGTTACTTTTTCAAAGAAAGTTTTCACTGCACTTTGTTTGCCAGCAGCTACACTTGCATTTATTTCGCCATTAGCTCCACCACTCACCTCATTAACCAATTCTATTGTTTGATTAAAGTTACCTTTTTTTTCTATTTGTAATAAATCAATTGCTGATGTTTCATCAAAATAAATAATTTTTTTTAAACTTTCCACCAAGCTAATTCCTCCCGATAATATACTTATTAAGTATATTATGTTAGTTTTATGAATTTCTTTAAGATATAACAAAATGCTGATGTTTTATAGCTAATAGTTTGATTTTTATATCAGAAACTACAAACAACTATTTGTATACAAAAAAATATCACTTACGTTTTGAAAATTAAAACACGGATTTTTTAGAATTAATTAATAAAAATAAATTATTTAACAAAGTTAACCGTTAATTTATTCATCAATATCTAACGTATTTTCCCATTCGTTAATCATAATATCCACGCGGTCTCTTAAACCATATAAAAGTTCTAAATCAAGATGACTAATTAATAAGTCTAGTAAAGCAAGTTCTTTTGCTGTTTTTTTATAATATTCTTCAATCTTACTAAAACTCTCTCTATCATCACTTTTACTTGAATCTATCTTGTCATAAATTAACTGACCAACTTTTGACGAAACTTGAACTAACTCTTCTGATTCATTGTTCATGACAGTCAATTGAACCTTCTCAAAGAGTTCATAGTTAAGCAAATCAGTGTATTTAA
>ERZ1034980.804-NODE-804-length-20508-cov-5.257762_pt1 | contig 20508 bp, 17 predicted proteins | sample MGYA00520622_ERZ1034980 | MGnify/ENA primary metagenome ERZ1034980 (study PRJEB33766, sample SAMN09781791) | gut metagenome | biome: gut microbiome | host: Homo sapiens | place: Madagascar | study: EMG produced TPA metagenomics assembly of the PRJNA485056 data set...
AGCGTGTGGCGATGTTCTCCGTGGCTGACGCCAAAGCGGGTGTGATGAAGAAGCGTGGCCGCAAGAAGTCTGGATCGGAAGAAGCCTGATGCTCGATTCCGCTGTCTGATCATTAGACAGACGAGACGTTTTTTAGTGACGGAGCCTTACCGGATTGAACTGTGTCCCGGTAGGGCTCCATTGCTAAACGCGTGTTTAAACCTAGTTATCTCTTCCATCGCAATTCTGCTGTCGTCTCTCATGACCGGTCCATGGCAGGCGTCTGGCCGTTCCGATCTGAGTGCTATGGAATCCGAGGTGTTGGATATGTGAGCTACGTGTGGAACTGGTCCGTGCTGGACAACATGGCACTGCCGTTCGGTACCGTCGGTGCGGCACTCGGTCGTAAGGGTGTATGCTGAAGTGGTATGAGAGGGGGTTATCCGATTTTTTAATGGGGGTCTGTTCTTGTCAGAGTGGCCGGTAAGATAGCCTACGAAAGACTGAGCGTTTCTCGGCAAGTGGGGTGGAGTGCTCGCTTCAGTGTGAGAATGAGAGGGAACATGACTATATCGGACGTGTTGAGAGCCATCAAGAAGCACTGGATTGTGGAAATTGTGCTGTTCTGCGCGGTGGTAGGCGTTGTCGCGGGAAAAACATTCATGACCACGCCGGTGTATACGGCGAGCACCGAGATACTGGCACAGTATAGTTCCGCATTGTCTAATGGAGATGCGGCTACTTCGAGCCAGCAGTATTCGAATGGGACGTCTCCGACCAGCCTGTACCCGAATCTTGTACAGTCCGATGAAGTATTGCAAGCCACCATAGACAATCTGGGACTCCACACCACACCATCAGCTTTGCGCTCCAATGTTTCGGCAGTGTCTAACGACGCTTCGTCCATTATCTATATCTATGCTACGAATTCCGATCCGAAACAAACCGTGCGTATCGTCAATGAGCTGGTGAAGCAGCTGAAAAAACAAGCTGATGCGATGGCTGGCGTCAGCACTAACGTCTCCTTCGCTGTTATCCAAGCCCCGGTGGAACCTACCTCCGCTTCTTCTCCGAACGTGAAGGCAAACCTTGCCATCGGTATTGTTGCGGGTGCCATCATCGCGATGTTGGGTGCTGTCATCCGTGAGATGTTCGATAAAGGCATTAATGACGCTGCCGATGTGCAATCCATCGTTCGTGATCCGATGCTCGCTTCCGTGCCAAAAACACACACGGTGTCCGACGGCGTTCCTGCTGTTATTACCAAGCCTCGGGGACGTGCGGCAGAGGAAATCCGTCGTCTGACCACAAACATCTCTTTTGTCACTCCGAAAGATTTGAAGCAGCCGAACGTTATCATCGTTACCTCCGCCAACCCCCGTGAGGGTAAGACGACGGTGTCGGTGAACATGGCTGCCTCGTTCGCTGAAAAAGGCAAGAGTGTGCTGCTTATTGATGCTGATGTGCGTCATCCCTCCGTGGCTCCGGCCTTGGGCATGAACAGTGGCGTCGGTCTGGTTTCGTTGCTGGCCGGCGAAGTTTCCGCCAAAGAAGCAATCCAGCCATATTGGAAATCCTTCCTGCATGTGTTGCCCGCCGAAGAACAGAAGACACCGTCTGGCATTATTTTGGGGTCTGATGTCATGCGCCAGCTCATTGATCAGGCTGCTGAACGTTATGACTACGTAATCATCGATACTGCTCCTATGACTGTGGCCAACGATGCAGCCGTATTTGCGGAACAGGGTGGTGTACTGCTGTTGGTCGTGGGACAGGGCGTTGCACAGAAGAAGGCATTGCGTGAAGTGGTGAAGGAATTCCGCATGTCCAAGACCGCTATTCGTGGTGTGGTGTTGAATATGGTCTCTGTGAACAACGCCGGCCGTTCCAGCTATTACTACTACGAAGACCACGAAGACGGCTCTTCTCCTAGGAAGAAGTCCAAGTCGCGTGCCGCTCGCTCCAAGAAGTAAGCGACAGCTTACGTAACTGGCCTATGTCCGCACAGTAGGGGGGATTTCGATGATAGTGGTGAAGCTGTGGTACCGGTTTACCGGAGTGCTGCTGAAGTCCCTCTATAAGATCATGTACGGCAAATCCGTCCACTGGGGCAAATCGTTGCATTTCCGCAAGGGGTTGCAGTTGACTGCCGAGATGGGTGGCACCATTACCATCGGAGACAATGTCTTCTTCAACAACGATTGCGCGGTGCATGCCATCAAGGAGATTAGGATCGGCAGCGAAACGATTTTCGGGGAGAACGTACGTGTGTACGATCACAATCATCGTTTTGCCGACGAGAAGGAAGCCATCAAAGGCCAAGGCTATTCCACGGCGCCGGTGGTAATCGGCGAGCATTGCTGGATCGGCAGCAATGTGACGATTCTCAAAGGCGCCACCATCGGAGACAACTGCGTGATTGGCGCCGGATGCGTGATAGCCGAGAACATTCCTTCCAATACCGTGGTCCGCTTGGAACAGCAGCTGCTCAAAGAAGAGGTCCGCCATGACTGAGCATGCTCCGCTTCGGGTACTGGTACTCGACACGGTGATGGATCGTGGCGGCGCCGAAACCATGATGATGAATTATCTGCGCCATTTCGACCGTAGCAAAGTCACCTACGATTTTCTGGTGAACCGCGATTACCGTGCGGCCTACGAGGATGAAATCGAGGCGCTTGGCGGACGCATCTACCGCATGTGCCCAATGTACCCGCAGTATTTCGGTCGGTACAAGCGTGAATTCCGCAACTTCCTCGAGCAGCACACGGAATATCGGATCATTCATTCGAATCTTGAGGAACGTAGCTACTTCCCATTGCTGATCGCGGCCGAAAAGGGCATCCCGGTACGTATCGCACATGCGCATAATCGCCCGGTCGGTTTCAATCTGAAATCCATCTTCCGAGAATACTTCCGTATGCGTCTGCCGAAGTATGTGACGCACATGTTTGCATGCGGAACCGAAGCGGGAGACTGGCTGTACGGTGAGAAGAACCGTGACAGGGTGATTCAGCAACGTAACGCCATCGACACGTCGGCCTACCGATACGATGCTGCCATCGCAACGCAGGTGCGTGAGGAGTTTGGCGTCACCGATTCGGGTACTTTCGTGCTCGGCCATGTAGGGCGTTTCTTCCCGCAAAAGAACCATACATTTCTGATTGACATCTTCGCAGAGGTGCATAAGCGTCATCCGAACAGTGCGCTGTGGCTCGTAGGCGGCGGAGAGCTGAACGACGCATTGAAAAACCAAATTAAAGCCAAGGTGGACGATCTCGGTCTATCTGATGCCGTGGAGTTCCTTGGCGTGCGCGGCGATGTAAACCGACTGTTGCAAGGTATGGATTCCTTTATCTTGCCAAGCCTGTATGAGGGCTTGCCGGTGACCATGATCGAGGCACAGGCGTCCGGCTTGCCATGCACTATTTCCGATCGTGTGCCCGAACAGTGCGATGTGACGGGGAATGCGCAGATTATCGGGTTGAATGCCACCCCTGCGGAATGGGCCAAACGGATTCTGGACCAGCATGCCGAATACGCCGGAACCAATCGCACGGAAGGCGCGGGCAAGGTGACCAAGGCGGGGTTCGACATCAAGGCCAACGCGGAATGGTTGCAAAGGTTCTATGTGGACGCGTTGGCCGAATCCACACGTGTTTGAGGTGATTACGATTCATGAGCAATGAGCTTGGACTTGGGAACAAAGGCAACTGGTGGGAGAGCCGTAACAAGAACGCTGTTCTGGTTCTCACTTTCGTTGTGATGTTGGCAGCCAAGCTGCTGACCATGATGCTTCCGGCAAAATACTTCTACGATAATAACCGCATCGTCGGCATGGTCAATGAAGATATGAGAGTAAAGGCTTGGTCCGGTAGCTATATTGTCGCGGCGAACTTCTTCAAGGCCATCAACATCTTTGGTTTCACCTCCATCAGCCAGTGGAGTTGGTTCCTAGGAATGTTGCTGACCGTAATCGTGTTTTTCATGGTGCTCAGGCTTCCCGAACCCGACATGGTGCAAGCCATCTTTTTGCTGGCCTGCATCGGTTTATTGAATATTTACGTGTTCAATATCGGTAAGGACGTTATTCAATTCCTGTTCTTCATGGCGGTCTATCTGGTGTTACTGATGCCGATTGAAAGTTCTACCATGAAGATTGCTTTTGCAGCGGTAATCCTGTATTTCGAGAGCAAGGTATTCCGCTCCTACTATGTGCTGATTGCCGCACTTGTGCTTGCCATTTACTGCATTTTGACGGTGTTCCGCAAGAATCATAGGTTTCCTCCTGCGGTCAAGATCATCGTCACGACGGTGACGATGTATCTGCTGGTGTGCATGATGATGGTGGTGGCTAGTGTGGCCATGCACGACGAGTATGAGCAGATCATGGGCATCCGCGACTACAGCCTGAACGGTCGAGAAGATGACGTCGACAGCGTCACCATCATCAAGAACTGGGTTGGTGGAGACAATTCCTCGAATCTGCCATTGTTCCTGTTGAATTATCTGATCAATGCGTTCCGCATGATGATTCCCTTCGAGTTAGCGGTAAAAGGCATACAATATATACCGTTCTTCTGTTTCCAAGTCGCTGTGACCATATATCTGGCGCACTTGTTCGGCAAACTCGACGAGATTGAAGATGAGACGCAATTTCTGGCCATTTCGATTTTCCTAGGCTATGTGCTTGCGTCTGTGTTGTTCGAGCCAGATTTTGGTTCGTGGGTTCGTCATGAGGCGGCCACCTTCCCGGTACTGCATCTTCTGGTGTTCTCTCGTAATCAACGAGTATCCCAGTGGAAGCGGGATGTCAATAAGATCAAGGGGCGTATTGGCCGGCATGCGAATATGGTCAGAAAGATGGAGGCCTGATGCATATTGGGTTTTTCTCCGGCGACATCACCCGATCAGGTGGCACGGAAAACGTGTCCATCATGATTGCCAACGAACTTTTGGCGCGGACCGATTACGAGATTTCATTCGTTAGCTTGTTTGAGGAGCACGATAGTCCGTTTTTCTCGATTGATTCGAGTATCCGTCGATTTGCGCTGTACCCGACGGTCACGCATGGCATGCAACACTATTTCGATACCTGCAGACGATTGCGGAACATTGTTGATGACCAGCATATCGATGTGTTGATTGACATTGACGGTATCTTGGATATGTACTCATTACCGGTTAAGCATAGTACCGGCGTGAAGGTGGTGTCATGGGAACACTTCAATTACCTACAGAATCCTGGAGTGCCTTACCGTAAGCTGACCCGCCGTTGGGCGGCACGACGTGCGGATGCCATCGTGACATTGACCGAAACCGACAGAAAGCTTTATGAAGGCAACCTCAAGCTGAAATGTCCGATCATGGCGATTGCGAATCCCATGGGAACACCTACTGAGGTTTCCTATGATGCTGACTCCCGCCTGATTCTCAGCTCCGGACGGCTGACCTACCAGAAAGGCTTCGATTTGCTGGTCAAAGTTGCGAGCAAGGTTTTGCCGAATCATCCAGATTGGCAGTGGATGGTTCTCGGAGAAGGCGAGGATAGGCCCGTCCTAGAGCAAATGATTCACGATGCGAGCTTGGATAACCAGCTGGTTCTTGAGGGACGGGTTGACGACATGGACTCATATTACCGACGGTCTGCCATGTTCGTGATGACATCCCGTTTTGAAGGATTGCCGATGGTACTGCTTGAGGCCAAGGTGCATCGTCTGCCGCTGATAAGTTTCGATTGTCCAACAGGCCCATCGGAAGTCATTGAAGATGGAGTCAACGGTGCGGTCGTGCCGTTGGGGGACATTGACACCATGGCCGCAACCATCAACACACTGATTGATGACAGGGCCAAGCGTGTCGAATATTCATCTATGAGCGGCAGTAATGCCGAACGATATGGAATGCGCCTAATTACGCAGTCTTGGATTCGACTACTACACGAGGTGATGCAATGAAGACAGCACTGATTACCTACCATGCAGCCCATAACAATGGTTCGTTCTTGCAGGCGTTCGCCACGCAGAAAGCCATTGAACAGCTCGGCCATGAATGCGACGTCATCGATTTTTCCACGCCGCGCCAGCAGTATCTGTATGACGTGTATAAGAAGGTGTCCGGTCCGAAGGACATTGCCAAGAACGCGTATGCCTTCTTCCACTACAAGCTGATTCAGCAACGTCACGATGACTTTGTGAATTTGCAGCATAAGGCGTTGAGCCTTACTCCGAAGTTCTATGAAACCGTCGAACAGTTGGAGGATCTCAATGGCAAGTACGATGTTTTCGTGTCAGGCAGTGATCAAATCTGGAACACGGACGCCTGGGATTACTCCGACGCCTACCTGTTGAGCTTCGTGCATCAAGGACGTAAGATTTCCTACGCTTCTAGCATGGGCGGCCATATCCTCGACAAAAAGGAAGACAAGGCTCTTGCCGAGCATTATGCCAAACTGTTGTCCGGCTACCAGTCCATCGCGGTGCGTGAGCTGACTGCGCAGGAATATCTGCAGCCGTTGGTGCCGCAGCATGTGGAACAGGTACTCGATCCGACGTTGCTGATTGATGCCGATGCGTATGATCCCATCACCGACGCACCTTTGGTGCATGAGCCGTACATCTTCTACTACGCCATTGACTCCATCGAACTCAATGATTCCGCGGCCAAGGCGGTCCAGGCGTTTGCACAGAGCAAGGGGCTGCCGGTATATGTGATGTTCACTGGCAATAAGTCCTATGGCCTGAAGAAGTATGGTTTCCATCTGCTTGAAGTGGCTGCGCCAAACCATTATCTCAGCTTGATCAAGAACGCCGACTACGTGTTGTCCGCATCCTTCCACGGCACGGCGTTCTCCATCAAATTCGAGAAGCAGTTCTATGTGGTACGCGGCAAGCACAACGGCAAAGTCAACATGGACGATCGTATGAGCTCGCTGCTCAAGCTGTGTGGATTGGGCAGCAGGCAACTCATCGAGGGCGAGGCTTGGGACGATTCAACCATCGATTATCGTTCTACCAATGAAAAACTGGGGCGTGAAGTCGAACGCTCCAGAGCATACCTGCGTGATGCACTGAAGGACTAGAAGGACCGGAAACATGAGAGAGAAGCTGAAAAGCATTGTCCCCGAGTCACTGATTGCGTGGGTGCGCGGAGTGCAATCCTCCCTGAAACTGAGCCATGAGACCATTCACCAGATGAGGCGTTTCAGACGAAACTACGCCAGACGTGGATCCGTGAAGAAAGCACATCTGGAAACCCGAATCATCTTTTTCACCCATCAGATTGAAAAAGGATTGAGCCATCGGGACTTTCGTTTCGGATTCGGCAAAGGCGTACTTGCTCAATTTGCTCCTTTGTTGGCGGCTCTGCGCAACGTTGACACGCAATATACGAACAACGAGATCTTCCAATCCGCGATTTGCGCACTGCACGAATATCGTACGCGTCATGAACGCAATGGTTATGATCTTGCTTACATGCATTGCCTCTTTTCGGATGACCTGTGGAATGAGATAGGCCAAGCGCAGGGGCATGTCGGAGGTGTGTTGACCATCAAAGCCGCCGATAAAACGCATAATGCGGAGCTTACGTACAGCCAGCTGTCCCAAGCACGCCATTCTGTACGCGAATTCAGCGACGAGCCGGTCGGCGCCGAAGACATCGAGCAAGCCGTGGCCATCGCCATGCGCACCCCATCGGTATGCAATCGTCAACCCACGCGTGTGCACATCATTACCAATGCCGATTTGATTGCCAAGCTGATGCCGCTGCAGGGCGGATTCCGTGGATATAAGATGCCACCGGCACTTATTCTGCTCACCGCAGACAATCAGGCCTTCATGAATCAGGATGAGCGCAATGAGGGATATACGGATGGTGGACTGTTCGGAATGTCTCTGCTGCTTGCGCTTGAGGAGCAGCAGCTTGCCGCATGCCCTTTGAACACCATGCTGCCGATGAAGCGAGATGAGGCCACCCGCAAGTTGCTGAATCTGCCGGATAGCGAATTCCTGGTGATGTACATTGCGGTCGGTCATTTCCTCCCGGAGGTTGAAACCTGTATGTCCAAGCGTTTTGACGCCGAAAGCATTGTGACGGTGCATGCATGAGCAATAAGGTTTCCGAGGAGCCGCTGATCAGCGTGATCGTTCCCGTCTACAACGTGGAACGGTATCTTGATCAATGTGTCAAGAGCATTGTCGAGCAAAGCTATCGCAACTTGGAAATCATCCTCGTCGATGATGGCTCCCGCGATGCTTGCCCGGGCAAATGTGATATGTGGGCGGCGAAAGATAATCGCATCAGCGTCATTCATAAAGCGAACGGAGGATTGTCTTCCGCGCGTAATGCCGGACTTGACTAGGCGAGGGGAGATTGTATCGCTTTCGTGGACAGCGACGACTGGATCGACCCAAACATGCTGCGTACCATGTGGCAGTGGATGCAGGAACAACATGAAGTTGACGTGGTGATGTGCGGCACGGAGAAGAACTTTGAAGATGGCGACACTGAACATATCGACGGGCATCTGCCGGCGCGTGTCTTCACGTCTGACCAAGCGTTGCGTTCCTTCCTCTACCATCGGGATCGTATGGCCAGCGCGGTATGGAACAAGCTGTTCGACGCGCGCTTCTTCCGAGAGGATGGCATTCGGTTCCCCGAAGGTCTGAACAATGAGGACTATTACGTGCTCGCCCACGTGTACCGCACGATGAAGGGAATCTACTTCAATCCAAAGGCGCTGTACCGTTACCGGATCCGCAAGAACTCCATTACGACCGCCAGTTTGAACGAACATAGTTTTGATCGTGCCATCATTGCCGACAAATGCTGCAAGTACCTTTCCGAAAGCGGATATGCTGACCGAAATGCGCTCGCGTTCTTCGCCATGCAAGGCAGATACGACATTGTCTATGACTTGGCTTCAAAGCATATGGGCGCGGAAGTGCTTGCCGTTTGGCGGGAAAAACTGGCCTATGCCGCGAAGAAGGTTTATAAGGATGGAACGCTGGCCATCTCCCATAAAGTGAAAATATGGATGATGGCGCATGTTCCCACTGTTTATGTTGCCTCGGTATCGGCATTCGGGGAAAAATCCAAGTGAGGGGGCGTACGATATGATTACCGAAACCAGAAGCCATTCATTTGTCGTGACCGCATACAAAGATCCAGATAATCTCTATCGCTTAGTGAATCGGCTGCGTGCCGATTTCAACGTGTTCGTTCACATCGATAAGTCGTCCCGCATGCCCGTTCGTTTTCTTACTTCTTCAGCTTGCCGATGATTCGCTTCGACCAGAATTTGACATCGCCTTTAAAGATATCCCTGCGGTGCCGTGCGTCGTTTTTCTTACTGTTCCAACGGATGGTTTCGAAATTCTCTTCAGTCACGGTTTCGACTTCGAGCTTTTCGAAGGAGCCCGGGATGATTTTGAAGGAATCGGCTGTGTTGAGGCTCTGATCCGCGACGGTCATATGACGGCGCTGAAGATGTATATACATGAGTTCCTGACGGGTGAATGCGTTCAGCGGTTTGCTGTATCGGTAGAGATGCCCATGTTCCCAAGTAAACACGGCTCGCATTGGTGCCTCGGTCATATAGGAATGTAGGTCGTCCTGATATCGGGTCAGTTGGAAGTGCGTGGAACGGGCTCTGGTGTTCGCTGAATAGTCCTCTTTGAAAATTCGGGCTCCGCTTTGTTCGAAGATTCTGTTGACATTCGTTGGCAGATAACTTTCGTCAAAGGTGAAGATCCGATCTGATTGAAGCACGTCTTGGTATAGAAGTCTACCGTTCAATGGCTGCATGAATCTTGTGGTGATTTCTTCGGTGTTGCGTACCAAAGAGCAATGCCCCATCAAGAATATTTTGTCATGGTTCTCAAGCATGGAGTCGGTGATGTACGCATCAAGGTCGCCGAAGATGAGATCGCAGTCGCAGTATCCCCAGAAACCCGTGTTTTTCAGATAGTCGCTGAAGAGATATCCGTACATTGGTTTGAGATCGCACAATTTATATGGAGCCCTCAGTTCCGGGTGGAAGGGGAAGGCATTACGGACACGTGCTTGCATGTCGGCGAATGTCTCGTAATGAACGTGGACGTTCGCCGGCCAATCGTAATTGGTATGGTCGTCCGTGAAAATTAGCCACTCAAAATTCGGATTATTTTTGCAAGAATTTAAAAACAACTGAAAATAATTTGGAAAATGCCCATAGTAAGGAATGATAAATGTGCATTTACTCATAATGTTTTCCTTTGGTTATGTCAGGGTAGGTTGGTGCGGACGTTTTTCCCGAGATAATCGCAGGCCATCCTTGTCTAACTTGATATTGTACTGAACTTCATGTCGGAGATATTTTAGGTGAGAGGTGGAGCACTACGCAATAATCATGGCTGATAAGTCATACCGGTTGCTTTACAATGAACATGAGAAAGATTGGTTAATTTCTGGGTCCTTGGATTGATGAAATGAAGCCTGCAATTCCGTGGAGTGAGTTGAATAATTCGAGGTGATATTGGGAGTGCGGCAGAATCAGCCCCTGATAAGTGTTATTGTCCCTGTCTATAACGTCGGGGGTTCCTTGATCGGTGCGTGGAAAGCATCATTGCTCAAACTTATTCGAGGATTGAAATTCTTCTTGTGGATGATGGCTCGACGGATGGGTCATCGGTGAAGTGTGATTCCTGGGCAGACAAAGATGACCGCATCTCGGTTATCCATAAGGTGAATGGTGGGTTGTCGGATGCGAGGAACGCCGGATTGGATGTGTGTCTTGGTGAGTATATTGCATTTGTTGACAGCGATGATTATGTTGATCCGAGGTTTATTGAGGGGATGTTTGACGCGCTCAGCAGGCATTCTTCCACATTATCCGTATGCGATGTGGTTCGTGAGGATGAGAGCGGCAATGCTCTGCGAAAATCCAGAAAGGCGCGCCCGCGGGAGCGTGTGATGTCAGGTCGTCAGTGTTTGGGGCTGACCTACGTTGATCCGAATGCCGTGACGGCATGGAGTAAGTTGTATCACCGCTCCCTTTGGGAAGGACTGCGTTTTCCGAAAGGGCGGCTTCATGAGGATGAGTTCGTCTTCCACGAAATCATGTACCAATGCGATCGGGTCGTTGTCATGGCCGATGAGCTTTACCATTATGTGCAGCATCAGGGAAGCATCATGCATGCACGGTATAACGTTCGTTACCTTGACCGGATTGATGCGTGGCTGCAACGGCTGGATGCATTCGTCGAACATGGTGAGGGGAGCGGACTTATCGTTCCGTTAATTCAGATGATCATGGATGATCTGTACTCAAGCGCACGGCTGGACTGGCGCGATTCGCAGAACGAGCATGCCGTGATGCTCCGTATCAACAGATTGTTCGATTCGGTGCATGCTGTTCGCAACATTGTTCCTGACAGGATGTGGAACAGTCTGGTGAGATTGCATACTCATCCGCTATTGACGGTGAAAACCGTATATTGGTTTCGGCGTGTGGTTGGAAAGATGCGAGGGGCCGCGGGAAGATGCCGACGCATGCTGGCGTCTTCGTCTTCTGGCACTGATGAGTGACCAAGTGGTCGATTCATATGGCGTGAAAACTGCGGTGGGTGACAATAGCGGGGAAAATGGGCGGAACACGATTAGCGATTAATATGATTGCCAATGTAGTGGCATTCGTTGTGCAATTCGGCATCAATTTTGTGTTGACGCCGTATATTGTTCGTACTCTGGGCAGCGAAGCGTATGGTTTCGTACAGCTGTCGAATAACGTAATCAGCTGGGTCGGCATCCTTACAGTTGCCTTAAATTCCATGTCTGGTCGATTCATCTGCATAGAGATCAATCGTCAGAATACGAAAAAGGCGAAGGAATATTTCAACTCGGTGTTGATGGCGAACACGGTGCTTGCGTGTGTGCTGATGATTCCGAGCATATTGTTCGTGCTGTTCGCCGATAAGGTGATGAACGTACCTGCCCATCTGCTTTCAGATGTTCAGATCATGTTTGCCTTTGCTTTCGTTGGTATGGAAGTTCAGCTGCTGTTCAACGTGTTCGCCACTGTGTATTACACGACGAACCGTGTGGATATTCAGGCGAGGCGAAATATCGAAGGCAATGTACTCCGAGCGATTGTTCTGGTTGCGCTCTTCGCGTCTTTGCCGGCACGTATGTGGTATGTGACCGGAACCATGATGGTGGTGTACGTGTATCTTGGTTTGGCTGATATCTATTACACCAGAAAGTTGACACCACAGTTAAAGGTGGATGTTCACCACTTCAAGGGTGAGGCGGTGAAGGAACTTCTATCATCCGGCGTGTGGAACTCGGTGAATCAGCTGAGTCTTGTATTGCTTACATCACTCGATATCTATCTGATGAATGTGTTGATTGGAGCCACTGCTGCGGGTGAGTATTCCGTGGCGAAGACCCTGCCCAATTTCATTCAGTCTTTCGTCGGTACGATGGTATCGGTGTTCGTTCCACAGTTCACGATTCTGTATGCGCAAAAGAAGAAGGGAGAGCTTCTTCGAAGCATTAATTTCTCGGTCAAGGTCATGGGCTACGTGATGGCTTTGCCGATCGGTTTCCTTATTGTCTTCGCACCGAACTTCTTCCAGCTTTGGGTGCCAGGGCAGGATGTCGCGACGTTGCAGGGTATGTCGTTGCTGACGATTATTCCGATGATCGTCACGGGAAGCATCAACACCATATATAACGTGTATACCGTCACGAATAAGTTGAAGGTGCCGGCTCTGGTGTGGGTTGCTTTTGGTGTGCTGCAGGTGGCGACGGTGATTGTGCTGGCATCGTTCACGCCGCTTGGCGTGTGGAGCGTGCCGCTGTCGTCGTTCGTTTGGGGATTGTTCCGAAATCTGACGTTCACGCCGGTCTATGCCGCACATTGCCTTGATGTCCATTGGTCGACGTTCTACAAGGCGATTGTTCGTGGAGCCCTGTGCACTGCGGTGATGGTGTCGGTGGCTGCCGTGTGCCATCACTTCATGAACGTCGATTTGTGGCTGTTGCTTATCTGTGCGGCCACGTTGTGTAGCGTGACTGTGGGAACGGCCAATCTTTTTGTTGTGTTCAATCGTGATGAGCGTTTGGAATTCAGGGGAATGCTGGTCAACAAGTTTTTGAAGAAGGGCAAGTAATCCGGAAAGGGAAATGTTGGAAATGAGAATGAAGGATAGGCTCACGGGAATCGCCAAGGATATCATCGGCGATGACAAGTTCGCATTGTTGCGATACCGTAACCGTGCCAACGCGGGGTTACGTGAATATGGAGAGCAGTTCGAAGCGACGGTGGGAACACCCCGCAGTATTCTGACCTGCTGCCCTCATCATGGGAATATCGGCGACCAAGCCATTGCTCTTGCGGAGTGGAGAATGCTAGGAAGCGTACAGCGTCCTGTATTGTCGTTCGGTGGCGACACGACGGCTTTGTTGTTGTGTCTTCAGCGTTATGCATCTCAGAAAGACACGATCTATTTGCATGGTGGCGGCAATATGGGAACGCTGTACCGTAACGAAGAGGAATATAGACTACGTCTGATTTCCGCTAGGCACAATAACCGTATCGTTTTATTCCCCCAGACCATGAGTTATGGGGACTCGGAGGATGATCGTCGTTTCCTGCGTCATACGCAGCGTGTGTATGGTGCCCATCCCGATTTGCATCTGTTCGCGCGTGAGCAGGTGACCTACGGACGTATGAAGGCGGCATATCCGGACAATGACGTGCAGTTGGTTCCGGATATCGTGCTCTCGGTCAGCGGCGAGGACGATGCCGATTTCGCGTCGAGGCAGGGAATCCTGCTATGCATGCGAAACGATGTCGAGCAGGTTCTCGGTAACGATTCGCACCGCCTGTTCGAGGAACTTGCCCGGGATCTGGGTATGGACTGGCGATATACGGACACTACGGTACAGACACATGGTCCCATAACACAGCAGGAGGGTGAGCGGCTGGTCTATGGGAAGTGGAACGAGTTCAGTTCCGCCCGTCTCGTTATCACCGACCGGTTGCATGGCATGATTTTCTCTGCGGTCACTGGGACTCCGTGCGTGGCTCTGAACAATTCGAATGGCAAGGTCGGCTACGAGTACGAATGGCTGAAGGATGTTCCGTACGTCGCGTTCGCATCTGCTGTGGATGAGGTGCCGCAATTGGCTCAGCAGGTGCTTCAGGTGTCTGATCCCAAGTTCCCATCGGATTGGTTTGCCAAGCAATTCGCTCCGCTGACCTCCCTTATCAGCTGAACGGCTGTAATACCGATATGTGGAAATGAGAAAGCGAGAATGCGGACGAGTAGCCGTTGGTCAGTGTGATCGTTCCTGCGTACAACGTGGAACAATCATTGGACCGTTGTGTGCACAGCCTAATGAATCAAACTTATCGGCGTCTTGAAATAATTCTTATTGATGACGGTTCTCCGGATGATTGCCTCGAAGCTTTATGCATAACCTATTACTGATTGGGGAATGACCAATGGTTAAGAGTCGAAATTCGAATGTTGAGTTCCTTCGTATTTTGTCCATGCTGATTATCATGTGGACGCATCCTCCTCGATTCGGGGCTAGACAACCAGCCATGGCCATTGTTCATCGTCCATTTCGCGTGCGTCGCGTTGCTGTATCTGCTTATCGTCGCGATTGACATGATTCGACGAAGGCTATTCGACCTGACCGTCAACAGGCCTGGCCATGAGGATCATTGGTTCAACCGGGTTTGGACGTCCCTCGTCAGATTCTCGCCGAAACTGGCACAAATCGACCGGTAGCTTGTCTCACCGGCGCCTCATGGAGGACGTGGCCGTGCGCGTTTTGCCCAACACTTCGGGCATTCGACGATTCATGATTTCTGCTACGGCGGAACAGATGATTAGATTGATGGCGATTGCTCCCAGCATGCACAGCAGTTGATTCGTTACAGAGCCACCATCGGTATCGAGTCCGACCCATCCCAAAATGGACGGAATCAAGCTACCATAGATGGGTGCGTTCACGCAGTAAAACACTAGAGTATTGCGTCCGCAATAGATGATTGCTGGAAAGAGGAACCTGTCAGCGGGGATACGTCCCAAGACAATGCATATTGCGAGTATGGCCCATATGCCGGCGAATGCCCCGACTAGGTAGCAGCCGATGTTGCCGTACGTGTTCATGTACACGTTGACCGGCTGCCACGCGTTCAATATGGTTGCCGCCATCAGTAGCACCACCGCGATGACGGCGGTGAAAGGACGCATTACATGTTCCATCGTTTCCCGATGACTACGCAACACACATCCGAAAACGAAGAAACCGAACATCGACAGGGCGATATCTACTCCCCATGGCAGGACGATATGGATGAATGAGCTGTACAGGTAACCGATGAGCATGCTTGCGACGCCTATTCCGACGAATGCCCATTCGGGGAGGGAAACGCGTTTGGACAAGCGCAACAGGATATATCCGCCGATTTCGACCACGAACAGGCAGGCAAGGAACCATGGAATGCTTCCAAAACCCTCATGCCCGCGAAGATTGATGACAATGCCCAGAACCCATTCAGCATAGGCCTTTGCCGTCCATACTCTGCCGGAAAACATTCCGATGACGCGTTCTATGGCGAACGGTATGACTGCGAAGAATATTCCCGGGAAAATCAGCGTCCGTAGCTTGTTCCACAGGAAAGACCGGAACGAGGAATACCTGCGGATTGAAAAAACAAAGCCGGAAAGCAGAAAGAACAAAGGCATGCAGAATGCATCCACCACGTGGATGACGCCTTCAGGGGCGTTGCTGTGCAATATGAAGACGCCGATAATGGCGATGCCTTTGGCATAGTCCACCCATGCGATGCGCCGAGAAGATTGCATGATATGTTATCCTTTGTCTTTGTCCGTTAGTGTGTAAGAAATCTCTTGCACGAGATGAATTTCTTCTTCTATGGCATTAATGCCGTCGGCCTGCTGCTGCGGGAAGAGACCGTGTGCTGGGTGTTCGGACTGGTGCGAAGCAAGCTTACGCGAGGGTAGACGTCACGGGCCACCATTCAGCTCAGATAGCTTTGCTGCACGCCATCAAGCATGCGTTCCGACGTAAACTTGTCGAGATACGTATTACGAACGGCATCGGGAGAGAGCCTGCCATTGCAAGACCGTTCAGCGATGACGCGTTCCACTTGGCGCGCGCCATCCTCCACATTCCCCACCTCAAACAGGTAGCCGTTCGCACCGGGCCTCACCACTTCGTTGCTGCCGGTCACATTCGTAGCCACGATCGGCACGCCGGCACGCAATGACTCAACCAACGAATATGGCAGACCCTCATACAGTGAAGTCAACAGATACACGTCGAACGCCGTGACGACACGCTCCGCATCATCCCGGTAGCCGAGCAAATGTACGTTACCGCCAAGATCGTTGTCTTCGACGAACCTCGTCACATCATCCTGCAGATCTCCGTCGCCTACGCAAACAAAATGCGCACGCGGATCACGCTCGACGACCATCTTGGCGATTCTCGCGAATGTCATTGGATCCTTCTGTGCCGCCAGGCGTACTGTCGAACCGACGATAATCGCGTCCTGCGGCAAACCGGACAACCCCAGCGACTGCAACGCCTCCTCGCGCGACGGCAATGCGATATCGGGAATGCCGTTATAGACGACCTTGAATTTATTCGGATCGTCAATCCCATACTGCAATGCGATATCGCGCTCGCCGGTAGAGACGTTGAATGTACAGGTAGTGAATAGATGGCTGAATATTCGCTCGAGCGTCATAAACAGCAGCTTTTTGGGTTTGGAAAATTCCCGAGCCTGGAACGCGTAGGCGTGAGGTGTGTAGAATACTTTCGCCACATGGCTTCCAATGACTGCGGAGCGGCCGATGACGCCCGCTTTCGAGCTATGGCAGTGCAGAATGTCGGGCTTGATTTGCTTGATGAGAGCATGCACGCGTAACCATGCCTTGATATCGTTCGGTGCGGAAATATCCCGGATCAGTTCGGGGATGGGGATGAGCGTCGCATGGTTTTCCATTTCGGGCAGGGCCTTGCGATAATAATCATCAAGTCGGCCGGTTCCGTAGGCGACCGTCACGTCGAACCTGCTGTGGTCGATGCCGGTGACGATATCCACGACGTTACGACCGCAGCCACCCATGGCCTCTTGCACGATGAGCAGTTTCTTCTTGGTCTCGGTCATGCTCTCCCCTTTGAATGATCTCTAAATTTTGCATGCTAGGGTGGTTCCCGTATCCCCCCGTTATGTGTATGATACTTTCCCCTAAGTATGTTTGCGCGTTCACCCTATAAATATGTGCGCAAGGTTGTTCTCAGACTCTCCTCTTTTGTGGTGGGACATCCGTATAATGTGCGGGAGGACAGTCGGAAACGTCAGAAGGGATTAGTGGAGCATGGCGGGAAATGAGTTCAAGGAATGGCCGGATATGCATACTCCGGGTGGAACTCATGGTGCGCGAGTCACGAAGACGTATGATTTTCCCTTAACAGAGGAGGATCGACTTGCCGGAGAGGGGGCTTCCAGAGGACTTTCGGTTAGTGTTATCGGGGGTTCTGTGGCGGAAGTGAAGCCGCAGGGATTCGTATACCGACATCGCCGCGAGCTGGTCGGTGTCGCTGCGATCGTTGCAGTCGCCATGGTGGTGGCAGGTCTTGCATTTGGTTTTCGTCAGCATGTCGATAACCAGGAGGTGCTGAGCTCCTGCCAACAGTCCGTCGATATCTATCAATCCAATACGGAACGTTTGAAAAAGACAGTTGATGGCGCGGCCGACGATTTGCAGATTGCGGAGAATCAGGTGCAGGATCCGCAGACGGTGGCTGACTTGCGCACTGCAGTTGACAAGGGCAATGAGAAGACGAAGATTGACACCGGCTGCGACGCGTCGGTCTCGGCTGAGGACAATCAGGCCAGTGATGAAAAGATTACTGCAGCCACACGCGAATTGGGGGACAAAATTGAGAACATTCTGAGTGCCAAGACTGCGGTGGAACGTTCCAAAAACGCCCGTGACGTTGCCGTGGCAAAGGCTGATCTGGTCAACAGGGTCAATGATGGCCAGAGCGTGCTCGGTACCGTGCGTTCCAACGATGTGAACGCCCGTCAGGATTTGTCCGTGGCTCTGAACGATGCTCAGCAGACAGCAACCACGGCTGCTTCCGCTGATCCGAACGTATACATCAATCAGCTCAACAAGCTTCAGGAAGCCATCGACAAATATAGTGCGACAGCTATTTCCGAGTAGTTGTATGGTGGGGAATGCGAGGACAGTACGGTTTATCTGAGCCGTATCTCCAATCATCGAATTTGAATTTTGTCAGTCTGATAATCGGAGCGCGGCTCAATTCTGCGATGTCCGCACCACTCGCTTTTGTTTAGGTACGTATGACGACTATTTCCCTGCGTCTGCGGAGGACTGAGAAGGAGTGTCCGAACCTGAATTCGGGGACGCGGTCGGGCTTGGATTCGGTTTCTCGGTGTGATCGGTCGTAGGCTCCAGAGTGGGCTCGGGATTTTGTGTCGGATCGGTGGATGGATTCGGTTGCACAGTCGGGGATGTGGTCGGTTTACTGGTCGGCGTCAGCTTGTTTCCGGAGCTGGAGTTTGTGTCATTGTTGTCATTGGTAACAGGCGTTTCCGTCGAAGTGTCCGTCTTGTATTCGCTCGGATTGTAGTAGGTTTGTTGCCCGCTGTTCGAACTATTTGTGGTCTGCTGCGGCTTCTCGTACACCTGGTTATCGGCGTTATACTGCGCTACGGAATCGGTAACGGCCTGCATGGCCTTGCCCATCGCATCACGCGCCTCGGTGAGCTGCTCAATGGTCGCATCATCATTCTGCAGGAGGACATTGGCGTCGTCCACCGTCTTTTGCAGGTCGGTCCGGGTTTGTTCGTCGGACACGTTGCCTTTGCTGGATTCCAACAGCTTCGTTGCCTGCTCGATGGCAGTCTGGAGGGACTGCTTGGCGGCGCTTACGATGGAAGTGGTTTGGGTATCATGTGCCTTGGTTACGGCATCGGAGGCCTTCGTCAACGACTTCAACGACTTTTCCATGGCGGAAGCATTCTTATTGTTCTGCTCTGCAGCCTGCGTCAGATTCGCGGTCGAAAGCGAAACCACGCACTGTGTGGTCGGAATGAAATCGTATGTGGAGGAGAGCTCCGACTTCAATGTGTCGACGGTGCTTGCGTCGGCCAGTTCGCTTGTGGGAATCGCGGTAAGCAGGTTCGCGCTCTGAATCGCGGAATCATACTGCTTCTTGACCTTCGCATAACGGGACGCCGACTTCTTGCAGGAGCTGAACGCGTTCTGCTTGGCCACGGTCTGCGTATGATGCCAGAATACGGTGCCGCCGGTTGCGGCCAAAGCCAGTACGACGGCTGCAGACACGATCAGGATGATTCGCCGCTTGCGGCTCCGGGACTCCGCATTCACCGCCACGTCGCGAATAGACGTATCCTCGGTGATTTGCGGCATCGTATCGGTATTGCTGGCATGACCGGCCTCGGAAGGAACTCCAGTCGGTAGTGCGATAGTATCGTTGCCATCCGGCCTGATCATTGTTGTCTTCAAAGAATCGGCGATCGTTTCGGTGCCGTCGCTCTTTTCAGCCACACCTACCGGTACTATGGCGTTATCGAACGGCATGATCGGCCATGACCAGTTTCCGGCCACCACGTCACCACGGTAATATGGCGGATTCGAGGCATCGGCAAGCGAAGTGGTCAACGGTAGCATATCCATCGCGGAAGCGGACGTGCCGAAGCTCAACGACTTCATAATATTGCGGATGGCGGTATCTGTGGCATCCACGGCCCTGCGAAAAGCGGAAAAATCCTTGCGATACGGGTCGGCGATGGTGGCGGCTTGCGGCAGCATCGGTCGAATCGTCGTGGCTTGTGCGATTACCGACTGCAGGCGCTCCGGCAACGTGAAGCCTTCAATCATGTTCTGCTGGGCACAATAGGCGCACATATTCGAAAAATCCGGCAACGTGAACGTATAGTGCACGGCGGCAGGCGCAATGCCAACGATATTATGGAGCTGCTCTTCCTCAAAACAGAGGATCAGGTCGCATTCCTGTGCGATCTGGCGGGTCAGTTGCTTGGAACGGAATGCAGAGGAGTCGATGCCGGCCGACGTAAGCAGTGCGGCGCTTGAATCGTCGATCTCGTGACCGACCAGACTATGCGTGCCGGCACTATCCACTTCAACGGACGTTCCGGCAGTATACATACGGAACAGCAGTTCCCCCATGGGGGAGCGACAGATGTTGCCGGTGCATACGAACAGGACGCGCATATGCGGATTACCTTAACTCTCGAGAAATGGCATAAGCGCCTCAAGTATATCGAGAAGGGGTGCCATTTTCGGCACGGTTCGCAAGATATCGTCTCCGCCGCCTGGGGTGAGGTGACCGGACCTGCGATCGACGTATGAAAAAATCCCGCACGTTTACGCGTGCGGGATTTGCGGTCTTTGATGTGAAAATCAGTAGCACTTATGGGCGAGC
>ERZ1034980.805-NODE-805-length-20485-cov-7.889280_pt1 | contig 20485 bp, 17 predicted proteins | sample MGYA00520622_ERZ1034980 | MGnify/ENA primary metagenome ERZ1034980 (study PRJEB33766, sample SAMN09781791) | gut metagenome | biome: gut microbiome | host: Homo sapiens | place: Madagascar | study: EMG produced TPA metagenomics assembly of the PRJNA485056 data set...
AGTAGCCCATCTGCGCGGCGACCTCGCCGGGGGATGCCCCGCGGGCCAGCAGCTGGGCCGCGTATTCGATGCGCATGGCGGAAAATTCCTCCATGGCCGTGCGATGGAGCCGCGCACGGAACGCCTGCTGCAGCTGGGGCCGCGTGCAGCCCAGCGCCGTGCAGATGTCGTCGATCTTCAGTTCATGCGCAAGATTTTCGGCAAAATAGGCGCGGGCGTCCTCGACCAGCGCGTTCTGGCGGCGCTCCCGCCGGACGCGGGCCACGGGGCGCTTGGTGCGGCGGCAGCGGCGGGCCAGCAAAATCAGCAGATTTTCCAGATGGATGATGAACTGCTGCATCGCGCCGAAGGGCAGCTCCTCCTTTAAGACAGGCCGTCCGCCCGGCACGGGGGCGGCGTCGAACAGCTCGTTGGCGGCATTTGCCAGCCAGTTCAGGTCATGCTGCTCGGCAGGCTCCGTGTGCAGCATCGCGCCGCGGAAACGGTCCATGGCCGCGCCGGTGCAGTAAAAGTCGATGCGCAGCGTCTCGGGCGGGACCTCGCCGACGGTGGTCATAGCAAAGACCTCCCCCGGCTGGTGGAACAGCAGTCCGCCCGCCCGCAGCAGCACGTGGCGGGCATCGCAGCGTTCCTCAATGGTGCCGCTGCGCACAAAGATCAGCTGCCAGGCCTGCGTCTCGCTGGGCGGGAATGAGTCGTCCGCGCGCCACTCCGACGCATGTGCCGCCGGGATCGCTTCGACCCGCAGCGGAAAGGTATCGTTCAGCATGGGTGTGACCTCCCTTCCTCGGCTTGACACCGCTGTAGGGGCCGGGTATGCCCGGCCTGCATGTGTATGGCGACCAGCTGCCTGCGGGAAGGCTCTCTCCCTCCGGCCCTGCGGGCCACCGCTCCCCCTCTGGCGCAAGCGCCACCTCCCCCGTATCGGGGGAGTCTGTCTCGCAGAGGGAGACAAGGCCCCTGGCCCCCTCTGCGAGGGGGCTGGCGCAACAGCGCCTGGGGGAGAGAAGCTTCCGGGCGGTGCTTACTTTCCTTACACCGCTACCGCACCCGGCCAGCTCTCGCCGGCCTCCGCGCTCCCCGCTTCCCCGTCGGCTCCGTAAGAGAAAACGCCGGGGGTCATGTCGGCCAGCAGGGGGAACTGCGCAAGCTCGGGGCAGGTGTCGGTCAGCCCCAGACAGTAGGCCGTCAGCGGACTGATCTCCTTTGTGATGGCGTCAAACCGGCTTGAGCCGTCGTCCTCATAGGTGCTCAGCATAATATCGCCGGGGTAGGTGTCGGCCACATAGCTGACAAGTGCCTCGTCGACGTAGGGGTCGCTGCTGCCCTCATACAAGTCGGGCGCGCCGAACAGATGCAGGATCTCGTGGGCGTAGGTCGCCGGGGATTCTGCCTCGCCGTCGGTGTAGGCGTCGGTTTTGTACAGACAGCTGTATTCATAATAAAAGCTGTCGCCGTCGTCGGCGTAGTGAGCCATTGTGAAGGATGTCCCGCTGATGGGCAGGAAGAACAAAAACGCGATGTGCCGGGCCCCGTAGGCAGCCAGACGGCTGTCGGCGGCCAGCGACGCGCACAGCGTATCCATCTCGTCGAGAAAAGCGGAGCTTTCCTCGGAATTTTCGCCGCCCTGCATGGCGGACTGCACAAGATAACTGCGTGTCAGCGTTGAATCGCTGCCGTCCGCGCTGCGATCACAGATCAGATTCACCGCGGCCTCGTAGCCCGCGGCCTGCTCGGTGATCCAGTCTATGGCCAGCTGGGTGCGCTGCACGGCGGCAGCGCGGCTCTCGGCGTCCCAGGTATGCCCGTGGGCGGCGTCGTTCAAAAACACGTTGACGAGCACGGTGGCATCGGTCAGCAGTGCGGCGCTGCCGTAGGACTTCTGCTCCTCGGTAAAGGTGGGCACAGGCTCCGGCGTCGGGGTGGCGGCGGGGCTTTCGGCCCGGGGCAGCTCTGCGGGATAACGCTGCACCGTGACGTGGGCCGAGCAGCTGCACAGCAGCGCCGCGGCCAGCACCAGGGCAGCCAGTTTTCTGTACATGGTGCGCCCCTTAAATTTCCAGCACGGCCCTGCCGTCGTGGTCGGCCAGCTCCAGCGTGACCTCACGGCCATCCAGGAGGCCATCGACAAGCGCGTCGGAGACGGGATCCTCAATGGTCTTGCGGATCGTGCGGCGCAGCTCACGCGCACCGTATTTGGTGGAGCTTTCGGCTACGATGTCCGCCAGCGCGGGCTGCGTGTAGTGCAGTGTGATGCCGTGCGCGGCCAGGCCGGGCTTGTACTCGTCGAGCATGAGCGCGGCGATCTTCTCAAGGTCTTCCTCGTTCAGCGGCTTGAACGTAATGATCTCGTCCACACGGCCGATGAACTCGGGGCGCAGGAACTCCTGCAGCGCCTTCATGCTGCGGTCCGCGCTGGCGACCTCGGCCTTTTTGCCAAAGCCCGTCGCGCCGCTCTGGTCGGTGGAGCCCGCGTTGGAGGTCATGCAGATGACCGTGTTCGAAAAGTCCACCGTGCGGCCCTGCGCGTCGTTGATCTTGCCCTCGTCCAGAATCTGCAGCAGGATATTCATAACGTCAGGATGTGCTTTTTCGATCTCGTCGAACAGCACGACGCTGTAGGGATGGCGGCGGACCTTCTCGGTCAGCTGCCCGGCCTCGTCGTAGCCGACATAGCCCGGAGGCGAGCCGATGAGGCGGGACACCGCGTACTTTTCCATGTACTCGCTCATGTCGATGGAGATGAGCGGGTCAACGGTGTCGAACAGCTGGCTGGCCAGCTGCTTGACCAACTCGGTCTTGCCGACGCCGGTGGGGCCGACGAAGATAAAGCTGGCCGGGCGGTGACGGCCAGACAGGTCGGCGCGGGCGCGCTTGATGGCCCCGGCCACGGCGTGGACAGCCTCGTCCTGGCCGATGATGTGCGCCTTGAGGGCATCCTCCAGCCCCTGCAGGCGGCCATACTCGGTCTCTTTGATCTTCACAGCAGGCACACCGGTCCAAAGCTCAATGACCTGTGCGACGTCGTCCATGGTCACTTCAATTTCCGCGACCTTCAGCTGCAGGGCGGGCAGCTTTTCGCGCTGCTTCGCCAGATCGGTCTTGACCGCGGCCAGTGCCTCGTAGTCGATGGCAGCGTCCTGGCCGTTCTGCGGCTCGGGGTTCTCCAGTTCGTGCTCGCGGGTCTCCAAATCGGCCACGGTGCGCTGGGTCTCCATGAGCTCTGTAATTTCAGGATGGCGCAGGTTGCAGCAGGCGCAGGATTCATCCAGCAGGTCAATGGCCTTATCCGGCAGGAAACGATCCGTGATGTAGCGTTCCGACAGCTTGACGATGCTCGTCACGATGGGGTCGGACACACGGACGCAGTGGTGCTTTTCATAGTAGACGCGGATGCCCTTGATGACCTCGATGGTGTCCAGCAGCGACGGTTCCTCGACCTTGACGGGCTGGAAACGGCGCTCCAACGCGGAATCCTTCTCGATATACTTGCGATACTCGGCAAACGTCGTTGCGCCGATGACCTGCATCTGCCCGCGGGACAGCGCGGGCTTCATGATGTTGGCGGCGTTCATAGAGCCGTCGGAGTCGCCCGCGCCGACGATGGAGTGGATCTCATCAATAAACAGGATGATGTTGCCCGCAGCCTTGACCTCGCTGATGAGGCCCTTGACACGCTGCTCAAACTGGCCGCGGAACTGGGTGCCTGCGACGAGGGACGTCATGTCGAGCAGGTAAATTTCCTTGTCCTGCAGACGCGCGGGGACCTTGCCCTCGGCAATGCGCTGGGCAATACCCTCGGCAATCGCAGTCTTGCCGACACCGGCCTCGCCGATCAGGCAGGGGTTGTTCTTCTGGCGGCGGCACAAAATCTGGATCGTGCGGTAAATTTCGCGGTCACGGCCAATGATGCGGTCCGTCTTGCCGTCGCGGGCCTTCTGGGTCAGGTTCTCGCAGTAGGTCTCGAGGAATTTGCGGCGGGGGGCCTTTTCCTTTTTGCCGTTTTTGGGCTTGGCATCGTCCTTATTCTGGCGCGCACCAAAGCCGAACGGGAACACGGGGCTGCCGCCCGGGACAAAATCGTCCTGCGGGGCGGGCTCGTCACCGGCGTCGGTGTCGTCGCCGTTCATCATGGGGGCCAGCATGCCGGAGTCGGAGGCCTCCTGCAAAAAGCTGGACATCCGCTCCTCCATGTTTTCCAGATCCTGGTCGGACATACCGAACTGTTTCATCAGATCATCCACAGGCTGGATGTGCATGGCACGGGCGCAGGTCAGGCAGTAGCCCTCCTGCACGGTCTTGCCGTTTTCAAGCCGCTGCACAAACACGACAGCGGGACGTTTTTGGCATTTAACACAAAGCATTTACTTCACCTCTATGAAAAGTGCCCGATAAGAGGCACATGGGATTGCGATAAATTGTTGTAGGGGGCGGCGTTCTCGACGCCCGGCGGGCGGATAGGAAATCCGCCCTACGTAGGGCGGGCAGTCCCCTGCCCGCCGCACCGCAGCTACACTACTATTATTAAACAAACCCTGCCAAATTGCAAGTTTTGGCGGGGCTTGTTCAGAATTTGTTTAATAATGGAGCAAAAACGGGTTGAACGCACCAAAAAGGCTGTACCCGACGCTGCGCTGCAAAACGCCGGTGGTCAGCCAGTCGATCTGGCCGGTGGTGATGCTGGCGGCGAACCAGAGCAGCAGCGCCAGCAGCCAGCAGTCGAACGCGCCGGTCACAAGGCCCAGCACCAGACCCAGCAGCCGGTTGGCGCCGCCCACCAGCGGGATAAGATTGACGCCGCGCAGCAGCCGCACCAGCAGGGCGAACACCCAGCGCACGATCATGCAGAGCAGCACAAACAGCAACGCCTGCACCAGCGGCAGGAAAAGCGGCTCCAGCAGGGCGTTGATCTTTTCGGGCAGCTGGTCCCCGGCAGTCTGCAGACCCGCGGCCAGCGCGGCACGGATGGATTCCGGCAGAAAGTCCAGCCCCTGCACCGCAGCGGCAATGTCGCCGCCCGACTGCGCGACGGCCTGCTCGACCCGGGTGGAGACGGAGTCGCTGAAAAAGCTAAGGTAGACTTCCGGGGCCAGCGTGCGGCTGCCCCAGGAGGCAATGCCGACGCCCAGCACCGCGCCGATCAGCTCGGTCAGCCCGGCGAGAAAGCCCTTCTGCCAGCTTTTGACGGCGGCAAAGGAAAATACGGCCAGAAAAATAAAATCATAGACAAGTGCGGGAGAAAAAGACATAGATGGGTACTTCTTTCTGTTGGATTACTTGCGGGTCAATCTGAACTTCCCCCGAGGGGGAAGCTGTCAGCGGCCCCGCCAGCTGACTGATGAGGGCGAACCTTGCCATTATTGCCCGCAAATTGGTTATTGCGGCAAGGCAGCCCCTCATCCGGCCCTGCGGGGCCGCCTTCCCCCGAGGGGGAAGGCTTCGGAACTACTCGGCTGGCTTCGCCAAATCGTCCGCCTGACTGCCGGTAAAGACCAGCGTCTGCTTGCCGTGCAGGACCGCCAGCGGGCGGGACGGCAGGCCGGTCTGCACCCAGTTCTGCACGCCGTCGTAGCCGTAGCACTCGACGGCATCGGGGCAGAGCAGATAAATGTCGGTGTCGGTGGCCGAGACCGCAAACGCCTGCCGTGCGGGAATCTCCGACATAACGGTGAGGCTTTCGGACAGGGTGACCAGGCTGTTGCCGCCGTGTACGTTCAGAAGCAGCGCGGTCTGGCGGCGTCCGGGCGCAACGCTTTGCAACGCGGCCCCGCCGTAGTCGTAGCGTGCGACCTCGGCAGCGGTGCGGGGGTCGATGACCGCAATGTAGGTGTCAAACACGGCCATGACGCGGTTCTCGCTCTGCCAGTCCAGCCGCAGCAGCATGCTGCCCGCGTCGGCGGTGTAGAGCAGCCCCTCGGTGTCGGAGTCGAGGCTCATAAAGTAGACCGAGCAGTTCAGCTGCCCGTCCCGCGCGGCAATCATGCCCGAGGCAAACCTGCGGTTGTCGGGGGCAAAGTCCAGCGCAATCGGTGTGCCCATCGACTGGGGCATCCGCCAGCTGTACAGCTCCCGCATCGAAGGGTCATAGATGTGTACCCAGCCGGCAAAACGGTCCGCGTCGGTCACGACGGCCAGCGAGTTGTTGTTTGACATGGCGCAGAGCAGAATGTCCTCGTCAAAGCGCTGTGTGTAGAGCGTGCGGGTGCGGCTGCATACGGTCAGCTCACTGCCCGCGCGGTTGTAGACCACAAAGTGGGTGCCGCCCACAGCCAGCACGGGCCGCGCGTAGGACGGCTGCAGGCTCAGAATTTTGGAGCCGTAGGCCGAGTAGACGAGCACATCCTCATTGCCCAGCTCGACGAAGCCGTCCGCCAGCGGTTCGATTTGCAGCGGCTCGGTGATGCCGGTAGTGGTCGGCCAGCCGCCGTCGGCGCGGTTCAGGTAGAGCGACGCGCTGTCCACGGCATCACCCAGCAGCGCCAGAGAGGCCGACAGTGTGCCGGTCACAACGGTGAGCGCCAGCGCCAGCACAATGATAATGACGATCAGGACGGTGAGCCGCCGCTGCTGGCGCTGCTTGTAGAGCGGCGTCAGGGATTTGAGCCGCGCGGCGCTCTGCGCGGACGGCTGCTCGGACGTCCGGGACGGCGGGCTGTCATCGCGCCGCGGTGTGGGAGCGGTGCGCGGCGTGCGGGCGCGGTTTGCGTCGCGGGCGGCAGCGCTCAGGGCCCGCCTCTGCTCACGCGCCAGCCGCTGCAGCAATGCCTGCCGATCTCTGTCCGCCTTACTCATAGGTGGGCCCCCTCCTTTCCGGAAAAAATTTGTGCGTATGGGTTGGTTTGTAGGGAGGCGTCTTGACGCCTCCGGGCCGTTAGCGGCGGTGGTCAGGCTCCGCGGAGGGGTCAAGACCCCTCCCTACGGTACGCCATTAAACGTCATCCAACCCGGGATAGTCTACTTTCTCCAAAAACAGCCCCTTTGCGGGCAGCGTCGGCCCAGCTCGGCGCCGGTCCCCGCTTTCCAGCAGGGCGGGGATGCTCTCCGGCGTCCGCTTGCCAAGACCCGCGTCCGCGAGCGTGCCCGCCAGAATGCGCACCATATTATAGAGGTAACCGTCGGCGGTCACGGAAATTGTAAACAAATCGCCGTTTTGTACAACAGTACAATCCGTAATTGTTCGCACGGTATCCCCGTGGGCGGCGGCGCTGGACCCGGACGCGCAGAGGGCGGAAAAATCGTGCGTGCCTATGAACTGCGCCGCAGCGGCCTGCATGGCGGCCAGGTCGAGCGCGGCCCCTACCCTGTGGCAGGTGTCGTAGGTGAACGGATCATCCACCCGCGCGTTTAAAATGTAGTAGCGGTAGGTCTTGGCGTGGGCGGCGTAACGCGCGTGGAAGCCGTCCGGCACGGACCGGATGTCCACTGCGCGGATGTCCGGCGGCAGATGGGCGTTGAGCGCGGGCACGATTTTCTGCATCGGCACTTTGCCAGTATAGCAGAAGCTGAGCGCGAAACGCCGCGCATGGACGCCGGCATCGGTGCGGGAGCAGCCCTTGACGTCGGGGCGGCAGCCGAACACCGCCTGCATCGCGTCCTGCAAAACCGCGCAGACCGTGGGCGCATTTGGCTGGACCTGGAACCCGGCATAGCGGGTGCCCTTGTAGCTTATCCAAAGTAGATAGGTCATAGTTCACCTGAAATCGTAGGGGCGCATTCTATATGCGCCCGCAGGGCGGCTGATTCTTACGCCAGCCCCGGCACAAAGAATCGTGTGCAGGCAATGGCCACCAGCGCCACGGCAATGACCGCCAGGCATTTGAAGTCCTCGCCGGTGAATTTCAGCTGCTTGAGCCGGGTGCGGCCCTCGCCGCCGTGATAGCAGCGGCATTCCATCGCCATGGCCAGCTCGTCGGCGCGGCGGAACGCCGAGATGAACAGCGGAATCAGGATCGGCACCAGCGCCTTGATGCGCTGGGTAAATGTGCCGCTGTCCAGCATCGCACCGCGGGCCTTCTGGGCGTTCATGATCTTTTCCGTCTCCTCAATCAGGGTCGGGATGAACCGCAGCGCAATCGTCATCATCATGGCCAGCTCATGCACGGGAAAGTGCAGCTTCGCCAGCGGGCGCAGCAGGCTCTCGATGGCGTCGGTCAGCACGATGGGACTGGTCGTGTAGGTCAGCAGGCTCGTGCCTGCAATCAGTGCGCAGACGCGCACCGCCAGCAGGATGGCATACTTGACACCTTCGACGTAAATGTTCAAAACCCAGAAGTGCACAAGCGGCTTCCCCTGCCCCGTGACGAAGAAAAGGTTCAGCACCGCCGTAAAAATCACGATAGGCACGATGGGCTTGAGGCTTTTCAAAATCATCTTGCCGGGAATCTGTGCTACCTTGTACAGCGCGGCCAGCAGCAGGATGGACAGTGCCAGCCCCAGCGGGTTCGGGGCCACAAACAGCACGACGATATAGGCAATCGTCGCGACCAGCTTGAGCCGCGGGTCGCAGCGGTGCAGGATGGAATGCCCGGGAAAATGCTGACCTATCGTAATATCTTTAAGCATTTGCCCCACCTCCCTGTTTGGCGGCCAGCGCCTTTTGAATCGTTTTGACCGCATAGGGGATCGTGTAGACGTCCGCGGGGATGTCCAGCCCCATCTGGCGCAGCTTTAAAAAGATCTGCGTGACCTGCGGCACGGAAAGCCCCAGCTCCAGCAGCTCCTGCGCGCGGGCAAAGACGTTTTCCACCGTGTCATACATGGCAATTTTGGCGCGGTGCATGACCAGCACGCGGTTGGCGTACTTGGCAATATCCTCCATCGAGTGGCTGACCAGCAGCACCGTGATGCCGGTTTTCTCATGGTAGTCCCTGATCTGGCTCAGGATCGTGTCGCGGCCCTCGGGGTCCAGACCGGCAGCGGGCTCGTCCAGCACCAGCACGCGGGGGTGCATGGCCATGACGCCCGCAATCGCAACGCGGCGCTTCTGCCCGCCCGAAAGCTCAAACGGGCTTTTTTCCAACAGCTCATCGGACAGGCCGACGAACGCGGCGGCCTCCCTGACGCGGCGCTGGACCTCGGCCTCGTCCAGGCCCATGTTGCGCGGGCCGTAGGCGATGTCGCGGGCGCAGGTCTCCTCAAACAGCTGGTACTCGGGGTACTGCATGACAAGGCCGACGAGAAAGCGGAAGCTGCGCAGGTCTGCGCCCTGCTCCCACAGGTCCCTGCTGTCCACAAGGACGCGGCCCGACGTCGGGCGGTTCAGGCCGTTGAAATGGCTGATAAGCGTGGATTTTCCGCTGCCCGTTGAGCCGATGATACCGACAAAGTCGCCCTCCTCGACGGTGAAGGACACGTCATCCAGCGCCTTCGTCGCGTCGGGCATACCCTGGTTATAGATGTAGCTCAGGTTTTCTACACGAATGATTTCGGACATAGTTGTTCCTTTCCCGCCGGATACAGCCCGGTTGCGGTGCCGTTCCGGCATACGTGGGAGTTTTTCGTCAGAGTGGCTTCCCCCAAGGGGGAAGCTGTCGGCGGCTCCGCCCGCCGACTGATGAGGGGCGGCGAGCGGCGATTTCCCATAAACGGGATACCCCGGCAAGCTCGCCCCTCATGCGGCCTCGGGCGGGGCCTCGGCCACCTTCCCCCAAGGGGGAAGGCTTCCTTTATTTCAGCAGCTTGTATAATTCCTCCGCGCAGGCGTCGGGGGTAATGACATTTTCCGGCATCGGGATCCCGGCCTTGACCAGCTCGTCGCGCAGCTCGGCGGCCTGCGGGACATCGAGGTGATACCCGTGCAGCCGCTCGGTCTGGCTGAACACCTGCTCGGGCGTGCCCTCCATGACGATGCGGCCCCGGCTCATGACCAGCACGCGGTCTGCCTGGGCGGCCTCCTCCATGTAGTGGGTGATGGACACGATCGTGATGCCCGCCGCCCGCAGCTGGCGGATGGTTTTCATGACCTGCGCGCGGCCATGGGGGTCCAGCATGGCGGTGGACTCGTCCATAACAAGGCAGTCGGGCCGCATGGCGATAACGCCCGCAATCGCGACGCGCTGCTTCTGGCCGCCGGACAGCTTGTACGGCGCAGCCTCGCGCTTTTCATAGATGCCCGCCAGCTTCATGGCCTCGTCGATGCGGGTGCGGATCTCCTCGGGCGGCACGCCGAGGTTCTCCGGCGCAAAGGCCACGTCCTCCTCGACGATGGTCGCCACGATCTGGTTGTCGGGGTTCTGGAACACCATGCCGACCTTCTGGCGCACATCGTAGAGATGGTCTTCGTTGCGGGTGTCCATGCCCTCGACCAGCACGGTACCGGCCTCGGGCAGCAGAATGGCGTTGAAGTGCTTCGCCAGCGTGGACTTGCCGCAGCCGTTCGCGCCCAGCACGGCGACGAACTCGCCGCGGCGGATGTCCAGGCTCACGCCGTCCACAGCGTACTTGGGCTGCTCGGGGTCGTAGCGGAAGCGGACGTCCTGTACTTTGATCATCGGTTCCTGATTCGGCATGGCTTATTTCTCCCAGATGGCCGTTGCGCCGCAGGGCACCACGCCGCCTGTGGCGGAGACCGGCAGACCGATCTCGTCGCAGTGGGTGTGGCCGCCCTTGACGGGGCAAAGCGTCGTTTTGACGATGTATTCCATGACCGCGGGGCTCAGACCCTCGGTGTAGGAGTTGATGGCGAAGAACAGCGGGTCGTCGCTCAGCACCTGCTCAGTCAGCGTGATGAGGTCGTAGACGTTGTCCTCGAGCTTCCAGATCTCGCCGCCCGGGCCGCGGCCATAGCTCGGCGGGTCCATGATGACAGCGTCATAGCGGCTGCCGCGGCGGATCTCACGCTGCACAAACTTGGCGCAGTCGTCCACGATCCAGCGGCAGGGTCGGTCTGCCAGCTCGCTGGCGGCAGCGTTCTCCCGCGCCCAGGCGACCATGCCCTTGCTGGCGTCCACATGGGTGACGGACGCGCCCGCGGCCAGGCACGCCAGCGTTGCACCGCCCGTGTAGCCGAACAGGTTCAGCACGCGGATGGGACGGCCAGCCTGCCGTATCTTTTCCTGGTACCATGCCCAGTTCACGGCCTGCTCCGGGAAAACGCCGGTGTGCTTGAAGCCCGTGGGGCTGACGATCAGCGTCAAATCGTTCCAGTGGATCTGCCATTTCTGCGGCAGCTTTTTGTGATAATTCCACTGCCCGCCGCCCTTGGCAGAGCGGTAATAGACAGCGTCGGCCTTGGCCCACAGCGGGCTGGTCTCGTCGTTTTTCCAGATGACCTGCGGGTCGGGACGGATCAGCAGGGTCTGGCCCCAGCGCTCCAACCGGTTGTGGTTGGTAGCGTCCAGCAGCTCATAATCCCGCCAGGAATCAGCAGGGCGCATAGGTGATTCTCCTTTCCAAAACGGTCAGCGGGGCGGGTTTTCCTCCAGCTTGACCACCAGTATATCGTCAAATTTTTCCAGCGAGCCTTCGGCCGGGTAGACCGGCATTTCTTTAAACGCCTCGCTGTCGATGATGTCATAGTATTCGTCGGTGTCCACTTCGCCGATCCAGACGCCGTGATAGTCGTACAGGTAGTGCTTCCAGTTGCCCAGCACGCCCGCGCGGCCATCCCAGAAGACCATGTTCTTTGTGTAGGCGCTCTTGTCGAACAGGAAGTTGAACTTCTGCGCCTCACTCTCGTCGGGCAGACCAGCGATCAGTACGCGGGTATCGGAGGTGTAGTCGGTGCTGTTGAAGACGCGGGTCAGAATGGCGGTGGACAGCGTGTCGACGTACTCGTAGGCCAGCGCAACGGTGCGGTAGGACGCATAGGCCGTGACGGTGCAAAGCCAGCACAGCACGACGGCCACCGCCCCTGCCCCGACGCGGGCGAGCTTTTCCCACGCGTTGCAGCCGCGCGCCTGCTCGGCCAGCACGAGCGCGAAGGGCACCATCAGCTGCATCGGGTGGCTCATCAAAACGTTGATATTGCCCTCGATCAGCACGTCGACAATGTTGATGGCCAGCGGCAGCAGCAGCCCCAGCACGGCCAGCAGAACGGCCTGCGGCTTGCGGCGGCGCACCAGACGCAGCCAGCCGAGGAACAGCAGCACCGCCGTGCCCAGCAGGATCACCAGCAGTATCTTGCCGGTGTGGTTGGGACCGGAGGTGAAGTAATCCTTGAAATCGCGGTAGGCCTGCAGAATTTTGCTGCCCAGCCCGCCCAAAAAGCTGCCCGCGCCGAAGCTGCTCAGGCCGCCTTTGTCGGAAAGTGTAATGTTGTAGCGATGAATTTCAAGCTGCAGCACGGCAAAATACACCGCTGCGCCCAGCAGCCCCATCGCCAGCGCCTTGCCCGCGCGGCGGAAAATCTCCGGCAGCGGGCGCTCCTGCAAGCAGTCGAGCATCAGCGTCATGACGATGGCACCCGTCGCGAAGCCGATCCACGCCTGATAACCGCCCATGCCGCAGGCCAGCGCCAGCACGGCCACCACAAACGACGGCCACCCCTTTTTTGTCAGGACGAGGTAGGACGCCAGCACGGTCATCAGCAGGCTGAAGCCGTAGACATAGGCCATGTAGATGACAAGGTGCTGCTCGATGACAGACGGCGCGACGACGAGCGACACCGTGCTCAAAATCAGCAGCGGCTTGCTCTCAATGTGCCATAAATCGGCCAGCAGCAGCATGGCGGTGGCGGTGCAGGCGGCGTTGAACGCCAGAAAAATCGCGGGCATGACGACATTGCAGCCCGCCGCGCTGAGGTAGCGCATCATCCACCGGCCGATGGAGAGCGCCCAGTTCTGATTCCAGTAGTAGAACAGCCCCTCGTTCGTGCCGTCCGGGCTGGTGTAGCCGTAGAACAGGAACAGTGCGTGGCACAAAAACATGCCGAGGAACGCCGCCTTGAACACGGCGGAGGTATATTTGCAGAAGGTCTCGGCGCAGCCGCGCCACTGCTCCCGCTCGGCGGTAAGCCATCTAGGCAAGATATCCACTTCCCTTCTTGATTTTAGCAGCCTTTAAAACATACTCGTCTGGCCGGAATCCTCGTCGTCAAAGCGCTTCGGCACGGCCATGTGCAGGTGCTCATAGGCCAGGCGGGTCACGCAGCGGCCACGGGGCGTGCGGGTCAGCATGCCCATCTGCATCAGGTACGGCTCGCAGATGTCCTCCAGGGTGACGCTCTCCTCGCCCAGGGCTGCGGCCAGCGTCTCCAGACCGACGGGGCCGCCGCCGTACATCTCAATGATGGCGCGCAGGACACTGCGGTCCAGCTCGTCCAGACCCAACTCGTCAATGTCCATCCACTTGCGGGCGGCGATGGCGGTCTCCTCGTCAATTGTGCCGTCTCCCTGCACGGTGGCAAAGTCGCGCACGCGCTTGAGCATACGGTTGGCGATACGCGGCGTGCCACGGGCACAGCGGGCCAGCTCCAGCGCACCTTCCTCGGTGATGGGCACGCCCAGAATGCCCGCGCTGCGCAGGATGATGCGCCCCAGTTCCCGGGGGCTGTAGGGCTCCAGCTTTAACAGGATGCCGAAGCGGTCGCGCAGCGGCCCCGTCAGCTGCCCGGCGCGGGTCGTCGCGCCCACCAGCGTGAAGCGCGGCAGGTTGATGCGGATACTCTGGGCGCTGGGGCCTTTGCCAATCATGATGTCGAGGGCGAAATCCTCCAGCGCGGGGTACAGAACTTCCTCGACCTGACGCGATAAACGGTGGATCTCATCAATAAAAAGAATGTCGCCCTCCTGCAGATTTGTCAGCAGGGCGGCAAGATCACCGGGCTTCTCGATGGCCGGACCCGACGTGATGCGAATTTGTACGCCCATCTCCTGCGCCACGATGCCGGCCAGCGTGGTTTTGCCCAGGCCCGGCGGGCCGTAGAGCAGGATGTGGTCCATCGGCTCGCCGCGCTGCTGCGCCGCCCGCAGATAGACCTTCAAGTTGCCCTTGGCCTTCTCCTGACCGACGTAATCGTCCAGGGTTTTCGGGCGCAGGCTGACTTCCTCCGTGTCGGCAGGGGTCATATCGGGGCTGACGAGACGGCTGGGGTCCACGGTGTATTCCTGGTTCAATTCGGCACTCCCCTTCTGTTACACGCGCGACAGACTGCGCAGCGCGATGGTGATGATCTCCTGCACGGAGAGAGTCTCGTCGACGCGGGCCACGGCGGCGGCAGCGTCCGACGGCGCATAGCCCAGGCTGACGAGCGCGGCGACGGCCTGCGCGGGCGCAGAGCTGGGGGCCGGCGCGGCAACATTGCCGGAGAAGCCCGTGCCCGCGGCCAGCCCCTTGCCGACCTTGTCCTTCAATTCCAGCGTGATGCGCTGGGCCAGCTTCGGCCCGACGCCCGCGGCCTTGGTGAACGCTTTGTGGTCGCCGCTGGACGCGGCCAGCGCGATTCTTTCCGGCGTCATGATGGACAGGATGGACAGCGCGGCCTTGGGGCCGACGCCGGTGACGCCGGTCAGCATCTTAAAGCAGTCGCGCTGCTCCTCGGCAGCAAAGCCGTAGAGCGAGACGTCGTTCTCGGTGACGTTCATAATCGTATAAACGGTCCCCTCCTGCCCGGCGGGGGGCAGGGCCTCGCCGGTGGTGGCGGGGATCTGGACAAAATAGCCGACCCCGCCGCAGCTAATGACGACGGAATCCAGCGTTTTCTTGATGATTTTTCCGGTAAGGCAGTAGATCATGGTGTATCCTTCTTTTGTATGGTGGAAAGCCTTCCCCCACTTGGGGGAAGGCAAGGGATTATCTCACCGGTGTCCCCATCAACCGGCTGCGGCTGCAATGGCAGTGGGCAATCGCCATGCCGAGGGCGTCGGCGGTATCGTCGGGCTTGGGGACGGACTCGAGGTGCAGCATTATGCGGGTCATCTCCTGAATCTGCTTCTTCACGGCCTTGCCGTAGCCGGTGATGGCCTGCTTGACCTGCATGGGTGTGTATTCGTAGATCGGCACGCCGCACTGCGCCGCGGCCAGCAGAATGACGCCGCGGGCCTCGGCCACGCCGATGACGGTGGTCTGGTTGTGCTGGTAGTACAGCTTTTCGATGGAGAGGGCCTCGGGCTGGTAGCGCTTGCAGATGTCGAATACGCTCTCATAAATTTCAACGAGGCGCTGTTCAAAGGGCGTGTCCTTCTCGGTGATGACCGCCCCGTAGCCGATGGGTGCAAAGCGGTTGCTGATGTACTCCACAACGCCCCAGCCCACAATGGCATACCCCGGGTCGATGCCCAAAACGCGCATAGTCCTATACCTCCCCACTTTAACCGATATAGTATACCATAAAATTGCAGTTACGTCCATAGGTTGTAAATAAAAAAGCCTCCCTTTCGTGTGAAAGAGAGACTTTTGGGAACGAGCGGCTTCCCCCTCGGGGGAAGCTGTCAGCGGCCCCGCCCGCTGACTGATGAGGGCAAGGCCTGCGGTAGTTGCCTGTTAAGGGTCTCCAATGGCAAACCGGTCCCTCATCCGGCCCTGCGGGGCCACCCTCCCCCGAGGGGGAAGGCTTTGATAGATCAGTACCCAATCTGCCGTTTTGCCGCCTTTAGCGCCTTGCGCAGCGGCCTGTACAGCACCAGCATAATGGCAAAGTTGCCGACGCCGTGCAGGGCGTCGTAGCTCAAGCCGCTCAGCCACCAGCTCAACGCAAAGGCAGGCGTCTTGGCAAAGAGATATACCGCGGCGCATAACCCGCCGAAGCACAGTCCGTACAGCCCGCTGAACACGGCCCAGAACAGCGCGTGATCCATGCGGCGGAACAACCACGCCAGCAGTGCCAGTAAATACCAGATGTACAGGTACATGGCCCACCACAGCCCAAAGCCGTAGAGCACACCCTGCAAAAGGATGAACACCGTGATGGCAGCGGGCGTCTCCCGCGGAAGCTCGAGCGCAAACAGGATGATGAGCAGCGTGACCGGCTCGATGTTGGGCAGACCGCTCATGGCCTGCTTGCTGACGACGAGCAGCGCACCCATCAGCCCGGAAAGCACCAGACCGACAATGCGGCGGTGGTTACTTCGTGTAGGTGAAGGCATAGCTGTCGCCGTCGTGCAGCTCAATGTCGGCCACGCTGACGGAGGTCATCTCGCCCGCAGCGTCGGTCAGGCACCACCAGGAACCGTCCTTGTTGTAGTCGGCGGCCTCGCCGTTGACGACAGTTACAAAGCCGGCCTCGGCCTCCTCGGCGCTGATGATACCGGCGTCCGCCAGAGCGGTGCTCAGCTTTTCACCGTCGGCGGCGTCCAGGGTCAGCACGGTGCTCTCACCGTCCGCGCCGGTCACCGTGAAGGTAAACTGAATGGCCTCGGCAGAGTCGGCAGCCTCAGCAGTGGAGACGGCCTCCTCGGAAACCGCCTCGGATACGACCTCGGAGGAGACAGCCTCGGAGGAGGCGGCAGAGGACGCGGACGCGCCGCAGCCCGCCAGCAGTGCGGCGGACAGCGCCAGGGACAAAATCAGTGCAGAAAGCTTTTTCATGTGGAAATTCCCTCTCTATGTTCAAATAAAACTACCGCGCAGGGAAAGCTGCGCGGTAGTTATTATACAGGGATGGAAAGGTAAAATCAAGTGCCGGAATGAAATGACGTCTGTATGTGTATCATTGTGCGTAGGGCGGGGCGCCCTCACCCCGCCGCAGGCTTCCGCAACAGACCGTAAACGGAGTGGCAGACAGCGGCGGCATGGGGGCATGCCGCCCTACATACTCTTACCCCTCCAGCTGCTCCTTATGATATTGCAGTGTGTACAGCTGGTAATATCTGCCGTGCTTCGCCAGAAGCTCCTGATGGTTCCCCTGCTCGAGGATCTTGCCGTGGGACAGCACAATAATGTTGTCCGCGTGCTGGATGGTGGACAGTCGGTGCGCGACGATCAGCATCGTGCCGACGGACCGCATCTTTTCCAGCGAATCCTGAATCAAAAGCTCGGTCTCGGTGTCAATATTCGCCGTGGCTTCGTCCAGAATCATAACGCTTGGCTTGTGGATGATCGTCCGCGCAAAGCTCAACAGCTGGCGCTGCCCGGCGGAGAAGTTGTTCCCGCGCTCGCGGACCTCCTCGTCCAGACCGTGGTCCAGCTTGTCAATGAACTTATCGGCGTTGACATAGCGGCAGACCTGTAGGATCTCCTCGTCGGAGATACCCTCCTCCCGCAGGACGATGTTGCTGCGGATCGTGCCCGAGAAAAGGAACACGTCCTGCAGCATCTGCCCGAAGTGACGGCGCAGCGACGAAATTTTGATTTTGCGGATGTCGATGCCGTCAATCAGGATCTCGCCCTTCTGGAACTCGTAGTTGCGGCAGATCAGCGAGAGAATCGTGCTCTTGCCCGAGCCCGTCGAGCCGACAAACGCCACGGTCTGGTGTGGGTCAATGTGGAAGGACACGCCCTGCAGCACCCACTCGCCCGGAAGATAGCTGAACCAGACGTCGCGGAACTCGATTTCGCCCTTTACCTCGTCCAGCTCGATGGCGTCGGGGGCGTCCACCATTTTGGGCGCAATGTCCATGATGGAGAACACCTTCTCCGACGAGGCCAGCGCCGACTGCAGCCAATTGAACTGCTCGGCCAGATTCTGGATGGGCGTGAAGAATTTGGAAATGTACATGTAGAACGTGACGATGGTGCCGCCCGTGATGGTCTGGCCCAGAAACGTCACGCCGTTCAGATGCCCCATGCCGCCGAGATAAAAAAGACACAGGATCGAGCAGATATACAGCATGTAGACCAGAGGACGAAACACGCCGAACACAAAGATCTGCTCCCGGTTCGCGCGGGCGAGGCGCTGGCTTTTCTCGCGGAACTCCGCCATCTTCTCGTCCTCGCGGCCAAAGATCTGCGTGACCTTGATGCCGGACAGATTCTCCGACAGGTAGGTGTTGATGTCGGTGGTCGCGTCCTTGACCTTGCGGTAGGCCCGGCGGGAGAACTTGCGGAAGATGACCGTAAAAATCACGATGAACGGCACAAAGCAGAGCACCATCAGCGTCAGCTCATAGTTGAGCGCCAGCATGGCGACCAGGATGCCGAGGATGACAAAGATGTTCTTGGTCAGCGTGACCAGCAGGTTCGTGAACATCATCGAGATAGCGTTCGTATCGTTCGTCACGCGGGTGACGAGCTTGCCGACGGGAATCTCGTTCAGCTGCTCGTGGGACAGTGACTCAATGTGGGTGAATAGGTCCTCGCGCAGGTCGGAGATGATGCGCTGGCCGACGCGCTGCAGAATGACGGCCTGGAAGTAGGTGCTGGCCATCGAGAAAACGAGCACGCCCGCATAGACGGCGACGCCCGCGAACAGCCGCGGCAGCTCGAACTCGCCTGAGACCAGCTCCTCCAGTGCGCCGACGATCAGCGGCGAGATGATGTCATAGGCAATCGAGAACAGCATTAAAAACAGCACAACGACGAATTTCGCCAGGTACGGCTTGGCGTACCCGGCCAGGCGGCGCAGAATCTCGCCGTCGTTCATCGTGCGCTCAAAGTCCATCGTCTCCTTTTTGTCCTTGACGAGGGCGTAGGCCAGCACCAGCAGCGCCGTGACGACACCGATGACTGCGCCTACCAGCAACAGCGGATTTACGTTAGCCATGGCTGCCGCCTCCTTCCTCGTCCTCGAGCTTCTGCAGATCGACCATGCGGCGATATTCGGCGCAGCTGCGATACAATTCATCGTGCGGGCCGACGGCCTCTACCCTGCCGTCCTCGATAAAGACGATCTTGTCCAGCTGCTCCACCGTCGAAATGCGGTGGGCGATCAGCAGCGTCGTCTTGCCCGCGCGGCTGGTCTTGAGGTTGTCGAGGATGATTTTCTCGGTGCGGGTATCGACAGCCGAGACAGAGTCGTCCAGAATCAGGATCGGCGCGTTTTTCAGCAGGGCACGCGCAATCGAGATGCGCTGCTTCTGTCCGCCGGAGACGGTCACACCGCGCTCACCGAGTACGGTCTCGTAGCCGTCCTTGAAGTCCACGATGTTGTCCCGCACATCGGCCAGCGCGGCGGCGCGGTCAATGTCGGCCTGGCTGGCGTCGTCCACGCCGAAGCCGATGTTGTGGGCAATCGTGTCCGAGAACAGGAAGTTGTCCTGCGGCACGTAGGCGCAGGCGTCGCGCACCGAATGGATGGACACGGCGTTCACGTCCTGCCCGTCCACAAACAGCGTGCCGTCGGGCACATTGTAGGTGCGCAGCAAAAGGTCCACCAGCGCGGTCTTGCCTGCGCCGGTCTTGCCGACGATGCCGACGCTTTCGCCGGGCTTGATGGTGAACGATACGTCCTTCAGCACGTCGTACTCGCCGTCTGGGTAGCGGAACGTCAGATGGCGGAACGCAATGCCGCCGTGCGGGTCGCGCAGGTCGGCGACGCCGTCGCGGTCCGCCACGTCGATGGGCGCATCCAGAAGCTCGGTAATGCGGTTCAGCGATGCCTTGCCGCGGGAGGTCTTTTCGATCAGCATCGAGATGGCCATGATGGGCCAGACGATGGCCTCAAAGTAGCCGATGTACTCCACAAGCTGACCTGCGTTGAACTGCCCACGCCAGACGAGCCAGCCGCCGTAGCCCAAAATCACGCAGATGACCGACTCGACGAACAGCGTGACCAGCACCTCGAGCAGTGTTGCAATCTTGGTGTAGGCGACGTTGACCTCCTCGTTCTCCTTGTTGAGCCGGCGGAAGGCAATCAGCTCCTTGAGCTCCTTCACAAACGCCTTGATGACCGCAATGCCGGAAAAGTTTTCCTGCGCAAAGTCGGACAGGTCGGAGAACGCCTGCTGGCGCTCCTCCCACCGTCTGGTCATGACTTGGCTCATGACGGTGCCGAGTACGAACATGACCGCCGCCGGGATCAGCGCCAGAAGTGTTAATTTACAGTCCATCCGCCACATCTTGACCAGCGCCATAATGCCCAGCACGGCGGCGTCAAAGAACATCAAAATGCCGTCGCCGAAGCACTCCTGAATGGTGTCGAGGTCGTTGGTGTAGAGGCTCATCAGGTTGCCGACCTTGTTGACCTGATAGTACTGCTGGGACAGGCGGCGGCTGTGATCAAACATCCGCTCCCGCAAATCGGCGGCCACGCTGACCGCTGACCCGAAGAAACAGACACGCCACAGGAACCGCCCGATGACCATGAGCACGACGATCCAGATCATTGGCAGGCAGATGTGCTGAAACAGCACCTCCCTGGTAAAGGGCAGCGTCTGGCCGTCCACGACCACCTGCCCCAGATTTACGCCGTTGATGACCAGCCGGTACAGCTCCGGGATGAGCAGCTGTATGTAGTCCACCGTCAGCAGCGACAGAATGCCCAGCAGCAGCACCGGCGCGTGCTTGAGATAGTATCGGTTGATCGCTTTGCCGAAAATCACGGCAATCCTCCCTCCTTTTCCTATGGCAACACCGCACAATTCCCGCCTGACGGCTTAAGCACCGCTCCGGCGGCTACGGCACGGCATCTGCGTTGCCAAAATGCTCGATAATACACAAAGTATTATCTGCG
>ERZ1034980.806-NODE-806-length-20468-cov-17.329251_pt1 | contig 20468 bp, 20 predicted proteins | sample MGYA00520622_ERZ1034980 | MGnify/ENA primary metagenome ERZ1034980 (study PRJEB33766, sample SAMN09781791) | gut metagenome | biome: gut microbiome | host: Homo sapiens | place: Madagascar | study: EMG produced TPA metagenomics assembly of the PRJNA485056 data...
AGGTCCTCTCTAGATGTTAGCTTTTCGTCACCCACTACAGTTGACAAAGAGCCAACTTTAGCAGGTTAGACGATTATTTCTTAACTATAAACTGAGCTACCGTCTTAAACGGATTTACACTAGGAGTTGTTAGCGCAACTCCTTTTTCTATTTTCATTATAAACGATTGACTAATCTTTAGCACATACTAAACTGTGACAGTATCGTTTCTGCTTTATCATCTACTTCGTCATCTTATCATACATTTTAACTAGCCCCTAATCCATCATCCCAGCCTGCAATTGATACATCTTGTGATAGGTGCCACGCTTAGCCAAAAGCTCTTCGTGACTACCGCTCTCGATGATGCGCCCCTTGTCCAGCACGTAGATGCAGTTGGCATCTTGGATGGTCGATAGGCGGTGGGCAATGGCGATGGTCGTCCGCCCCTTTCGCATCTTGGCCAAGGAATTCTGCACGATTTGCTCAGTCTCTGAGTCGATGTTGGCCGTCGCTTCGTCCAAGATGAGAACTTTGGGTTTACTTGCTACGGTTCTGGCAAAGGCCAATAGCTGGCGCTGACCAGTTGAAAAACTTGAGCCCCGCTCTGAAACAGGTGCATCGTAGCCTTCAGGCAACTTCTGAATGAATTGGTCCGCGTCCACAAACTCCGCTGCCGCTTGCACGTCCTCATCAGAAATATCCTGATACATCTTGATGTTAGACTTGATAGTCCCATGATAGAGTAAAGGATCCTGCAAGACCAGCCCGACATTCTTACGCAATTCTTCCTGAGAATACTGACGGATGTCTTTACCATCAAGCAAGACTTGCCCAGAAGCAAATTCGTAGAAACGCATGAAGACGTTGATGATAGATGATTTTCCTGACCCCGTTGAGCCGACAAAGGCAATGGTTTCACCCTTATTAATCTTGAAAGAGATATTATCTAGTATTGGTCGAGTGCCGTCGTAAGAAAAGCTGACGTTTTTAAACTCAATATTGCCTTCTTGCACCTTAGCTCCGCTATTTTCCTGAAGAGGCTCATAGCCATCCTCGTCAATCAAATCAAAGACGCGACCAGCTGAGACCATGGAAGTCTGCAAGGTAGAGAAATTCTGAGTCACCTCAATCAAGGGGTCAAAGAGGCGGTTGATGTACTGGATGAAGGCGTACATGAGGCCCGCCGAAATCCCAATGCTCATACCGCGAAAACCAAAGTAAGTCATCAAAAGGGCATAGGCTAGGAGTTTCAAGAGGGACATGGCAGGGCGGAGAAAGAGACTATCCAGAGCCATGGATTTGTTGGCGTAGACAACGTGTTCGGCATTGATTTCTTCAAATTCAGCCTTGAGACGTTCTTGCTGGTTAAAGGCTTGAACGATGCGGATGCCCTCAATGGATTCTGACAGTTTGGAGTTGATATCACTAAGAAGCGCCCGAGTTTTGGCAATAACAGCCACCGACTTCTTGCGATAAACATTAACCAAAATGAAGATGAAAGGCAAGAAAAGAACAACCAGTCCCGTCAAACGCACATCCAGCATGAGCATGGCGTAAAGGGTCACCGTGAAAATAAAGACCGCTGAAATAAAGCTAGACAGAATCCCCGAAAACATATCAGCGATAGCTTCCGTGTCATTGGTAATCCGCGAAACAATCGACCCCGCAGGCGTTCGGTCAAAGTAAGACATGCCCAAACGCTCCATATTAGCAAAGGCATCACGGCGAATATCACGCACAATGCTATAAGACACCTTGGCAAAATAAAGATTCCCGAAATATTGGATAAAAGTCTGAAGCACATACATGCCGTAATAGCCAATCAAAATCATGACTGCCGTCTGATTGACATTTGTCAAATAATTGTCAATAAAATGTGAGGCAATCAGGGGAATCAAACTTTTGACAACCGTCGTCAACAGAAGCAAGCCCAAAGCAAGGACAGTCAGCCACTTGTAGGGTTTCAAATAAGACATGAGACGCTTGAAGACAGCCCATTGGTTCTTGTTATTGGACATGACTTTCCTCCATTTCTAATTGTTGTGACTCATAAGTGTCAGCGTACCAACCACCTTGGGCAACCAAATCCTCATGGCGACCACGTTCGATAATGTGCCCATCTTGCATAACCAAAATGAGGTCAGCATGGACCACCGCTGACAGACGATGAGCCGAAATGATGGTGGTTTTTGATTGACGGGTTTCTTTCAGATTTTCGATGATGGCGTGCTCAGTCTTGGCATCAACCGCTGATAAAGAATCATCCAAAATCAGAATATCTGGATTGAGAATCATGGCACGACTCATGGCGATACGTTGCTTTTGACCACCAGAGAGGGAAACACCCTTTTCACCAATCAAGGTATTGAAGCCGTCAGGCATGTTTTTAATATCATCATAAACTTGAGATAGTTTGGTCGCTTCTTCTACTGCTTCAAGGCTCAAGTCAGGATTTCCAAAGCGTACATTTTCCAAGATAGATGTGGCAAACAAGAACTGGTCCTGTGGCACATAGCCAATCAAACTCCGCAAATCAGCCAAGCGGTAATCACGAATATCGTGCCCGTTGAGCCTAATATCCCCCTTATTGACATCGTGTTCACGGAGCAAGAGTTTAATCAAGGTCGTCTTACCAGACCCCGTCTGACCAACCAATCCAAGCGTCTGCCCCTTTTCAAGCGCAAAGTGGATATCAGCCAAAGTCTCTTCATTCTCATACTTGAATTGGTCGATATCATATTCCAAGCGACCATTTTCAATGGTCTCTAATGGCTGCGCTGGGTCTTGCACATCAGAGTCTTGCACAAGGAGATTATTGATACGGTCATAAGAAACTGTCCCGCGCTGCACCAAATTAAAGAGGAAACCTATAGCCATCAAAGGCCAAACCAACATATCAAGGTAGGTCACAAAAGTAACCAGATTTCCAATCGTTACCTGTCCTTTGGAAACCATAAAGGCACCCATAGCCAAGGTCAAGACATAAGAAGCCCCGATAAATAAGAGCACCAAGGGGTCAAACATGACATCGTATTTCATGGTGTGCATGTTCTTTTGAAAGGCCATTTCATTGACTTCTTGGAAGGATTTCATTTCGTCTTCTTGGTAGCCGAAGGATTTGGTTACTTTGATACCTGACACACTTTCCTGCACCTTATTATTGAGGTCAGAGAAGGCAGCTTGTGATTGACCAAAGGCTTTATGGGTCTTGCGACCAAGTTGACTGGTAGCGTAAGCCATTAGCGGAAGCGGAATAATGGCAATCAAGGTCATCTGCCAAGAAATAGTGAAGAACATGGTAATCAAAGTCGCCAAGGCGGTAATGGAAGCATCGACAGCAGACATGACCCCACCACCAGCAAGACGAGTTAGGGAGTTGATATCGTTGGTAGCATGAGCCATCAAATCACCCGTGCGGTATTTCTGGTAGAAAGACGGCGACATCTTGGTGAAATGGTCAAAGAGACGAAAGCGGACGATTTGCCCCAGACGATAAGATGTCCCCAAGATGTACATGCGCCAGATGTAGCGAAGACCATACATGGCTAGCGCTGACAAAATCAGCCATAAGAGCCCCCACAAGAGTTTGGGAGTCGTCAATTTGCCATCTGTTATGGCGTCAATGACATTCCCCATAACTTTGGGTGGAATCAAATTCAAAACCGCCACCAAACTGAGCGATAAGATTCCAATCAGATAACGGCGTTTTTCTTCCTTGAAAAACCACCATAAATTGCGAATAATCGACATGTCGCTAAAAAGCTCCTTTCTAGATCATCTGGAAATCTCCAGACTCATTTCCCCTAACACAAGGACAGAGGCTGAGCAAGCTCACCCTCTGTCCTTGTGTTGAAATAGTTTTACATTTATTTACTTTGATATTTTCCAACGTAGCAAGTTTATCAATGATTAAAATCACTGATAAACGGTAAGTCGCTATAGCGACTTACCTAGCTACCTTACTAATTACAGTTTCAAAATAGTATCGATTTTGAAACCTCTATGTCGTTAGTAGTGCGGACGCAAGCAGCTTCCTTATGATGAATGAGAAAAGCTTCGCTTTCCCTATTTCCAACCTCTTACAGTCTCTCGGACTGTTACTCTCTCAAAAATACCGTTATCAGTGACACCTCAGTTGTCACTGATAATACCACTACGGCGAAAATATCAGGGAAAGCTCACTTCGTTCGCCATTCTCAAAAGTGAAGTAAGAATACAATTTACAAAAAAATTAATTTTAATATTAGTACATTATACCCCGCCACCCAGGGGGGAGGTCAAGTCAGACGACTTATGATTAAAAGAGTTGACTGATAATCAACTCTTTTGACTACTATTTTTTAGATGAAGGCTAAGCTTTTGGTAAACCCAAAGTGCCAATGGTCCTCCCAAGCTGTTGGTCCAGAGGTCATCAATTTCAAAGACACGATTAGCATCAATAAGAGCATCTAGGGCCAACTGCGTGCATTCGATGAAGAGAGACATGATAAATGCTGTCAGCAAAATCTTCCTATATCCTCTCAATTTTGGAAATAGTGCTAGTAGACCCAAAATGAAAGGGAACAAGAGGAGAATATTGACCGCATTTTGTCCCAGAACCCAGAAAATCTGCCACCAGCTCTGCAATTGTCCAAAATGAACAAAGGAATTAAAAGGTGTCAGCAGGACAACCAAGCGACCGTAGTGCTGAATTCCAGGCGTTTCAACCCCATCAATCACATGCTGGGGACCAAAACACATCCAGCAAATCATCAAGGCATAAATCAGAACCAAACCCCAGACCAAGCGGCGACCAGCTGGTTTTAATTCAATCCTGTCATCAATGAAAGTTTTGAACATCTTATTTAGCAGCGCCAGCAATGGCTTTTTGACGGTCACGTTTCATGGTATTTGAACGCAATTGCCCACAAGCAGCATCAATGTCTGTACCATGCTCTTGACGAACAACACAGTTTACGCCATTTTTCTTAAGAACATCATAGAAAGCATCTACGCGTTCTTTAGGGCTACGGCTGTATTGGTCGTGCTCTGAAACTGGGTTGTAAGGAATAAGGTTGACGTAAGACAATTTACGGATTTTCTTAGTCAAATCTGCCAATTCCTGTGCATTTTCAGGCGTGTCATTGACTTCGTTAAGCATGATGTACTCGAAAGTCACGCGACGGTTGGTTGTTTCGATGTAGTACTCGATAGCTGCGAAGAGTTTTTCAAGTGGGAATGAACGGTTGATACGCATGATGCTTGAGCGAAGCTCATTGTTTGGTGCGTGAAGTGAAACGGCAAGGTTAACTTGAACGCCTTCGTTGGCAAAGTCACGGATTTTGTGAGCAAGACCTGATGTTGATACCGTGATGTGACGGGCACCGATGGCAAGTCCATTATCATCATTGACCGTACGTAAGAATTTAAGCACGTTATCATAGTTATCAAAAGGCTCACCGATACCCATAACAACGATATGGCTGACGCGTTCGCCCTGACCACGTTCATCAAAGTACTTTTGAACCAACATAATTTGGGCAGTGATTTCACCATTGTTCAAGTCACGTTGTTTTTTAATCAAACCGCTGGCGCAGAAAGTACAACCGATGTTGCAACCAACCTGTGTAGTCACACAGACTGACAAACCGTAGTGCTGACGCATGAGAACAGTCTCGATGAGCATACCGTCTGGCAATTCAAAAAGGTATTTAACCGTACCATCAGCTGATTCTTGGACGATACGTTGTTTAAGCGGATTAACCACAAAGTTTTCATTCAAAACGGCGATAAAATCTTTTGAGATATTAGTCATTTCTTCAAAAGATTGGACACGTTTTTTGTAAAGCCAATCCCAAATTTGAGTAGCACGGAATTTTTTCTCACCGTGTTCAATAGCCCATTCAATCAACTCATCGCGAGTAAGGCTATAAATAGAAGGTTTGTAATCAGGTGTTTCAGTTTTTCTTGGCATTTTATTTCCTTTATTTTTATTCATTAAAATTAAAAATCAAATTTCTGACATTTTCTTCGCTTCTTTATTCTAGGCTCAGACCTAAAACAATCTACTGGACTATTTTAGTAAGTAGTGCAGACGGAAGAAGAAATTATCCAGTGGATAATTTCTTGAAATCCCAGGAGTTTCATTCCTAATTTTTGAGCCAAAGTCTCAAAAATTCCATCATCAGTGACACTACGGCGAAAATCTCAGTCTCTGCTCACTTCGTTCGCGGAATATCCATAACAAGTTTAATTAGAATCTGTTTCGGGACTAGCATCAATAGCTGAACTAGATTATTTTTCTTTCTTACGAATCACAAAATATTGCTTGGCTGACTTAATCTCACGCGCCTCTTCATTTCGCAACTGACGTTCTTGACGACGTTTATCATCCTTGCGTTTCTTACTTGTGAAATACTTGTTGGCTGTCGTCTTATTATTAGCACCAACCTGTTTTTGGGAACCTTGCTTTTTAGAACGATTGGATTTTTTACGACGCGGAGATTTCTTTTCTTCAAAAACCACTTCCTTAGGATTAGGATTTTCCAAAACAAAATAAGCGCAGCCAAAATTGCAATATTCCTTGATATAATCTTCCAATCGAGAAATACGACTGGATTTTCTAACCGAGCTGGCATCCTTATAAAAACCACGGAGACGCAGTTGTTCATTGCCCCAATCACCAACAATGTAATCGTATTTTAAAAGGATTTCCGAAAAGCGTTGACCAAAGACAGTAGCGTCAAAGGCATTTTTCTCATTTTCCAAAATCAAAAATTCCAACTCATCACTCTTAACATGATTGTCAAAAGTGACAAATTGCGGGCCAGGATACTTATTGTAATTAAGCATATCCGGTGTAATCTCTTTTCGCATAAATCTCCTTTCCATCCTAATTTATTACGGCTCTAAGTGACCAGTCAAATAATCAGCAACTACTTCTCGCAACAAGTCTGGGAAAAGTAGCTCTGCCTGATGTTGTCTTACCTTATCAAAATAAGAGGCAAAAGCATACTGGTCAACAAGGACTAGATGAAGTTCTTTCTTTTCATCAATAGCCTTTCCATTATACACTATTTTTCCATTTTTGTAAGCAAAGCCAGCCTGTAAAACGTTTCCGAATTGTTTGCCGCGAAAGCCCTTGCCTCTTATCTCTTGGTGCGCCAGCAATTGGCCTTTGGTCCAAATATCCTCATAAATATCCGCCAACTCCTTAGCGGTCACGGTCAGCTTAGCTAGGCGCATCTGGTGAGGGAGAGCCGTCTGCAAGCTGGCCTTGGTCAGATTCTTTTCAAAAGGCGTCACCACCAAGCCGGAATTCATGATACAAACATCCGCGTCAGCGTAGCACATCATGGCCTCCATAACCAGATGGCAAGAATCTGCTAAGCTCAAATCTCGGGGCAAGTCGATGATTTTTTCTTGGGACAAGAGCTGGCGCCCATGCTCATAGGTCTGCTCTATCCAGTCTTGGTCCCGCCAATCACTAGGCATTTGGCTAGTTGCGTGAGCCACAATCGAAGCCTCTTGAAGCTGGTGATTGTCCAAGGTCAAATTGATTTCACCCACATAATAACCGTACTTGTCTGCCGCAGCTAGATAAGTTCCATTAACCACTTCCCCCTCTTCAAAAAGATGGTGGGTATGCGAGCCGATAATCAGGTCAATCTCGGGAAAGTCCCTTGCAATCTGCTCATCATAACGCACCCCAAGATGACTCATGAGAATCCGCACATCAGCTGAAGCCACCTCATCACGCGCCAAATCAGCTTTGAGACAATCCAGAGGATTTTCAACCGTCCAACCATTAGGCTCATAAGTTGCATAATAAGGAAAAGTGTAAGCTAGCAGCGCAATTTTAGTCCCTTGCCTAGTCTCGTAAATGAAATAAGGCTGCGCCCAGTTAGGTTGCTGACGTTTATCTTTAAGATTGCCTAGAATGACTTGAAAATTAGCCTGGTCATAGACCACATCAAGCTCCGCCTTAGCCAGACCAATTCCTTCGTTATTACCAATCGTGGCAAATTGAATTCCAAGTTCATTCATGAGTTCAACATTTGCCCTACCAGCGGTCGCATCGGTCAAGGGATGACTTTTATCTATATTATCTCCTAGATCCAATTTCAACACTTCGATGGTATCAGGCACTTCTGCTTGAAAAAAACGTTTGACCTTGGGGTAATTTTCAAAATGAGAATGCAAATCATTGAGATGTAAAATCCGTAAATATTCTGTCATGCCTTCATTGTAACACTTTCCATTATAATTGTCTGAAATCAGAAAACTCGCTAGTAGCGACTAACGAGTCCTTTTCTATTTAGTTTTTCGCAAATAATCCACAGCCTCTTGAACCGTTTTGACAGGAACAATTTTCATCTTAGTTCCTAGTTTCTTAGCAGCTGCCTTGGCTTCTGCGTAATTGGTTTGAGCTTTTGGATCTGCTTTTTTAACCGCCTTAGAGACAGGATTGTTAGGCACAAAGAAAATTTCTGCTCCCGCCTTAGCAGCTGAAACAACCTTGAGACCAGCCCCGCCAATATCACCAACAGAGCCGTCCTGCTCAATGGTACCAGTCCCTGCAATCTTGCATCCCTTACGAAGGTCCTCATTGTTGACTTGATCCAAAATATCAAGCGTGAACATGAGACCAGCACTCGGTCCACCAACACCTTGCGTACTAAAGGTCACATTGCTATCTGATTTGACCTCCGTATGGTCTGTCAAGCCAATCCCAATACCATTTTTACCATTGCTTAGTTTAATAACCTTGCCCGAAGCTGATTTTTTCTTGCCCTCGGTTGTGTATTGGACCGTCACCTTGTCACCAAGTTTGAGACTTGCCACGTATTTAATCAAATCCCCAGAGCTCTTGAAGGTCTTATCATTAACTCCCGTCACCGTATCAGCCAGATGTAAAATCCCCTTGAAGGTGGAATCCTTAGCCAGATTCAAGACATAGACGCCCTTGTAATCAAGACTAGCGTCCTTACCAGCCAAGGTCAAGGCTTGGTAGATAGCACCATTTTGGGAAGTCTCCATGTAAAACTGATTGATACGCATGTAGTCCGCATTGCTATAGCCACCAGTCGTCTCCTCCACGGTTGAAATTTCCGTAAAAGGCGTCAGCCAGCCATAAATTAGCTGTGCCAAGGTTGCTTGACTAACCGACACCGCTACAAAATTATAGGATCCTTTATCCTTATCTTCCTTATTATTAACCGTCAAAACCGAGCGAATATCATAGGCACCGCCAGGCATTTCCAAATAGTAAGGCAGGGGCACAAAGACACTAAATAACAAAAAGACCAAGAGGAAACCACTAAGTAGCCACCACTTAGCCTTCTTAACCCACGCCCAAACCTTATTTTTTTTCTTTTCTTTCGACACTTTCTTCCTCTACTTCCTTTAAAACACTTTGGGGTACAAAGTCCTTAATTGGCGCTCCAAAGTGAATGAGCTCGCGCACACGATTGGACGAGATATGGACAAGGTCAGACCTCGTCCCCAGATAAATCGTTTCAATCTCCTCAGCTAAATATTTATTGAAAAATTCAAGATTAGCTTCATAGCCGAAATCTTGGCTATTGCGCAGTCCACGCACAAAATAGCCAACCCCAAGCTCTCTTGCCAGGTCCACCGCTAATGCATCCTGAGCTACCACTACGCTAACATTGTCCAGGTGGACGACAGCCTCAATCATCATCCGCTCCCGCACCGCAACATCAAAGTAGCCCTGCTTTTTATAATTGTAAAAAATACCGACATAAAGCTTGTCAAAGAGCTTGCTTGCACGCTCAATGATGTCCACATGCCCCTTGGTCACAGGGTCAAATGAGCCAGTAAATAAACCAATTTTTGTCATTCGTCATCGTCTCCGTTACAGGCTAGCCATAGGAAAAAGGCTACTGGAATCAAGCCATAAAAGCTGATTGGGGTGAAGCCGTTCGTTAGCCAACTAATCAAAATCGGCAAAAAGCAAATGACCGCTAGTAAAAAGTATAATGGATTTCGTGTTCGCGACAAAGAGCCTACACCCTCGTCATTTTTAAAGTGCGTTCGTCGAACCAGCTCTTCTAAGTTGCGAAGTCGCCACAAAAGATAGATTAAAAGTACCACAATCAGTACAATCATCACCAACTTGATATCCATGTTAACCTCCTAGCGGACGTAAACTGTTACCTTCGAAATCCCATAAACTTTCTGTTTCCAAATACCAAAAGAAGCCACCTCTTCTGGTAAAACAACAGCCTTATCCGTCTCACAAACAATCATGACATCCTCAGACAAGAGTTGCTTCTCGTCCATGACCTCAATCTGTTTGACAATTTCTTCCTTAGCGTAAGGTGGGTCTAAAAGGACCAAATCAAAGGTTCCCGTCACTTGTTCCAAAGCACGATTAGCTTCCATTTTCAAAAGCTTAAATTGCTTGTCGCTCTTGGTCATCTTGATGTTTTCTTGGATAATGGCTTGCGCACGGCGGTCTTTTTCAACCAGCACTGCCTCATCCATACCACGGGAAATAGCCTCAATAGCCAAACTTCCACTACCTGAAAATAAATCAAGGACACGCCCGCCATCAAAGAAGGGACCAATCATATTAAAGATAGCCCCCTTAACCTTATCGGTCGTCGGACGAGTCGTCTTTCCATCCAGCGTCTTCAAAGGACGCCCACCAAATGTTCCTGCTACTACTCTCATATGGACTATTATAGCAAAAAAATGAAAAATTTGGCTTAAATTCCTACGCAAAGGATTTCCTGAAAGGGTTTACAAATCAATGATAAAGTAATATAATATAGTTTGATAAAACAAAATAATTTAGGAGACTTTTTATGAAAAAGAAATGGATGACCCTGCTTGGAACTGGGCTTGCCATCGCTAGCCTATCTTTTGCTAGTCCTAGTCAGGCTACGCCTAATCCGCTAGCACCGACACCTGTTTTAGCAGCGCAAAAAACTGATAAGGCACTCGACAAGGCTAAAAAGGCTGTTGGTACTCTTGAAGATGAGCAGAGCCATGAGGCTTTAGGTGTTGCCAAGGACCGTCTAAAAGATGTCAAAAGCAGCAAAGAAAGGAAAAAGCTCAAAAAACGCATCGATACCGTCCAAGAACTGATTGAGCAAAAAGATCAAGCCACTCAGCTTATTCAAAAGCTAGAAGATGCTGTCCAGACTCTAAAAGATGATGAAACACGCACCAACCTTGACTCAGCCAATGCACAGTTGAAGGTTGTCACTGATAAAATAGCCGAGCTTCAAAAGGAAATCGATAGCTCTAAAACAAACATTGAAAAGAAAGAGCAAGCCCAAAAAGCTATCCAAGAAGCAGAAACAGCTGTCAAGGCACTGGAAGCCGACCATAGCTCTGCCAAACTTGATGATGCTAATCAAAAAGTTTCTGCTCTAACCGATGAAAGTAAAAAATCGGAGCTCCAGAAACGTATTGATGCTGTCAAAGCAGACGTTGAAAAGAAAAAAGCTCAAGAAGCCACTGCAAGTGCCGAAGCTGCTGTCGCTAATCTAGAGAAAAATCAATCCCGCGACAATATCACAGATGCTCAAAATAAGGTCAGTGCCCTTACAGACGACAATCAAAAAGCTGCCTTTAACACCCGCATCAGCGCTGTTTCCAATGCAATCAGCGCCCGCGAAGCACAGGAAGCAGCAGCCCAAGCTGCGCAACAAGCCCAAAGTCAAGCAGTGGATCAGCAGCAATCGCAAGTTAATTCCGGTTCTGGATATACTAGAGATTACAGAGGAAGATGGCATCGTTCAAACGGTCAATACGCTTCAAAAGCTGAAATTTCCCAGGCTGGATTACCATGGTAATCAACTAAGTTTAATATCAAATGTCATTAAAGATGAGGTCTAACGACTTCATCTTTTTTTAGCTACGCTTCAATTTTCCCTAATTTCATAGAAGCCTACTACCCAATCAGTGGACTCCTTCAACGAAAAAGAGCTGAACATTACGTTCAACCCCCTTCTACTTTTACAAAATATTATCAAATTCTTCGCGAACTTCTTTTGGCCAAACGCTTGATTGCACTTCACCGATGTGTTTTTTACGAAGAAGGAACATAGCCATACGTGATTGACCGATACCGCCACCGATAGTGAGTGGGAAGAGTCCGTTCAAAAGAGCTTTGTGCCATTCCAATTCAAGACGGTCTTCGTCGCCAGTGATTTTAACTTGGCGTTTAAGGGCTTCTTCGTCAACACGGATACCCATTGATGACAATTCAAAAGCAGAGCCAAGCGATTCGTTCCAAACAATGATGTCACCGTTCAAACCGTGGTAACCATTTTCAGATTCTGTTGTCCAGTCATCGTAGTCAGGAGCGCGACCGTCATGGCGTTCACCGTTAGGCAAGATACCACCGATACCAATCAAGAAGACTGCACCAAATTCTTTAGCAACTGCATTTTCACGCTCTTTTGGTGTCAAGTCTGGGTATTTTTCCACCAATTCTTCGGTGTGAACGAAAGTGATTTTCTTAGGTAAAACTGCTTCGATGTCAAAACGAGCTTCAACAGCCAATTCTGTCAAGCGGATAGCTTTGTAGACTTGTTCAACCGTTTCTTTAAGATAAGTAATGTCACGACGACCGTTTGGAATGACTTTTTCCCAGTCCCATTGGTCAACGTAGATTGAGTGGATTTGGTCCAAATCTTCTTCGTCAGGACGGAGGGCTTTCATATGAACAAAGAGCCCTTCACCTTCATTGAAACCAAAACGTGCCAAGGTGTGGCGTTTCCATTTAGCCAATGAATGAACCACTTCAAACTGAGCATCAGGAATTTTCTTAACGTGAACAGATACTGGGTTTTCAATACCGTTCAAATTATCTTGCATACCATCCCCGACCCGACTCAAAATCGGACCTTGCACTTCAACGATGTCTAACTTATCAATTAGATACTGAGTAAAAGTATTTTTAACAAAAGAAATCTCCTGTTGTTGATGAATAAAGCTCTTCTTCATATGCTCCTCCTTATGTATTTCAAATATGATAGGGCTATTATACACTTATGAAAAGCAAAAATAAAGGCTTTTTTTGCAAATTTTTTGAATTTTTCTATATTTTTTGATTTTCTTGTCAGATTTTCTAACATAAACTGAATTCTCTAGCCTACAGTAGCTTCAAGAAACGCTTCTGGTCAGGACGAAGCTCATAACCGCACTTTTGATAAAAAGCGTGCGCGCCGCTTCTACTTATCCCTGAATTAACACGTATACCCGCAATATTCGACTGCCTAGCTTGCGCTTCCAAACAAGTTAGCAACTGGCGTCCAAGCCCTCGTCCTTGAAAATGAGCATCGACAGCCAAGGCCATGAGATTCCATAAAGGCTCAAAGTAGAGTGTTTCGTAAAGTTGTGCATGAACGTAGCCCACCACCCTGTCATTCTCCTCAACCACCAAAATGATATGCTGCGGGTCTGCCATGAGTTTTGCTAGTTGTTGTTGCGTTTTTTCTGGCGCAATGTCATAGCCCAGTTCTTGCCGATTTAGGATATGAAGAGCTGGGGCATCGCTTAATCGAACAGGTCTAATCATCCTTCAACTCCTTCTTTACTTTCTCAATCAAGTCTTCTGTCATCCGTCTAGGTCCCCGAACGGTCTTGACCCCATGCTCAGCTAAAAAATCAATAGGGTAGTCATCATCTGCAAACCGCTTAAACAATTTCAACCTCATAAACTTATCCACATCAGGCTTGTCTAAATAGTCACTCTTGTCCACATCTCTTTCCACAACTTGGCAAGCATAGCGGAGCGCTCGGACTGGTGCGGTGATGTAGATGAAGACATAGTCTCCAACAGCGATTTTACCTTTTTGTGTCCAGTCTACAATCTTGTGCGTGGCAAATTCGGTGTCGATGTTATAGAATTTGGGATTGGCGGGGATAATCCAGAAATCAGGACCAGTACTGACCTTATTCTTCGGTGCTACTAGTTGACGGCTAGCTGCGACTAGGTCGAAAAGCTCCGCGTCTGACAGGCTGTCGTCCAAAACGACGGACACCCATGATTTTTTGGACATGTGATAGGATGGGTAGATACCGTCTCTTTCTAGCAAGTCATCCAGTTTCTTGGGGTCAACTTTGATATTGACAACTTCGACATCTCGCTCTGCTATTTCTCCCAAAAAATCGCCCAACTTAGCCATCTTGATGGGGAAAATAAGAGCATACCACTTGCCCGCCACACGGAAGGAAGCGTACTGGGGGAACTTAGCAAAGGGATAGTTCAGCTGGTCGTCGTAAGCCTCCTCAAAGTGCTTAACCATGCGGTTTGTCTGGTCTTTGGCAAATGGCAGAGCTTCAAAGCAGGCATCCGCAATGCGCCCCAGAAGCTCCATGTAGCTAGCGCGAACCTGCCCCACATAAGTCCCCAGCTGGCGCTCTACACGCAGGGCCAGGTAGTCCTCACCCAAGGCCGAATCTATAACCCGACCAGAAACCTCACCGCCATTTGAAATGGTGATAATAGCTTTAAAGTCGCCGTCCATAAACGTTTCTTGATAAGTATAATCCTCGCCAGTTTTGACAAAACCAAATGGAATCAGGCGGTTAAACTGCACGCGCTTTTTCTTGAAAAAATCTGATTCTAAAGACATCGTCTTCCTCCTGTTTAGTTTTATTATAGCAGAAAAGCCATCAAGCGATGACTTTTGGGGGAGATTTATTGGTGGAGAAAGCTATCCGAAGCTCGGACGGAGCGTTTCTCAGCTGCAAGAGCTTATCTGAATGTCGGACGAGGTGCTTTCTCTTTGCAGAAGGTTGTCTGAATGTCGAACGGAGTGTTCTCAACTGCAGGAACTTATCCGAAACTTGGATGGAGCGTTTCTTATCGGCGGGATCTTGTCTGAATATCGTACAAGGAAGCTCTTAATTCATTTAATAATCAGAGAGCTCTTCAAGTCATATAAACAGGGATGCAGTAGCTAACTGAGCTTAAACTAACCCAGCAATCTTCTTCCCACCATGGGAGCGAGCTGAACTCACCAGAAAAATCTACTCCTAGCGGAGTGAGTTAAACTCGCCAGATAATGCCATTCCTACTGTAGGAGCAGCCTAAACCAACCCACTCCTGTGCTAGGAGTGGGTTGGGGGAAGAATAGCTGTTTTTGTATCTCCTTATTTTACTTACCGAGAGCATACCAAAAACACAGCCTTTCGACTGTGTTCATATTATGCCATTTAATAAGCTTCTCCATCTCATAAATAAGGTTTGCCATCGCGTCATATTGGCTTGGTAGTTGACTTCGACTTTCCTAGTTCAGCTTTTGACATAAGCTATCGGACTTATTTAATAAAAATAGATCTCTTTTCATAACTATCTGCAGTGAATAGGCTGCCTTTTTCCTGACTCTTTTCCAGTTGATAGGTCATTTTTTCGATAGGCAAGCTTTCTTTTTTTGAAACATTCTTTCTAAGTAAGGCACGTGAATATCCAGATAGTCAAAAATTTTAACTTGGGATTTTCCTTCATAAGGGCGATGCAGCCTGCCAGCATATTGAATGAGATTATTTTTCCAAGATAAGGGCGCGGCTAAGAAAAGAGTATCCAGTTTTGGTAAGTCAAAACCTTCTCCGATATACTTACCTGTTGAGAAGAGGACAAAAGCCGACTCATCAGGTAAAGCTTCTATTTCTTCTAGTCTTGCTTTAGCCTCTTTACGTTTGGTTTTACCGCTTAGCTGAAAAAATATTGCTGACTCTTTTATCAGATAGGAGTTGGCTGAGGACTTCAATATGTTCAACACGATTGACCAAGACTAGAATATTTCGCTTGTCTTGATACTCCATAATATTCAATACTTTGTCACTACCGTAATAAGGAAGTGAAATAAGTCGTTTGGCTAACTTTCCTGTTGATTTTTCATAAAAATTTGTCATATCTTAATCCTCAACTAAAGGAACATCGTTCTCTCAGCACCACTCTCTTGCTATTTGCTCAAAATATTTATCTCTAAACTGATACCATTCCTTTTCTAACCCAAATTGATAGAGCTGATTCTTAAAACGTCTGAAAGCGCCACGACCATCTATGGCTCTGTATAAAGCCCACTCCATATCTGCCAGCTCAAGTCTCTCAATAATTTCTGATAGTTCTATCGCGATTTTTATTCCTCATCTAAAAGCCTGCCTTGGCTAATTCATCCAGCAGAGCTAGTCTGCGTGGATAGGCAAATTTCCAATCCTCTGCCATCTTGTGGCTTATCTTTTTGCCTTCTGGATAGGTGCTGATCTTTTGAAGATAGCTTATCAGCTCTCTGTAGGTCTTTCGATCTGATGTCAATGCTATTTTTTCTGAAATTTCTTTCACATAAGCATCTCTAACTAAGTCTGGAAATTCTTTTTTCAAAGTCTTTTCATATTTATCTAAATACACGATACGATTAAAAGATATAGCCAAGATTTCATCTAAAAGTTGATCGAAGAGACCTTCTTGCTCTAACAAAGAAAAATGAACAGCACCCCTTGTTTGTGCCAGTAATCTCTGACAATAGCCGTCCCACTCGTCTTTGCGTGATAATTCTTTAAGCTGATTGACCTTGACTAAATCATCTTCATTCCTAAGATCAAAAATATAGCTGATGAGTTCATCTTTGAAAGCTCTGCTATTTTCAAGCCCCTGATAAATCATCATCAGTTGCTCGCTATAATGATTGAGCAACACCTTATATTGACTGTCCAATTTTTTACTTTCTTTGAGAATAGCTATGGCTTCCTCAACTCGTCCTTCAGTCAGAGCTTTTTCAAGAACAAATTGACGAACCTCAGACAAAAACCAAAACTCTTTCACGTAAGACTGGATGGCCTCAGGACTGTAAGAAAGCTACTCCATCAAAATCAAACGCTGCTTGACAGATTCCTGCAATTGAAAAGAGAGGTCCCAGCTTCTTGCGCTATTTTCATGAGGGAACAATCCGCTGATTTTAGTATCTAAAACAGATAATTTTTCTTCCAAGTATTCCGACTCTTGGAAATATTCCTCCCAAAAATCATGAATAAGCTGCTGCCCATAGTTATCTAAGGAATTCTTAACCTGTTGTTCGTTGAACCAATCAAACATGACTTGCTTCGTTTCTTGACTGGCTTGCTCATAAATCTGTGTCCAGCCTTCATGACAATCGTTTAAAAGAGACACTAAATCGTCACTATAATCATAGACTTCCTGCTGATTAACGCTAGTGAAAATAAAGCAGAGCAAGTCAAAGGCTTCCTCATCCAAATGATTTTGGATAAACTGATGGATGCTTGCATCTAGGAATTTTTCAACAGCTTTTCTATAATCTTTCCACCTGTACCAATCAAGATTACCATAAGCATCAAGGTACTTCTTCTCGATATTCTCAAACGCTTGTTTCAAGGATACTATCTGGTCATTACTAATGCTATGATTGTATCTTGTCAAAATGAGGGTTCCAATAGAGTTATCATTTCTTGTGACAGATAAGAGAGCCTCACGTAAGTCTTTTACTGACATCTGGTTAATGATTTCTTCAACTCCAGAAGAAGACTCGCTTTTTTCAGGTAAATCCTCGTCTCTATACTCAATAGCATATAAGACCGCGGCCATGTGCTTACAGTTATTGCCGCTTTCCGCATACGGACAATCACAAGACATGCTTTGCAAGCGGCCATTTTTTAAGTCTATGCTTACATCATAGTCTTCTGTTCCCTGCACATTAGCCTGATAGCCTTGACTTGTTTTCACCAAACCACTAACAGCATCCATAAGGTAATAATTAAACCCTCTCTCCAAAATTCTGTTAGAGAAATGACCTTGCCAATTTTTTACCATTGCTAAAACTCCTTTCCATCTTAATATATTCCCTTAAAATGGCCTTTTAAAGGAAGTACCTAACAGGCGGTTAACTCCCCAAAATTTGATTTCAATCCACACTCCTGCGAGAAGTGATTCATCTAGTCTTACGATTATTTTCATTATACAAAAAAGCGCCATTAAAAGACAGCGCTTTCTTCAATATTATCTAATATTGAAGCTCTAAAGTATTTAAAAGATTATCTGCTTCTATCGGTTGCAGTGATTGAATTTCAACCCACGCACCGTGAAGGGTACGACAAGGTGCCTAGCCTGCTCATACCTAAAGACCTTATTTCAATCTACGCACCCGCGAAAGGTGCGACTAGCAACTACATTAACGATTTGTTTGCTTTTGTTTTGTTATTCTCTATAATAATATGCTTCTGCAGGAAAGTCAATAAATTGTTGCCCAGCAATCAACCTTGGTTGGGAAGAATCCGAATGATCTCCTTTGGGATTTTTGACACCAGTAGGGTAAACTTCAATAGCAAATCCACCGGGTGCACCGTTAGCTGCACCACATGCTAAGGTAACTGTTCCATAAGAACTTTCTCGTGGCGAACTAATATTCATTCCTTCAAGCATTCCTTCATCACTAAATTCAAAAGTTTGCCCTCTAACATTTTTCCATGTTCCGGCTAATGATGTATAATCTCCATTAAGTATCTGGTCAATATTTAAATCACCTGAAGAAGTCTGTTCTGATGCCAAAGGTTGCCAATCCAAAATACTAAAATCAAACTCTTTTTCCCCTTGATGTCAAAGTAATCCGACAACTCTACATCTCTCCCAATAGGTACATTAGCATTTTTTATTACATCAACACCGCTATTGTCTGCTCTTAATTGATATTGAGTGTCTTCCATTTGAGTTCCTGTTGACGTCCACTTAGCAGTAATAATCGTTCCATCTGTGTAAATATTTGTAGCTTCTCGATAACCACCACTTGATGCAACATAACTTTGTGCCAAATAGTCAGCTACTCCGTTATTATCATAATAAAGAGCGGCAAATTCAACTGTTCCCGTAGACTCCCAGTACCGTCCAGAAAATAGTTCATCCTGACCATTCCCATCGATATCATAATAAGCGTAATGCGTCGCTGGAGTATCACTTGTATCATTTCTAAGTTTTTCTAAAACGATATCATAAATACTATTATCACTCGTCGTTTTCTCATTACTTTCAGTTTGTAATGAACTAGAAGTCGAGCTACTACCTTTATTTGAACTAGTATGCCAACTGCCAGTCGCCGCTTGATTACTATCTTTTTTAGAGCAACCAAACAATATCGATAATCCCATCATTCCTAGTAAAGCCATCTTTTTCATTCTAAAATTTTTCTCCTTAATTAATTATACTATTGACGATAATAGTAGGCATCAGCTGGTAAATTATATACACCATTTTGAGTTGGTACAATTCGTGGTTTAGAAGTATCCGAATTATCTCCTGTTGTCTTAAAACCAACCTTAAGCAATGCTAATAAGCCTCCAGTATACCCATTACTGACTCCAATATAAGGAACACCATCACTTTCGTACCTAAAAGCACCACCCAAACTTTCTTTACCTGACCTTCCATCTACTGTGCTAACAACAGAACCATCTGCTTGAATAACAAGAGTATCGCCTTTTCCATTAGCCCAAGTTCCTGCTAATGATTCATAATTTCCATTACTGATTTCAGATAAATCAATATCCTTTACAGATTGTTGTTCATAATCATACACTGATTTTGCTTGTAGAGCACCCGACCAAACATAACATCTTTTCCCATCAACAGATACCTCCCACCAACTTGAAATATCATTATACTTATCACCATTAACCCAATCAGATACTTGAATAATATCACCCTTTCGTCTTGAACCCATAATATCTGAGGTTAAGCTTGGTTTAGAACGTAGATTCACCTCGTCTACATTAACAACATATTCTGTTTTATCAGGTTTTCCGTGAAAGTAAACCTGTATTGCTGATTTGATTTCTTCTCCTGTTGTTAACACTTTATTTCCTTCATCATTGGTATAGCCATATAATACCTCTGTCGTTTGATCATCCAAAAATTCAGCTGTACCATTAACTCGTTTAATGTCTTCAGACGAAATATTAATTACAATCTTAACAATTGGCATCACTGATGTTCGGCTTGGTTCTTCACCATTTACGGTCATATTCCCCGAAGTGACATAGGTTTGAATAGAATCCGATCCTTTATACTCTTCGATTGTGTATGTCCCTATCAGAGGACTTCCTTGATTATATGCCATTATCTCTGCACCAGCTCTATATAATATTGCGGTACCATCATTATTTAATGATAACCCTCCAAACATTAATGATGATGTATTAGATTGAACATAATAATACTTATAATTTAGGTACCATTCACTATAATCTTTACTCTCTTCTTGTGATGATATATTACTACTGCTAGAAGTTTGTATTCTTTCACTACTTTGCGTTGTTTTAGTATTATTTGATTCCTGATGACAGCCTACTAGTAATAAACAAGAAAAAAATAAGCTTTTTCATAATAATCCCTCATTTTTCTTTCGCTTTATACTCATTATATCATAACAAATGATCCTCTGAATAGATTATAGTAACTTTCGTATGTGTCAAGTTAACCTCGGAAAGTTGAAATAAGCCTATATCCACTTCTTAAG
>ERZ1034980.807-NODE-807-length-20465-cov-47.654385_pt1 | contig 20465 bp, 15 predicted proteins | sample MGYA00520622_ERZ1034980 | MGnify/ENA primary metagenome ERZ1034980 (study PRJEB33766, sample SAMN09781791) | gut metagenome | biome: gut microbiome | host: Homo sapiens | place: Madagascar | study: EMG produced TPA metagenomics assembly of the PRJNA485056 data...
AGCGTGATATGCAGAAGATACGCCTGATCCTTATTGATGAGATTCTGAATCGGCAGAACGAGGCTTGCGTTGCCGTCGCTCCGGCTGATGTCGGAGACCGTTCCCTTTTCGATGAGATGGCTGAGGTCCAGTGTACGGATCTCGTAGCTGGCCGAAGCCACCATGTTATCATACTCCTGCACGACGAGCTTCAGTTGACGATCCTGCGGCAGCACCGTGATCATATCGCGGGCCGCCTGCTTTCCCATATCCTGCAGATAGGCATGCATCGGATTCATGAGGTAATCGCCGCTCGACACATAGGCCACCGGCAGACTCGGCTCATCCATCGTAGAGTACACCGTATTCTGCCGCTCCATCGAGTGGTAGGAGCGGTAAAAATAGAGAATGAGTGCGATCAGAAATACCGCACCCATCGCCAGAAATTTTTTCAGTTTTTTTCGTGTCTGTTTTTTCACTGCTGTTTTTCTTTCTCTCTATAGCCCAGTGCCTGTTCCAGCGCGAGCTGCTCCTCCGCACCGAGCTCCACTTCCGTGGTACCGTCATCAACATCCTTTATATACAGGAAGCAGCCCTCTCTCGAGTGCACGGAGTTGATGACGAATCCACTGTTCGTACTGTCCAGCATCGCGATGGCGAAGGACATATTGCCGCCCATGCCACCGAAGGCGTTATACCGGATGATGCCGAGCTTCTGAAAGGATGCACGGATATTCTTATTGAGTACACGCATGACATCCTTATTCTTGAGATCCTCCTTTTCGAGGGCCTCCACATGCTTCTGGAGATCGACGAAATAGTCCTCCAGGGTCTCTGCATCCTTGCCGCGCATGAAGTAATCATACTGGCGATACAGTCTCTTATATTTTGCATTTGCCCGAATGGCCAGAATCAGCGAGATGAGGCCGATCAGCAGCCCTACGGCTGCGATTCCGAGCAGAAGCGTTTCTGTTACGATCATATATTTCCTCGCTCTGCTTAATCATTTCTGCTGGAATTCAGTATCATAAAGATACGATCCAGATCATCCTGCGAATAATACTCGATTTCCAGTGTACCACGCTCTGTGTTTTTCGGCACGATGGATACCTTCGTACCGAGCTTCGTCTTCATCTTCCGCTCGAGATCCTTATAGATGACCTTGAGCCGACGGAGCTCCTGGGCCTCCGGAGAGAATTTCTTCTCCTTCTTCGCCTTCGAGAGCTTATCGAGTTTGACCAGCGTCTCGATCTCTCGTACCGAGAGATTTTCCTTCGTACACTTCTCTGCGATCTTCTTCCGGAGCTCCGTATCCTCGACTGCGAGCAGTGCTCGGGCATGGCCCTGTGTGATCTTTCCATCTTGAAGAAGCTGGAGGATCTCCGGCTCCAGCTTCAGAAGTCGCAGACTGTTCGTAATGGTCGAACGATTCTTCGCCACACGGGCAGCGACCTCCTCCTGGGTCAGTCCATACTCCTCGATCAGCGACTGATACGCTCTCGCTTCTTCGACCGCATTCAGATCATCACGCTGGATATTCTCGATGATGGACAGCTCACGGCTCGTCTTTTCATCGACCTCCTTGATGACCACCGGAATCTCCTTGAGACCGGCGATGCGTGCGGCTCTCCAGCGGCGCTCTCCAGCGACGATCTCGTATAGTGCGCCCCTCTTCTTCACCACGATCGGTGATATCATCCCATAGGTCCGAATGGAATCTGCGAGCTCGTTCAGCTTCTCCTCATCGAAGTTCTTTCGCGGCTGATCCGGATCCGGCTGGATACGGCTCAGCTTCACAAGCAGCATCCCGTCCTGCGCCGTGTCATGCACGGTTTCGGTGCTGTGCACCTTCTTCATATCTTGCATGACCGTATTCTCTTGCACGACATCTTCGTCTGCCATCACGATTACGGTGCTTTCTGCGCTTTTCTTCGTTGTTTCTTTTTTTTCAGCTGCGGTCACCCGTTTTTTTCTTCCGCTGACACTCTTCTCTGCTTCAGCAGAAGTCTCTCCGGTCGTCTGCATTGGCTCCGCGAGGCCCTCCACTGTCTCGGACTGTTCCGCCGCCTTCTCCGCGACCGTCTTATAACGATGCTCCGTTTTCGGACGATCGGATTTCACCATCGTACCGGTTCCGAAGATGGCCCCGAGGCCCTTTCCCAGTCCATGCTCCTTAGCCATAGATATCGTCCCCCTTACTCATAAGCTCTGCCGCCAGTCTCCGGTAGCTCTCGGCCCCCGTCGACGATGATTCATACTCCGTGATCGGCACGCCATGGCTCGGTGCCTCCGCGAGACGTACATTCCGCGGAATCAGGGTGTCATAGATATTGCCCTGAAAGTTCTGCTTAACCGACTCTACCACCTGCTGTGACAGCTTATTCCGGCCATCGTACATCGTGAACACGATTCCCTCGATGTCGAGATCCGGATTCAGACCCTCCTGCACCAGTCCGATGGTATTCAGCACCTGATTCAGACCCTCCAGTGCATAGTATTCACACTGAATCGGGATGATCACTGAATCTGCTGCCGTCAGTGCATTGACCGTGATCGTACCGAGACTCGGTGGGCAGTCGATCAGGATATAGTGATAGTGCTCCTTATACGGCGTCAGCAGATTCTTCAGAATCTGATTTTTATCCTCCTGATCCGCAAACTCCACCTCGACCGCTGCCAGGTTCATATCTGCCGGAATCAGATCCAGATTCTCCGTCACCTCCACGAGAATCGCCTCATCCATCGTGCAGCTGCCGCTCATCGCATCGTAAATCGTATGCTCGATCTCATCACGCTCGACACCGAACCCGCTGGTCGCATTCCCCTGCGGATCGAAATCCACCAGAAGAACCCGTTGATTGGCCTCTGCAAGTGTTGCCGCCAGATTCACTGCCGTCGTCGTCTTCCCGACGCCACCCTTCTGATTCGTGATTGCTATAATCTTCCCCATGATACTCTCCCGTGATCTGTTAAAGTACGTTTGAAATGTTTCACGTGAAACATTTCAGCCATGTATAATCCATCCATGTTTCACGTGAAACATCGGCTTATTATGATACCTCTATGTTTCACGTGAAACATAGAGGCGCTGTTCAAATCATACATGGATAAATACGATATATTAAAAAGAAAAGGCAGTGATAATGTTTCACGTGAAACATTATCACTGCCGTTATTCTACCCCATACATATATACGTGTCAAATTTTTGCACACCACGTACTGATTTTTCTCAGCATAAAAGTTTCGGGACACTCTATTCATTTCACTGCGATATCAGACGATCTGTGCGATGATCACCGCCGCAAACACGATCACACATCCGATGAGCTCCTGCATCGACAGCATCTGATGAAGGATCAGGAAGCCGCCAACCACCGAGAACACGGACTCCAGCGACATCAGCAGCGACGCGATCGTCGGATCCGTATTCTTCTGCGCCAGCACCTGCAGCGTATAGCCGACTGCCGACGACAGCACACCCGCATACAGAATCGACGGCATCGCACCGAGGATGCCCGCCATATCCGGCCTTTCAAACAGAAGCATACCGATCAGTCCGACGATGGATGCAAAGAAGAACTGAATATTCGACAGCCGGATCGGATTCACCTTCTCCGAGAAGTGATCGACGGAAATGATCTGAAACGAGAACAGCAGTGCACAAAGACTCACCATCGCATCCCCCCGCTCGATCGTCATGCCGCCATGCATACTGATGAGGTAGAGACCGATCAGCGCCAGCGCCACACTCAGCCAGATCGTTTTCTTCGGTTTCTTTCCTACGAATATGCCGAGCACCGGCACGATGACGACATAACAGGCAGTGATGAATCCGGCCTTTCCTGCGGAGGTCGTCTGCATACCGATCTGCTGTGTGATACTCGCTGCCCCCAGACACAGTCCACAGACTCCCCCACCGAGCAGTGCTTCTGTTTTATAGTTCTTCTCTTCCACTGCTGTCGGCAGCGATGCGCGATAGTTCTTCTCTGAAAATGCCGTGAGCGGCAGAAGCAGAATCGCCGCGATGATGAAACGTGTAAACACGAAGGTCCACGGCCCGACATAATTCATGCCGACGCTCTGCGCGACGAACGCGAAGCCCCATATGATTGCCGTCAGCAGAAGCAGTAAATTTGAAATCAATGCAATCCGATGTTTCTTCATAGCGGATCCTTCGCCGGTGTGCCGGCCTTTCGCGGGTAGGTCTTTGGTGTTTCCTTCGCCTTCCGGATCGTAATCAGTGATCTGCGGATGTCCGACTCCGGAAGTGTGTACTCCATCTCCTGCTCCAGCTTACCACCGAGCTTTCGGATCGCACTCTCCGCCGCCGTCAGCTCCTCGCCGACCTCGCCCGACTTGTATGCGACGAAGTAGCCATCCTTCTTCACAAACGGCAGATCATATTCGCTCAATGTTGACATATTTGCTACCGCCCGTGAGGTCGAGAAATCGAAGCTTTCACGAAGATTCTTCTGATGCCCGAGGTCCTCGGCCCTTCCATGGATGGTCTCGACCTCCTGAAGTCCGAGCTTCGCGATCACATCCTCGAGGAAACGAAGCCGCTTCTGCAGTGAATCACTCAGTGTGACCTTCAGCTCTGGAAATACGATTTTCAGCACCAGCCCTGGGAAACCCGCACCGGTTCCGACATCGATCAGTGTCTTTCCGCTCAATGTTTCACGTGAAACATTTTCGTTTTTCACGACGGCTTTTACGATCGCCATGGAATCGATGAAGTGCTTCGTCACGACCTCGGACTCTTCTGTGATGGCCGTCAGGTTCATCACCTTATTGGTTTCCACCAGCATCTCATAATATGTAAATAACTGTTCGATCTGCGTGTCGCTCAGCTGGATGCCCAGTGCTTCCGCCTGCTCCTTCAGTCGATTATAAAATGTATCGGTCATACTGCTCCCTGTATTATCTATTGTTTTATCTGTTATGATCGATCCTTCTTATCACCTGTTTCTTTTCAGGAAAGAGGATGGATTCGTCATTCGGCGCCGGGATTTTCTTTACGTATTTGCATCCTTCTTCGATGCGTGGTACGTCTCCAGATAGATCAGCAGCACTGAAATATCTGCCGGGTTGACACCACTGATGCGGCTCGCCATACCGATGTTTTCCGGACGGATGCGCTCGAGCTTCTGTCTCGCCTCGATGCGGAGATTTCCGACCTCCTCATAGCGTATGTCCTTCGGGATGCGCTTATTCTCCATGCGACGAAATCCCTCTACCTGCTGCTCCTGCCGCCGGATGTATCCCTCATACTTGATCTCGATCCCGACCTCTTCCCGTACGCCGTACGGAAGCTCCGGTCGTTTCGGATCCAGCGGTTTCAGGCTCTCATAGTCGAGCTCCGGTCGCTTGATGAGCTCTGCGAGGGATACACCGGAACTGAGTGCTGTCGATCCATGTGCCTCCATGAAGTGATTCACCTCATCACTGTTTCCGATGAAGGTCTTCCGAAGACGCTCCTCCTCGACATCGATCATTCTGCGTTTCTCGAGCGTCTTCTCGTACTCTGCATCGGATACGAGTCCGATCGCATGGCCGATTTTTCGAAGACGAAGGTCGGCATTGTCCTGTCGTAAGAGCAGACGATACTCTGCACGACTCGTCATCATACGATACGGCTCTGTACTCTCCTTCGTGACGAGATCATCGATCAGTACGCCGATGTAGGCTTCTGAACGATCGAGTACGACCGGATCACGATGAAGGATACGCATGGCAGCATTGACACCGGCCATGAAGCCCTGCACAGCTGCCTCCTCATAGCCGGAGGAACCGTTAAACTGGCCGCCGGCGAAGAGACCATCGATGTTCATGAATTCGAGGTTCGAGCGAAGCTGGGTCGCATCGATGCAGTCATACTCGATAGCGTAGGCATTTCGGACGATGTGTACATGCTCGAAGCCCTTCATGGAGTGATACATCTGATACTGCACATCCTCCGGCATCGAGCTCGACATACCGCTCAGGTACATTTCGTTCGTATACAGTCCCTCCGGCTCGATGAAGATCTGGTGCCGGTTCTTATCCGGGAACTTCATAACCTTATCCTCGATGGACGGGCAGTAACGTGGACCCACGCCCTGGATCGAACCATTGTACATCGGGGAACGCCCGATGTTTTCACGGATGATCTCATGGGTCTTTTCGTTTGTATACACGAGCCAGCAGTCGACCTGCGGTCGCTGTACCTCTTCGAACGCCGTCGAGTACGAGAACGGAATCACCGGTACGTCACCCTTCTGAACTTCGAACTGAGAGAAGTCGAGGGTACGCTTATCGACACGTGCCGGCGTTCCCGTCTTAAAACGAAGCATACGTACCCCATTTTCCTTCAGTGAATCCGTCAGCTTCGTCGCTGCCTTAAAGCCATTTGGACCGGTATGTTCGATGAGGTCACCGGTGAGACAGCGGGAATTAAGGTAGGTTCCAGTACAGAGAATCACCGCCTTCGCATGGTAGACGGCACCGGAGGTCGTCCGTATCCCCGTTACCTTCTTATGATGATCTGCTGTCGGCGCTCCGTTTTCATCGCATATCTCTTCCGTGATCAGCTCTGCGACCTCCGCCTGACGGATCAGAAGATGCGGCTGATTCTCGAGGCGTTTCCTCATCTCATCGGTATAGGCTTTTTTATCTGCCTGTGCACGAAGGCTATGCACCGCCGGTCCCTTTGACTTATTCAGCATCTTCGACTGCAGGAAAGTCTGATCGATGACCTTTCCCATCTCACCGCCGAGCGCATCCAGCTCACGGACGAGATGTCCCTTCGAGCTGCCACCGATATGCGGATTACATGGCATGAAAGCGATGCTATCGGCACTCACCGTAAATACCACGGTCTCCAGTCCGAGACGTGCCGTTGCGAGTCCTGCCTCACATCCGGCATGGCCCGCTCCGACGACGATCACATCATATCTCTCTTCTACTACTGACATTTCCGTCTCCTATCTCTACTTTCCCATACAGAACTTCGAAAAGATTTCATTGACCAGATCCTCGGATACCTGTTCTCCGAGGATGTAGCCGAGCTCCTCATAGGCCCGCATCAGATCGATCGTATAGAAATCCTCCGGCATATCCATCGCGATGGAGCGAAGCACCTCCTCAAGTGCCTTCGCAGCTTCACTGAGGCAGTACTTATGACGCTCATTTGTGATGATCACTTGATCGTTGAAACGAAGCTCCTCATGGAAAAACATCGCCCGTATCTTCTCTTCCAGGAGGTCCATACCGGTCTCCTGCTTCGCACTGATGGAGAGCACCGGACGGCCCGTCTTTTTCTCGAGTTCCTCCTCGCTGATCACTGCCTGAAGATCTGATTTATTCATCAGTACGATGCACTTCCGATCGCCGAGCTCTGCGATGATCTGTTCATCCGACGCATCCAGCGGTACCGACGCATCCACGACATAGATCAGAAGATCTGCATCCGACGCAGCCTTCAGCGCACGCTCCACACCGATTTTTTCGACGGTATCCTCAGTCGCACGGATGCCGGCCGTATCCACGATGGTGAGGCTGACCCCCTTCAGATTGATATGCTCCTCGAGCGTATCGCGTGTCGTGCCTGCGATATCGGTGACGATCGCACGATCTGCACCGACGAGCGCATTGAGCAGAGAGGATTTACCGGCATTCGGCTTCCCCAGGATGACAGTTCGGATGCCCTCCCGGAGCCGACGTCCATCATCCGCGCTGGCGATCAGGCGTCGTATACCGGACAGTATAGTCTCAACATGTGGTTTAAGTTCATCTGTAAACCCATCGAGTGAGATATGCTCCGGATCATCGAGCCCCGCCTCGATGAAGGCATCATCCTCGAGAATCTGTGCACGATAGCCCTTGATTTCTCTGGAAACCGAGCCGCGCAGCTGACGAACCGACGCCTTCAGTGCATTTTCATTTTCGGATGTGATGATATCACCGACAGCCTCTGCCTCTGAAAGATCGATCCGACCATTCAGAAACGCACGCTTCGTAAACTCTCCAGGCTCCGCCAGACGTGCACCTGCGTGCACCACCGCCTCGAGGATTTTCCGCATCATGAGCACACCGCCATGACAGTCGATTTCCACCGTATCTTCCCCTGTATACGAACGCGGCGCCCGCATCGTCAGGATCAGAACCTCATCGAGCGGCTCCTCAGCATCATAGATGAACGCATATCTGATACGATGCGTTTCCGAGATATCCACAGCGTGACCGCTCTTCGAGCGGACGAGTGTCGACACGATCGAAACCGCATCCGGCCCGCTGACACGTATGATTCCTATACCGGATTCGACGGCAGCCGTCGCCAGTGCACAGATCGTATCCTCTCTCATCTCGTCTCCCTCCAAAAAAGCGGACAGTTATCCACCATAATTATCCTAAAACTCCACTTATTCTAATAGCTAATCCGCTTATTTGCAATACGTTTAAAAACATACAAAAATCCCGCATGCGTAGCATACGGGATCCTGTTATCCACATTTTTATCGAAGGAACCTCCGATTCGGTGGATTATGCATTTTCTGTTGTCTCTTCAGCCACAGCTGCTGCTTCTGTAAGTGGTGCCTCAACGATCGGAGCCTCTGCTTCGATCGCAGCCACAGTCTTCTCCTGACGCTTCTCATCCTGTGGATACGGCTTCCGATCCTTCTTCTTCATGAAGATGATCACATGACGGAACGGCTCCTCACCCTCGGAACGGGTAGTCACATAGCGATCATTCTGCAGTGCGCTGTGGATGATCCGACGCTCATATGGGTTCATCGGCTCGAGTGCCACCGGCTTTCTGGAGCGGCGAACCTTATACGCGATGTTTCTCGCAAGGTTACGAAGGGTTGCCTCTCTTCTGGAACGATAGTCCTCGGTATCGAGCTTTACGCGGATGTAATCCTCCTTGTGCTCCTTATTGATGACGAGGGAGGTCAGATACTGCAGCGAATCGAGGGTCTGTCCACGCTTACCGATCAGGATCCCCATGTCCGGGCCTTCCATATTGAGGAGAAGCTCATTATTGGCATGATCGAAGGATGCGCTGATGTTGACGTCCATGTTCATCCCCTTCATAAGAGTCGTGATGAACTCTTCGGCCTGCTTCTGTGCTGCCGCTGCTTCCTCTGAGGAAACCGGCTTGATCTCGTGTACCTTATGCTCCGGCTCCGGGGTATTCAGGATGGACATGTCCTTTACCTCGTAGCCACCGCGCGGATAGCGCTTACCGGAAACACGGTCATTACGACGCTCACCACGATTTCCCCGATCATTACGCTCATTGCGATCACGTCTCGGACGACGCTCACTGCGCTCACGACGCTCCGGACGTGCCGTGCGATCTGTATCCGCTCTGTTCTCGGACTTCGGGCTCTCATCCTTCGGATCTGCTACATCCTCAGCCTTCTTCTCTGCAGGCGCTGCGACCGACTTTTCCGTAAGCGGCTTCTTCGGAGCGGCTGGCACCGGCTTCTTTTCCACTGCCTTACCGCTCGTGATATTATGAATCTCCTTCTCGAGACGCTCGAGCTCGGACTTCTGAGAAGCCGCCTTTACGGAAGCCTCGATGATCCATGGCTTCGCACCGATACCGAAAAGACCCGACTTACCCTCGACGAGGACCGTGTAATCCAGGCGATCAGATGTGATCCCAAGCTGAATCAGGGCCTTGGTGATGGCTTCATCCTTGGTTTTGGCTGAAACTCTGATTTTATCCATGATAAACCTCTTTACTTCTTGTTCTTCTCGTTCTTCTCATCATACATCTGAACCATATTGGCCTTCGATGCCAGAGATCCCGGTGCTGCATTACGGTTGTAATACTCTGTGGACTCCTTTGTCTTCGCACTCTGCTTTGCGATGACGGCCATGCGGTTCTCCTCGGCCGTATTTGCCATCGCCTTTGCCTTCTCGATGCGCTTCTCTACAGACTTCTCATCGATTGGCGGCAGACCCTTCTTCGCACGCTTCTTATTGGTCTTTTCCATCGAAGCCTGCAGAAGCTCCTGATCCGAGAACTTACCGAAGTACTTGTTCATCATGATCTGCTGAATGATCATAAAGAAGGAAGAAGCACACCAGTACAGACCGATACCAGATGCGAAGGTGAAGCAGAACCATACCGACATAAGCGGCATCATCATGTTCATGCTCTTCATCATCTGCGCGGACTGATCATTGCCCTCTGCCATACCTGCATTCTGTGCAGTCATGAGCTTCGCACTCAGGTACTGCAGAAGACCGGCGAGGATCGGGATGATCCAGTAAACGTTCGGTACGAAGCCCATCGCACTCGGTGCAGTGGAGAGGTTGATACCGAGGAAGTTATTGATATGTGCGGACTGCTCTGCAGCGGTCTGAATCGCATTGACCGCATTTGTATCGGTGAACACACCCTGAAGTGCGGTCCACTGACTCGGGTTCAGCTTGTACAGGAAATCGATGATGAAGTTCCCGATCTGATCTGCCGTGTAGGAGACATTCTCACCGACACCGAGATTATGAAGCTGTGCCAGGATGTTCTTCATACCGTTATCGGTCGCGAAATCCACGAGCTTCTGAGCTGCGGAGGAACCACCGATGGCATTCATGACGTTCTCGTAGATGGAGTATACATGCGGAACGTAGGCAGGGATGTTCATGATGATACGATACAGCGCGCAGATGATCGGCATCTGAAGAAGAAGCGGCAGACATCCACCGGTCATGGATGTACCATACTTCTCATAGAGGGCCTTCATCTCCTCCTGCTGCGCCATCATGGACGCATTGTCCGTTTTATTCTTATACTTATCCTGGATCGCCTTCATCTCCGGCTGCATGATCTGCATCATACGGGAAGACTTCTGCTGGTTAAGGCTGGTCGGGAAAAGAAGAACTCTCATGACGAGGGTAAAGATAATGATCGCGAGACCGATATTACCGATACCGATTTTCTCGAGCGAAAGATAGATCACATTCATGATCACGCCGAGTACATTTACGATGATATTCCAGATTGGTCCCAGAATAGGAATCGTTGACGTATTTTTTGTAAGTACAACTAAGGATAAAAAGTCCAAGATTTACCTCCGGATTAGGGAACAGGATCATAACCGCCCTTGGCCCATGGATTGCATCGCAGGATGCGCCATGCCGCCAACAATGAACCTTTGATACACCCGTACTTTCTGATTGCTTCAATGGCGTATTGAGAGCAAGTCGGTGTATATTTGCAGTGAGCACCGATATAAGGCGAGATACACTTCTGATATCCTCGAATCAAACCCACCATGAGTTTCGAAATCATATATACGCCCTCCGGATGTGTATTATGAAGTACCGTTTTTCTACGTCACACATCCCATTGTCCCACTTCGATACCACTATGCGTCCGGCGTCTTCTGCGCCTCCGCATCTTTCATAAAGATATGATGCCTGTTCAAAAGATTGAGATACTGCTGCTCAATCTGCTGATAAGTACAGTAATTCGCCTTTCCGCGAATCACGATGATGATGTCTAGCCCCTGTTTCACTCTGAAATCATTTAATCTGAAGATTTCACGCATCTTCCGCGCAAATGTATGACGCACGACCGAGTTTCCGATCTTCTTCGAGCAGGAAACACCTAAACGGTTGTGCCTGCATCCGTTCTCACAAACATACATCACGAGCGCGCTCGACGCATACGATCGGCCGGTCTGATAAGCTCTCTGAAAATCACTGTTCTTTTTTACGGATGGAAATCGCTTCATCTTCTCAAAAAACCTCTCCCGCCTGTTTATTTCTGTTCAATGCTGTCGACTCGTCTCCTCCCGGATGTCTCTCTCAGGCACAGCGCGCCCACAGAACACCCTCCGGAAAAGACACGGATATATGAAAAAAGACCGCTTTCAAAAGCGGTCTTCATCATATGTCGTGGATTAAACGGTTAATGCTGCTCTACCTTTTGCTCTTCTGGCAGCCAGTACCTTTCTACCGCCTGCGGTTGCCATTCTGGCTCTGAATCCATGAACCTTGGATCTCTGTCTGGTCTTTGGCTGTAAAGTCATCTTGCCCTTGTGCATATACTGACACCTCCTTTTCTGATAATCTTTCAGGACTCCATTGAATTTTCAGTTTTCAATGTTGGACTCCTTTAATAGCCCTTCGTCCTGAAGTAACTTCAGATCTAGGGTAAACATCGCTTGTATATTATATAGAAAAGCTTTTTTTTCGTCAATCCTTTATTTATGCACTTTATCAACATTTTTATCCACTTTTCAACAGTATAAAAATCTGTCCACAAATTGTGTATAAAATGTGGATAAGTGGAGTACCAGGCTGACTGGAATTTTAAAAAAGCACAGAATTGCGCCATTTTGATGTGGAAAAACAGATGTTCACAAGTGCTTATCCACAGACTAAGTGGCATTGCCTTGCTATTCTATCCACAATCGTTTATAATTTATTCGTGATTTTATCGTTTAAGGAGCATCTCATGAACGATTTTGAGACGATTAGAAAAAACTGGGATGATATTCTGAAGAATATGAAGGAGGAGCATGACATCCTCCCGGTATCCTTTGATACATGGCTGAAACCGCTCAGACTGTTTGACTTTATCAACGGTCAGCTGCTGATTCTCGTACCGGAAGAAGGCTATATCAAGTATCTCGATAAGAAGTATTCCTTATTTTTAAAGGTAGCGGTCGAAGAAAAGACCGGCATTCCTGTCGAGATTCTTTTTATGGTGGAAAAAGATGCCCGTGACTATGTGAAACGTCTTCAGGGTTTATCCAGCGAGAAAAAAGATCCGGAAGTGCTGTTTGCTGAAACGCTGAAGGAAGCAAATCTGAATAGTGAATATACCTTCGACACCTTCGTCGTCGGTTCGAGTAACAATCTGGCACATGCAGCATCCCTCGCGGTCGCTGAATCACCGGGCGAGATCTATAACCCGCTCTATATCTATGGAGGCGCCGGTCTCGGAAAGACGCATCTGATGCATTCGATTGCACACTTTATATTAAGAAATAATCCGAACGCGAAGATCCGTTATGTTACCTCGGAAACCTTCATTAACGAGTTTGTCGATTCCATCCGAAACAAGAACAACATGTCGCCGGCTGATTTCCGTAACCGCTACCGCGAGCTTGATGTTCTGCTGATCGATGATATCCAGTTTATTATAGGTAAGGAAGGAACTCAGGAGGAGTTTTTCCATACCTTTAATACACTGTACGAAAACAAGAAGCAGATCGTTATCGCATCCGATAAACCGCCGAAAGACATCGATAACCTCGAGGATCGACTCCGTTCACGATTCGAGGTCGGTCTCATCGTCGATATTCAGATGCCAGACTTTGAAACACGTATGGCTATCCTTCGTAAGAAGGAAGAGCTCATGAATGTTAACATTGACAACGAAATCATCAAGTATATCGCAACGAATATCAAGTCGAACATCCGAGAACTCGAGGGTGCGCTGACGAAAATCGTCGCCATGTCCCGCCTGAAGGGCCAGTCCATCGATCTTGCACTCGCCGAGGATCTTCTAAAAGACCACATCACACCGGATGGTCCGAAGGAAGTAACACCGGAACTGATCATCACCACCGTCGCAGAACACTTCGGCATCACAAATCTCGAGATCGCTTCGCAGAAGAAAAGCAAGGAGATCGTCTATCCTAGACAGCTTGCGATGTACCTCTGCCGTACGATGACCGAAGCGCCCCTGAAAACCATAGGCGAGTACCTCGGTGGACGCGATCATACGACGATTATGCATGGTATCGATAAGATATCCACAGAATTACGCACAAACGAACAATTGAAATCCACAATTGAGACCCTCAAGAAAAAAATCTCACCTTGACCTTCGGATCGTGCCTTTATTTGTTCACAGTGTGTGAAGTAACTGTCAACCGAGTTGTCAGATGCTGAAAATGACGTAATTATGCCGTGAAAATGACTTTTTCACATTTCCACAGTCCCTAATAATAGTACTAGCAATTAAAAGAATTAATTAAATATAAAGAGAGGCCGCCTCATGAAACTACAATTCAAGAAAACTGACCTGATCAACGCGATCAATATCGTATCAAAAGCTGTTCCATCGAAAACCACGATGTCGATTCTCGAGTGCATCCTCGTTGATGCATCGAATGGAAAAATCGAACTCGTAGGTAACGATGCAGAATTTGGTATTCAAACCGTTTGTAACGGTACCATCATTGAAGCAGGTAAAGTCGCACTGGAAGCAAAGATTTTCTCAGAAATCATCCGTCGTCTTCCGGAAGCATCCGGTATCGAGGTTACGATTGAAACCGATGAGCATAATAATACCGTCATCACCTGTGAGAATTCCGTATTTAAAATCGCCGGTCGTGACGGTAATGAATTCACAGCTCTTCCGAAGATCGATAAAAACCAGTCCGTGTCACTCTCCCAGTTCATGTTGCGTCAGATTATTTCACAGACCATCTTCTCTATCGCTGCAAACGACAGTAATAAAAAGATGACCGGCGAACTTTTCGAGGTCAATGAAGATGACTTTACCGTCACTTCCCTCGATGGTCACCGTATTTCGATCCGTCGCATCAAGCTGAATCAGAATTACGATGCTGCGAAGGCGATCGTTCCGGGTAAGGCACTGAACGAGCTAAGTAAGATTCTGTCCGGCGGAGTATATGACGAAGTCATCGTTTACTTCTCCATGAATCACATCATGTTTGAGTTTAATAACACGCTCGTCGTAACCCGCCTCATCGATGGTGATTACTTCCATGTAGCACAGATGCTGTCTGAGGATTATGAAACGAAAATTACAGTCAATCGTAAGAACTTCCTCGACTGTCTCGATCGTTCGACGATTTTCGTCAAGGATAACGACAAGCAGCCGCTGGTTCTGAAGATCGAGGAAAATGTACTCGGCCTGAAGATCAAGACCGACCTCGGTACGATGGATGCAGAAATCGCCATCCGGAAAACAGGAAACGATCTGATGATCGGTTTCAATCCGAAGTACCTCGTGGATGCACTTCGTGCGATCGAGGATGAGGAGGTCACGATCTATATGTCAATTCCTCGTTCTCCATGCTTCATCCGCGATGATAAGAAGACCTACAATTACATGATTCTGCCGGTAAATTTCAACGCAGACGCATATTGAGCAAATGCATAATTATACATACATCAACATTATAATTATGCATCGCAAAAAATGACACGATATTGATGCGTCTGCCGGACAGACATCATAAGGCCCCGGCGCCCTGTGGGCGCTACGCTCGCGTGCTATAGAATGATAATTGAAACACTGGAATTAAAGAATTACAGAAATTATGACCATCTGAAACTAGAGCTGAGTCCCGGAACGAATATTTTCTTCGGCGATAATGCACAGGGTAAAACCAATGTACTCGAAGCCATCTTTCTGGCCTGTACATCGAAATCCTACCGGATCACTCATGACCGGGATCTGATCCAGTTCGGTCATGATGAAGCACATATCAAGATGGAGACCCGTAAACGCAAGGTACCCTACCGTGTTGATATGCACCTGAAGAAAAATAAACCGAAGGGCATCGCCATCGATGAGATTCCGATCCGTCATGCCTCGGAACTCTTCGGTATCGCGAATGTCGTCTGCTTCAGTCCGGAGGATCTCAGTCTCATCAAGGATGGACCGGCGCTTCGGCGCCGTTTCATGGATCTCGAGCTCTGCCAGCTGGATAAGGTGTATCTGTACAATCTGGCCAGATACAACCGAACACTCAATCAGCGGAACAAGCTGCTGAAGGATATGATCGTTCGTCAGGGCCTGGCCGATACCATGCCTGTATGGAATGAACAGCTCTGCCTCTACGGCGAGCAGGTCATCACCATCCGGAATGCGTTTATCCGGGAGCTTCAGAGTATCATCGGTCGCATCCATCATCAGCTGACCGGTGGTGTCGAGGAGCTCAGCATCAGTTATGATCGGAATGTCACCGCAGAAAATTTTGCGACGATGCTCGAGCGAAGTTGCGAACAGGAGAAACGTCAGCATCTGACACTGGTCGGACCGCATCGCGATGATCTCTGCTTTACGATCGATGGAAAGGATATCCGGAAATTCGGATCGCAGGGTCAGCAACGGACGGCAGCGCTCGCGCTGAAGCTGAGTGAAATCGAGCTCGTACAGAAGCGCATCGATGATCATCCGATTCTGCTGCTCGATGATGTACTGTCGGAGCTGGATTCGAAGAGACAGAATTATCTCCTCGATCTTCTCAGCGATACACAGAACATCATCACCTGTACCGGACTTGATGAGTTCGTCAATCATCGTTTTCATATCGATGAGCTCTTCCATGTAGTGAATGGAACGGCGACGAAGGTTGAAAATCTGAAGACACTGTACAGCACGTCAGAAAAATAAAATGCGTGTATGTATACCTTTTCAGTTATGCATCACGACAGGATAGTAACAATTGCAGTTTCCTGCTGTTTCCGGCGGGTAGTCAAAGGAGAAAGCTTCAATGGCAATAGAAAAAAATGAAAATGAAGATCTGCAGCGTGAAGAGGAGCTCATGAAGGGCTCGTCTGATTATGGCGCAGATCAGATTCAGATTCTGGAAGGACTCGAAGCAGTTCGGAAGAGACCTGGCATGTATATCGGCAGCACCTCCATCCGTGGTCTTCATCATCTCGTCTATGAGATCGTGGACAACTCCGTTGATGAGGCACTGGCGGGCTTCTGTGACAGCATCTCCGTCACCATCGAGAAGGATGATTCCATTACCGTACAGGATGACGGTCGAGGCATCCCGGTCGACATTCAGAAGAAGGCCGGCAAGCCGGCACTCGAGGTCGTCTTTACTGTGCTGCATGCAGGTGGTAAGTTCGGCGGCTCCGGCTATAAGGTATCCGGTGGTCTCCATGGCGTCGGTGCATCCGTCGTCAATGCTCTCTCAAGCTGGCTCGAGGTTTCCGTTTTCAAGGGCGGAAAGATCTACAACATGAAGTTCGAGCGCGGTAAGGTAGTACAGCCGATGACCATCATCGGTGAGTGCGATGAGAGTCAGCATGGAACGAAGGTTCACTTCCTTCCGGATCCGGAGATCTTCGAAGATACCGTATATGATTACGATACCCTGAAGGTTCGTCTCCGTGAGACAGCCTTCCTCACGAAGGCGCTGAAAATTACACTGATCGATGCTCGTGAAGGTAAAGAACAGGAAAAGACCTTCCACTACGAGGGTGGTATCAAGGAGTTCGTGCAGTATCTCAACAAGGGCAAGGAGCCACTGTATCCGGATGTCATTTACTGTGAGGGTGAGCGGGATCATGTGTTCGTCGAGGTCGCGATGCAGCATAATGACTCCTATACCGAGAATACCTATACCTTCGTCAATAACATCAATACCCCGGAGGGGGGAACCCACCTCACCGGTTTTAAAAACGCGATCACGAAGACCTTTAACGATTATGCACGCAGTAATAAGCTCCTGAAGGACTCGGAGCCGAATCTGAGTGGTGATGATATCCGTGAAGGTCTCACGACCGTAATTTCTGTCAAAATCGAGGATCCGCAGTTCGAGGGACAGACCAAGCAGAAGCTTGGAAATTCCGAGGCGCAGACCGCGGTTCAGAACATCGTCGGTGAGCAGCTCACCTACTATCTCGAGCAGAACCCGAGTGTAGCGCGTGCCATCTGCGAGAAGTCTGTACTCGCTCAGCGTGCGCGTGCAGCGGCGCGTCGTGCCCGTGATCTTACGAGAAGAAAGTCGGCGCTCGATGGTGTCGGTCTTCCGGGCAAGCTCGTCGACTGTAACTCGAAGGATCCGAATGAGTGCGAGATCTTCATCGTTGAGGGAGATTCTGCACTGGGCCCTGCAAAGGATGGACGAAATGTACATACTCAGGCTGTGCTGCCGCTCCGTGGTAAGGTACTGAATGTGCAGAAGGCACGCCTCGACCGCGTATATGCGAATGAAGAAATCAAGGGTATGATCACCGCCTTCGGTACCGGCATCAACGAAGACTTCGATATCTCGAAGCTTCGTTATAACAAGATCATCATCATGACGGATGCCGATGTCGATGGTGCACATATCGCGACCCTCATGCTGACCTTTATTTACAACTTCATGCCGGAGCTGATCAAGCAGGGGCATGTATACCTGGCACAGCCACCACTTTTCAATATCACGAAGAACAAGAAGCACTACTACGCTTACTCCGATGAGGAGTACCAGGATATTCTGAAGCAGATCGGTGCCGAGGGTACAGATGTATCCCGATTCAAGGGACTTGGTGAGATGGATACCGAGGAGCTCGCAGAGACCACCATGGATCCGGAAACCAGAACGCTTCTTCGTGTGAACATGAATGATGACGACCGGGCAGATCTCGACGTCACCTTTACCACACTGATGGGCGACCAGGTAGAACCGAGACGTGAATTCATCGAGGAGAACGCAAAGTACGTCACCAATCTTGATGTCTGATATTAGTGAATTCGGAGGATAAGATTTTGGAACCAAATGTTTTTGATAAGGTCCAGGATGTAGATCTCAAGAAGACCATGGAAAACTCGTATATCGATTATGCGATGAGTGTCATCGTATCGAGAGCGATTCCGGATGTCCGGGATGGTCTGAAGCCGGTTCAGCGCCGTGTACTCTATTCCTTACAGTCACTCGGTGTAACCCCGGATAAAAAAACGAAGAAGTGTGCCACCATCGTCGGCGAATGTATGGGTAAATTCCATCCGCATGGTGACTCTTCGATTTATGGTGCCCTGGTTTATATGGGCCAGAGCTGGTCGATGCGCCATGTCCTGGTCGATAAGCAGGGAAACTTCGGTTCGGACGATGGCGACTCTCCTGCCGCTATGCGTTATACCGAGGCGAAGATGTCGAAGCTGGCCGGTGAGATTCTCGCCGGCATTAACAAGGATACCGTTGACTTCATGCCGAACTTCTCCAACGAGTACGACGAGCCGACGGTGCTGCCGGCGAAGTTCCCAAATCTGATTGTGAACGGTGCCACGGGTATAGCGGTCGGCATGGCGACGAATATCCCGCCACATAATCTCCGGGAGGTCATCCGTGCGGTGGACCTCATCATTGACAATCGTATAAAGGATCAGGAAACGACTCTGGAGGATATCATGAAGGTGATCCCGGGGCCTGATTTCCCGACCGGTGGTATCATCCTCGGCCGTAAGGGCATAGAGGAGGCTTATCGTACCGGTCGTGGCAAGATCAAGCTGCGTGCCGTATGCGAGATCGAGCCGATGCAGAACGGAAAGCATCGCATCGTGGTGAAGGAGCTTCCGTACCTCGTCTACCGTTCGAGGGTCATCGAAAATATCGCAAATCTGGTCAAGGATAAGAAAATCGACGGCATCACGTATATCAATGATGCCTCCGGCAAGGGATCTACAGCGAAGATCAACATCGAGCTTCGGAAGGATGTGAATCCGAATATCATCCTGAACCAGCTTTATAAGCATACCCAGCTGCAGACGACCTTCGGTGTCATCATGCTCTGCATCGTGAACGGCGAGCCGAAGATCCTGAACCTCCAGCAGATTCTCGAAGAGTATCTGAAACATCAGGTCAATGTCTTCACCAGACGCACGAAATATGATCTCAATAAGGCACAGGAGCGTGCGCATATCTTAGAGGCACTCCTCGTCGCCGTCGATCATATCGATGAGATCGTACATACCATCCGTGCGGCTGCCAACACGGAGCAGGCGAAGCTGGATCTCTCCGCGAAGTTCGGCTTCGATGAAGGACAGGCACAGGCGATCGTAGACATGCGTCTGCGTGCCCTGACCGGTCTCGAGCGCGACAAGCTGAAGGATGAGTATGATGAACTCGAAAAGAAAATCGCATACTACAACGAGATTCTCGGTGATCCGAAGAAGATGCTCGGCGTAATCAAGGGTGAGATCGATGTCATCGCAGATAAGTATGCAGATGATCGTCTCACGAAGTTCGGCTACGATGATTCCATCGAGGATGAGGATCTGATTCCGGATGATGATATCGTGATCGCAGCGACCAGACTCGGTTATGTCAAGCGTATGTCACCGGAGAACTTCAGGCAGCAGAACCGTGGCGGTAAGGGCATCAAGGGCATGCAGACCATCAATGATGACATCATCGAGGATCTGTTCATGGCGACGAATCACCACTATATCATGTTCTTTACAAACACCGGACGCTGCTTCCGCATCAAGGCGTATAATATCCCGGAGGCATCCCGGACCTCCCGTGGTACGGCACTCGTGAATCTTCTGCAGCTCGGACCGGATGAACATGTCACCGCCAGCTTCGCGCTGACGGATGATTATCCATCCTCCGATCAGTATCTCCTGCTTGCGACGAAGAACGGTATGGTGAAGAAGACCCCAATCGCGGATTATGCCAATATCCGTAAGACCGGTCTCATCGCGATGACGCTGCGGGACGATGACCAGCTCATCGAAGCGAAGCTGATCGATGCAGGTGAAGATGTCATGATCGGTAC
>ERZ1034980.808-NODE-808-length-20449-cov-39.361920_pt1 | contig 20449 bp, 19 predicted proteins | sample MGYA00520622_ERZ1034980 | MGnify/ENA primary metagenome ERZ1034980 (study PRJEB33766, sample SAMN09781791) | gut metagenome | biome: gut microbiome | host: Homo sapiens | place: Madagascar | study: EMG produced TPA metagenomics assembly of the PRJNA485056 data...
AAAATTTTTTAATCTCATCTAAAGAGCAATTCGACTTAGCTCTCAATTCATCTTCATCCATATCACGAATATTCAATAATTCAATTATTTTGCTTCTATTCATATGTACCACCTAACCAAACTAAAATTATTTAACTTTCTCTTTCTCTTTTCAACATATTTTATAAATAAAAATCCGGCAAATCGCCGGAATTGATATCTATTGGCTGGGAATAGTGGGTTCGAACCACTGCATGCTGGTTTCAGAGACCAGAGCCTTACCACTTGGCTAATTCCCAAAGGCAAAAGATATTTTATAAACTAAGTATATAAATTTCAAGTGTTAGAATAGAGAAAACAGCATTGATTCTTGGTAAAACTACATAGAGCAATGCTTTTGGGCACCCTCATAACTCAATCCGTTTAGAACTACTAAGTTATAGATTGAATTAGGATTATCATTATCATAGTTTTCACGTCTGTCAATCTTTTGAGGAACGCTATAAATCATATCCAGATTATTTTTAGATAACTCATCTTTAAAATGATCAGCTCTAAGTTTCTCTTAGCTTTATTTGGAAGACTATCGATTCCATCCCACCAAAAGAAGAACATATTCTTTTCTTCTTTTGTAAGAGATGGATTTCTCTATTCTTTCCGCCATAAGTCTTTGATACATATGGATAATACTCTTTATAAATCTTCTTCAAATATTTGTTATTCTTCTTTTTATTGTGATATGAGACTTAGAACTTAAAAGTTTTAAAAAACTTCTTAATTTATAGTAAATAGAGTCATATCGGATTTCTCCTATTTTTTTCTAATCAAGAAAAGCAGTCTATCGATATCAGCTGGATGAACATTAGTTATTCTAGAAGCCTCGCCTATAGTCTTAGGCTTAATCTTATTCAACTTTTCTCTAGCTTCCAAAGAAATACCTTCGACTTTAGAATAATCCAAATCTTGGGGAAGAATCAAACTTTCCATAGCCTGCATCTTCTCAACATCTTTCTCTTCCAAATCGATATAGCCTTTATACTTGACATTAGTCTCTATCTTAACACCTAAATCACTAGATAAGACTGGAAGCTTAGGTTCACATTGCTGAAGTCCCTCATATGTGACCTTAGGTCTTTTCAATAATTCCTTATAAGATGTAGATCCGATAGGCTTAGTCTCACCAACCGATTCTAAATACTTAGGCGTCTTTTCATTCAAGCCAACATAAATTGTATCAAGTGCATGCTCAGCGACTTTTAATTCATCCATTCTTTTAAGATACTTATCGTATCTGTATTTGGGATTAAGTCCTAAATCGTATCCAATTTTAATCAATCTTTCATCAGCATTATCAGATCTTGTAATCAATCTATATTCGCTTCTTGATGAAAGAAGTCTATAAGGTTCTTTAGTTCCTTTTGTAACCAAATCATCAATCATAACACCGAGATAAGCTTGATCTCTCCTGAGGGTGAACCAAGGCTTGTTATCTATATATAAAGAAGCATTAATTCCAGCTAAAAGTCCAGCTCCAGCTGCTTCCTCATATCCAGATGTTCCCAATATTTGACCTGCGATAAATAAACCTGGATGATTTCTAATCATCAAATTTCTTTGAACTTGAAGTGGCTGAATCGCATCATATTCGATAGCATAAGCATACTTCAAGAACTCCGCATGTTCAAATCCAGGAAGTGAATGCACCATAGGGCCTTGTAATTCAACAGGCATTGAAGTTGAAAATCCCTGTAGATAAATCGAATCAGTATGAATAGATTCAGGTTCGACAAAAAGCATATGTCTTGGATGATCTTTGAACCTAACAACTTTGTCTTCTATAGATGGGCAGTATCTAGGTCCGACACCTTTTACTACTCCTCCATACATAGCAGAGTCTTGGAGGTGATCTAAGATAATCTTATGAGTTTCAGGAGTCGTATATGTCAAATAACACATAATCATCTTCTCGACGGGTAAGAACTCGTTGGTGTCATACGAGAATGCCCATTGTCCAGGTGTTCCAGGCTGAGGCTCTAGTTTAGAGAAATCAATTGAGTCTCTTTTTATTCTAGGAGGAGTTCCTGTCTTCAATCTCAGCAATTCGATTCCCAAATTCTTCAAAGCTTGTGATAATCCATGAGAAGCTTTCTCACCATCAGGTCCACCTTCTTTGACTACATGTCCTCTCAATATCAAAGACTCCATATGAGTTCCTGTAGTCAAAACGACAACCTTAGAAGTTATTCTACTTCCATCTTCCATGACTACTCCTCTTATGGATTTATCATCATCGACTATCAAATCGACAGCCATTCCCTCTTTGATAGTTAAGTTCTTCACCTGCTCCATATAGGCCAAAACAGCTTTAGGATAATCGACTTTATCTTCTTGAGCTCTTAAGGATCTAACTCCAGGACCCTTAGACATGTTCAAAACCTTCATTTGAAGGGCAGTTTTATCAGCTAACTTTCCTTCTATTCCACCTAAAGCATCTATCTCTCTAACAACAATTCCTTTAGCTGATCCACCTATTGATGGATTGCATGGAAGATTCGCCATCACTTTTTTATTTAGACAAAGCATCAATGTATTTTTGCCTAAAGTTGCCAAAGCATGGGCAGCTTCTGTTCCAGCATGTCCAGCTCCGACTACAATGGCATCATAATCAAAATTTATAATCATAGTTTATCCAACGCTCCCTGCTTTGGCCATATCCAATGAAATCAAATGGCTTAGCTCAACTGAATATTCCAAAGGCAATTCTTTAGCAAAAGGCTCTATAAATCCCATAACAATAGTCTTAGTAGCTTCTGATTGAGACAATCCTCTAGACATGAGATAGAACAGCTCAGTCTCATTGATCTTACTCACTGTCGCTTCGTGTTCAATATAAGCAGAATCATTCATACATATATTGTCTGGAATAGTATCCGAAGCTGAGGAGTCATCCAAAATCAAAGTGTCACATTCCTCGTGTGATCTAGCACCATATGCTTGAGGCATGATCTTTATCAAGCCACGGAAATTAGCTTTTCCACCTTCTTTGACAACAGACTTTGAAATTGTAGTAGAAGATGTGTATTTTCCGATATGGATCATCTTAGCTCCGTTGTCCTGATATTGATTTTTAGCACCTACGGCGATAGATATACAAGAACCTTTAGCTCTATCGCCTTTTAAAATACAGCAAGGATACTTCATGTTTCTTCCTGATCCGATGTTTCCATCAATCCATTCCATGAGGCCATCTTCTTCAACAACAGCTCTTTGGGTGACTAGATTTACAACATTGGTAGACCAATTTTGAATAGTAGTATAACGGCATTTTGCACGTTTCCCAACGACGATTTCAACCACAGCAGCATGTAATGAATCCTGCGAATAAACAGGTGCTGTACATCCTTCAACAAAATGGAGAGAAGCATCGTCATCGACAACGATCAAAGATCTTTCAAACTGACCAGACAAAGCATTATTGATTCTAAAATAAGATTGAAGAGGTTTGTCTACATGAACACCTTTAGGTACATAAATAAATATTCCACCCGACCAAACAGCCGTATTCAAAGCGGCATACTTGTTGTCGTTGAAAGGAATGACTGTTCCAAAATACTTTTTTACTAATTCAGGATATTTTTTCAAAGCAGTATCGGTGTCACAGAAGATTACACCTTTCTCGTCGACCTCTTTAAGCATGGAAGAATAGACAGATTCAGATTCATATTGAGTATTAACTCCTGCTAAGTATTTTTGCTCTTGTTCTGGAATTCCCAACTTTTTAAAAGTATTCTTGATTGTTTCAGGAACATCATCCCAGCTCTTAGATACACCCTTAGTGTAACGAGTAAAGTATCTATAGTCTTGGAACTTGATGAAATCGAGATTAGGTCCGAAGGAAGGCTGAGGTCTTTCAGCAAAGTTCTTATAGCCTTTCAACCTCAATTGGAGCATCCATTCAGGTTCTCCTTTCAATTGAGATATTTGTCTTACGATATCCTCATCGATTCCTTTAGGTGTTTCAACTATAGGAGTGACGTCATCATGGAATTCATATTCCTTACGTCTTTCTTCATTTCCTTCTGTAGGGTCAAACTTTGCATGACTATTTTTATCTGGCATAGTCTATTTATTCCCCTCCTTTCCATCTTCTTTCACAGCCGCTTGAAACAAACCTCTCCAACCGATGGTCGCACATCCTATTCTAGAAGCTTGTCTTCCAACATTTTGGAAGATTATAGCTTCTTGTAGCTTATCTTGATCATAAGGCTGACTTTCAAGCATTTTCATATAGTTATCCATAAGATCGGCAGCTTCTTTTAGTGTCTTTCCTTTAACTAATTCAGACATTACGGAAGTAGCTGCTGTAGATATGACACAAGCAGTTCCAAACCATTTAACATCCTCGATGACATCTTTATCCAACAAGACTTGAACTGTTATATCATCGATACAAGAAGATGAATTCATCCTGATAGATTTATATCTAGAATCTTTTACTTCTTCCTTATTTCTAGGGTTATCGTAATGATCCATCATCATTTCTCGCATCATCATTGAATCAATTGAAATAGGCATCTAATATATCTCCTCCTTTCAATAGACTATCGACGAACTGATCGACATCAGCTTCGTTATTATAAATATAAAATGAAGCTCTGACAGTACCAGTTTTAGGAAGATAATCAGTCAATATCTTTGCACAGTGGAATCCACTCCTAACACAGATACCAAGGCTATTCAAAAGAGTTCCTTCATCCTGGGAGAAAACTCCTCTTCTATTGAAGTCTATAATTCCAGATTTGGAATTTGGATTATATATCTCTATATCTTTAGCTTCTTTAAGCTTGTCCAATGCTATTTGTTTCAATTCATATTCATAAGAATCTATTCTATCCATTCCAATAGAATCAAGATAATCCATAGCTTTAGCTAAACCACAAGCCCCAGGAACATTTTGAGTTCCTGCTTCAAACTTAAAAGGAATTTCCTCATAACTAACCATGCACTTAGTATCAAAAGTTGCGTTCATCCCTCCACCGCTAAGCAAAGGAGGAATAGAATTCAACAACTTCTTCTTTCCATATAAAACACCGATTCCATTAGGTCCTAACATTTTATGGCCAGAAAAGATTAGTGCATCGCAATCTAAATCTTTGACATCTATTTTTTTGTGAGGTACGGATTGAGCACCATCCAAAACAAAATAAGTTCCATTATCATGGACTAATTTAGCTATAGCTTTAGCGTCGATAACATTTCCTAGAACGTTCGATACATGAGCCAACGAAACCACTTTGGTCTTATCTGACATAACCGTTTTTAATGTATCGACAGTCACTTTCCCCTCTTCGTCTAAAGGAGCAAACTTAACTACCAAATTAAAATTCTTTGCCCAATTAAACCAAGGCAAAACATTCGATGCATGCTCAGCAGTTGAAATAATTATTTCATCACCAGGGCTTAATATAGAACAAATTCCATATGCAACGATATTTATTCCTTCTGTATTTCCAGCAGTAAAAACAATTTCCTCAGGATTTGAATTTATGAATTTGGCTACTCTTTCTCTAGCTTGCCAATATCGTTTGTCAGCTAGATGAGCAATGTCATAATCTCCGCGATGTGTATTAGCATTCCAAGTTTCATAATATGAGTTGCTAGCTTTGATAACACAATCAGGTTTAAATGTTGTAGCACCATTATCGAGATAGCAAAATCTATGATTTTGCATCTCTTTAACATTTCTTAGCATAGGAAAATCATTTCTGATTTTCTCTATCTCTTCTTGCGATATAGACTTCGTCATATCTCTTTCCCTAGCAAATCCAATGCTTCCTCTTTAATCTTCTCATCTTTAATCTTCAAAGCGATAGGCTTCAAATATCCAACCATGATCAACTTATTAGCTGTAGGTCTATCTATTCCTCTAGACATTAAATAAAAGATATCGTTATCTGGAACTGATCCCATCGATGCTCCATGAGATGCAAAGACATCCTCTTCCGAAATCAAAAGTGCAGGTGAAGCAACACATCTTGCTTTACCGGATAAATTAACAATCTTTGCTTCTTGACGAGTATTAGTCTTAGCTGCTCCCTTTCTAATATCTGAAGCTCCTAAGAACTGCATCTGCGAAGAGCCTTCACAAACTCCAAACATCGAAGTTCTAGAAAATGATTCCTTACCTTTATGAACGACATTAGCTTTGTATACCTTCTTTTCATCATCTCTATTCAAAGAAGAGAGATGATACCAGAATTCAGACTTATATCCAATGCATTCTACATCTAAAAGAAAATCGACATCAAACTTAGCAAAATCGACTTCGACAATAGTCAACTTAGCTCTATCTTCCAAAATAATCTTTCCTATTATTTTTAAAGGCTTGTTTCTTTTTAAATTGACGATATCTATGATTTTTTCTTCTCCTTCTTTCAAAGTAGAAGACAAATCTATGACATCACAGTCAGGATCATAATAATCTCTTAATCCAGTCATTACTTATTCTTAGCCTCATTAGCGACAAAACACTCACCCAACATATTTGGAGCTTTTTCTTCTGTCTTAGTTATATCGATTCCATACTCACTCTTCAAGAATGTATAACCTTCTGTATCTACTCTCTTTATTAATTCAGGTCCACCGGTCAATCCGACTTTTCCATTTATAATAACTGCTGATTTAGTTGGATTTATCTCATCGAACAATCTAGCGTAATGAGAAACAATAATGAAAGTAGTTCCTTCTTTTTCGAGTTTATTTATGTTCTCACCTACAGTCTTAATAGCATCGACATCAAGACCGGAGTCAATTTCATCAAGCATACAAATCTTGGGTTTCAAAAGAAGCATTTGGAGTATTTCATTACGTTTCTTTTCTCCACCAGAGAACCCATCATTAAGATGTCTTTCTTTCATATCTGAAGGAAGACCGACATCCTTATAAGCCTGTTCCAATGATTTGTAATATTCAAATAAACCTATAGGCTTTTCTCTATGAGCATTGATAGCTGCTTTATAAAAATCCATCGATACAACGCCTTGAATCTCAGGTGGATTTTGGAAGCAATAGAAAACACCCATCTTTGAAATCTCGTCAGGTGTCTTTCCTACAATTTCTTCTCCATCAATCTTAATAGATCCCTCTGTTATTTGATAATGTGGATTACCCATCAAACAAGTCAAAAGTGTGGATTTACCATGTCCATTAGGTCCTAATAGACCAAAGACATCACCTTTTTTAATATCTAAATCTATTCCACGGAGAATCTCCAATCCATCAACTTCAGCTTTAAGGCCTCTTATTTCAATAAATGCCATGCAAAAATCCTCCAAAGCTTATATATTCTAATTATGTTTCAATAATCTATCAATAAGGATGATAAATATTCAACTATCAGCCAATAGTTGAGTTAATAAATTATAAAATAGCAAAGCAAAATCCTAACAGTAATTATTTTTTCTCGTTTGAATCCGAAGGAGTCTTATCAGTTTTTACTTCTTCTATATTTCCTTCATTCTTTTTATGTTTTTTCTTATTTTCCTTATCAGCTTTTTCTTTATCGTTCTTAGATTTAATTCTCAATCCTTGCCAAAGAGCTAAAATAACTAACACGACACCAAAGACAGTATAGTAGACCCAAGTATGACCACCATTAGGATTCTTGACTTGCAATACGATTGAATCGCTGACATAAACAATATCCTCTTCTTCGTGATAAACAAAGAATGATTTAGTAGCTTCAGCATTGTCAGTAGTCAGTTTTGCTTTAGTTAAATCTATCTTTGATTCTTTAGGAAAAGATTGACTGTTAGTTATATAAAAAGTTTCATTAATGCTCAATTCTTGATCATTAAAATAAGCATGTAATCCGTCGAGATTAAGAGTCTCCCCACTTTGATATTCTTTTTTAAAGCTGTCATCCAAAGTTACTTTTAAGTGAGTCTGATTAGAATCGACTACAACGTTATAATCAGGCTTGTTATTTTGCTGACACGAAGATAAAAATAAAGTAGAAGCTAATGTAAACCCGAATAAAAATTTATAACTATTTTTCATATTATTTATCATTTATTTGCAATGAATATTATATATCAAAACCATATATAAATTATGCTTAAAAGTTTACAATAATAGAGTAGTTTTTAATACAAACAAGCAATTAAAAACATGGAGAAATTATGGCAAATATTCTTATAGATTTTTCTAACATTTCAAAAGAAGAAATAGATAACTTAGCACAAGGTACAAAAATATTTTTGTCGAAGAATAAAGATGATAGTTTACTCGCATTTGGTGAGCCTAAAAATCTACTCACTTTAACAAATTATAAAAAGATAGAAATAATTAAAAGCGAGTCAACATCCTTAGATATAACACTAGATCTTTTAAAAGATGAAAGCAAAAAAATAGATGGAATTGTCGCCTTTAGAAATTATGAGGAAGTTAAAAAAAGCATTCCTTCTAATGAAATAAAGAATGGATTCTTCACTGCCAATTATGCAAATGCATATTCCGGTAAGAAAACATTTATTGCTGACTTAGGATTTAATCCAAATCCAAGTTTGGATGATTGGAAATCATATTTAAGTCAATTAAAACCTATTGTCACTTCAAAATTTGGAGTTGAAGACCCTACTTTTAAATATTTAATCGCAGATAAATTAAGTATCAAAAAAGAAGATGAAGAAATAATTAATTTTTTCAAAGAAGATGACTCATACGATGGCGAATTAACAACAAACAAATTCCTTGAAGCTGATGCTGATATTTTATTAGGAAGACCTGATTTAATTCAAGCCACAATCTCTGGAATTAATCAAGGAATTACCATCTATAACAATTACATCAAAAAAGGAATTGATTCCAATATTGGATATAGAATCGGCGGAGCAATGATTAGAGGAGTAATTAATTCGTTCAATTATTCAATCGATAGAAAAATTGTCTCTGGCGGAATAGCTCTAATAGGATATAAAAAGCCATTAGTTCTCGTGGACAAAAACACAACCCCTAACGGCTTAGCAGCTTGTATCAACTTCTGTAAAAAGATTATCGAGCAATAATAATCTATTTGCTTCTTAAAAATTAAATCATATTAAAAAAGCCACATCGTTTGAATCGATGTGGCTTTTACTTTGCAATCTATTTTATTAGATTACTTCTTCTTCAAATACTTCAATGAGTCGAAGACGACTGCGACGAGAATGATGATACCGATGAAAATATTTGAAATATCAGTAGCATTAGGAACCTGATATGTTGTTAAGATACGATTCAAGAAGAACTTCAACATTTCAAATATCAAACATCCAATGACAGCACCGGAGACTTTACCAATACCTCCGAGGAATGAAATACCACCGACGACACAAGCAGCGATAGCTTCCATTTCCCAACCTTGTCCATAAGCTGAATCAGATGAACCACCAATCAAACCAGTGACGAATCCACCCATACCATAGAGAACACCAGCCATGATGAAGGCACCCATTGTTACCCAGAATACAGAAATACCAGAGACTGATGCAGCTTCAGGGTTTCCACCAACAGCATACAAATATTTACCAAACTTAGTCTTATTCCAAATCAAGGATACAATTGCAATGATGACTACTGCATAAATGATTGTAATTGGGAATCCGACAAAGTAGCTAGTTCCAGTTCCAGAAGATCCGATGAATCCACCAATCTTTGAAGCATCAGTGGAAATACCACCAGTCTTAATAGTGTTAGTTCCGACTGCACATAATCCCCAAATAGTCAATGATGTAGCAAGTGTAGAGATGAACGGATGAATCTTGAACTTTGCGGAGAAGAATCCAGCAACTGCTGAGAACAATGTACACATCAAGATTGAGAGTATCAATGCAATAATAGCAGTTCCTGCAACACCAAGAGTAGAATACATATCAGCTAGACGTATTCCGAAGAATGAAACTGTAGTGTCAGGATTTAGGGACATACAAGTGATCAATGTTCCTAATGTAACCATACGACCAACTGACAAATCAGTACCACCGAGCAAGATCAATCCTGCAACACCCAATGCATAGAAAATCTTATAGGAGAAGTTCTGGGTGATCATCATTATTGAGTTGATGCTCAAGACTGAAGGAGTAATACATACACAAACAATCATGAAGAGAAGCAACGTTAGATAAAGACCATTCTTGATGAAGAAGTCCTTCAATTCAAATCTATATACATAGTCTTCAAGTTTGGCTTGTAAGGTTTCCTCAATTGAATGCTTACCATTTCTCAACGATCCCAACAAGTTATACTCTTGTAAGAAGTGAGTATGTGATTCATTCTTGATCTTTTGAATTGCATTCTTATAAGCTGTCTTTTCCTCGAATGCAAGCTGCTTATAGTTTGAAGTCTCAATCTTCATCTTATTGTTATAAGCAAGTTCTGCATCCTTATCATTTTTATCGGTAGGCTTAGATGCCTCGATTTCTTTCAATCTAGCTTCATGCTCACTGTTAATCTTTTCAACAGCTTCCTTATGCATTTTCTTAAGATCGTCTTTCTTGCTCTTCCATTCAGCTTTTGCAACAGGAGTGACTTTCTTATAGAATGTTTTTGTAATAGCAATAGATTCTTTTTCCAAAGTAGAAATTTCTTCTTTGTGACTTAATGAATCTTGCCTTGCCTCTTCTATCAAAGTCTTATTAGCTTCAATAATTCCATCTTTTTCTTCTTTAGACAACTCTTTATTCTTTTTAACCTTGAAGTTTTCGTTCTTAAGAGATTCAATTTTATTAACACCGGTAGAACGAAGCTCTTCAAGTTTAGCTTGACGAGTTGCCATGTCTCTACAAAATTGATTTAGTTCTTCTGTAGAGGCACCAACTATTAACTCTAGTTCCATACTTTTCTCCTTTACATGTATTTGGCACAAAGTCTTAAGAGCTCTTCCTGATTTGTCTCTTTAGTATTGACAATACCAGCAAGTCTATGATTTGACATGACAGCTATACGATTAGTGACACCGAGAATCTCAGGCATTTCGGAAGAAACCATGATAACAGTCTTCCCACGTTTTGCCATATTGATAATCAATTGATATATTTCGTATTTCGCACCGACATCAATACCACGAGTCGGCTCATCTAGTAAGAACACATCAGGGTCACATTCCAACCATCTTCCAATAATAACCTTTTGTTGGTTACCGCCAGACAAAGAAGTAATTGCATCACTGGTAGACATACATTTTGTATGCATTATAATAACCTCTTTCTTAGCGGCTATGCCCATTTGTTTAGATGAAACAAGGCCAAATTTCAAATAATTATCAAGAGAGTTGATACATGAATTATAAGTAATATCTTCCTTCAAAAATAATCCATTAGCCTTTCTTTCCTCTGTGACAAGAGCAAATTTCTCATCAATAGCATCTTTGGCAGAATGGAAATCCAAGACTTTGCCTTTGTAGATTACTTGACCACCTGAAATTGTTCTGATTCCAAAGATAGATTCAAGAAGTTCAGTTCTACCCGCACCGACTAATCCATAGATTCCGAATATCTCACCTTTTTTAACAGTGAAAGATATATCTTTTAAGAAAGGTTCAAATTTTGTATTCAAACTTCTCACTTCGAGAATATCTTCACCAGGTTGATTGTCGACTGGTGGGAAACGATTAGTCAAAGAACGTCCAACCATTGCCTTAATCAATTCATCTAGATTAGTTTCAGTGGTTTTCTTAGTTAAAATCATTTGACCATCACGCAAGACTGAAACATCATCACAACATTGGAATACCTCATCCATTTTGTGCGAAATATAAATGAATGATATTCCTTTTTTCTTCAAATCAGACATGATTGAAAACAGCTTTTCAACCTCATTATCTGTTAGTGAAGATGTAGGTTCATCCAAAACTATGACTTTTGCATTGTAAGAAACAGCTTTAGCAATCTCAACCATCTGTCTTTGAGCAACTGACATAGTCTTCATTTTGGCTTTTAGATCGACCTGAATTCCTATATCTTTAAAGAACTGTGTCGCCTCAGCCATCATATGTCTATTGTCTATCAAACCAGCCATTGTTTGATAACGACCTAAATACATATTTTCAAGAACTGTCATTTCAAGACATTGATTCAGTTCCTGATGGACCATAGCAATACCATTTTCCAAAGCCTCTTTCGGACTATGGAACTCTACAGGTTTGCCGTCGAAAATGATACGACCATCATCACGTTGATGAATTCCAAAAATAACTTTCATCATCGTGGATTTTCCTGCACCATTCTCACCCATTAAACCCATTACAGAACCACGTCTCACTTTTAAATTGACACCTTTTAAGACTTGATTCTTACCAAAAGATTTACTGAGGTTTTGAAGTTCAAGAATGTAATCATTATTATTCTCTTCCACTTGTCTGCCCTCCTATTTGTGTATGTATAAAGCGTAAAAGGCAAGATATATAATTTATCTTGCCCTTTACAAAAATCTTCTAAATTATCTTGCTTAGGCTAATTCGTTGACATTAGAAGGAGTCAAGATAACGTGGTGTACACGGAAAGCCTTATGCTCTGAATCATACCAGAGAGAATTGGCATCAGCCAACCATTCAGCCTTTGTGGTAACAACCTTATCAAATTCATCAATCTTGTCCATATCAGCAGTGATGTCTTTTCCATCGATCATATTCTTCAAAGCTTGGAGAACAACCTTGGATTGGAGCTTACCATCATTTCTGATAGATGCAACATATTGGCTACCATTTGTCTTGAGCTGTGAAATAGCATCAGGCAAAGCATCGATACCAGCAATCAAAGCTTTAGAATCGATGAATGTCTTTGATTTAGCAATTTGAACAGCCATACCATCGTTGTTGGAAAGAACAACATCAACCTTAGTTCCATTGTCACCAGTCAAAACGTTGTTGACTTGAGTAGCAGCTGTATTAGGATCCCAAGTTGCACCTGCAGTATTCTTTGCAGTTTGGCATCCGATGATTTCAATCTTCTTAAAAGTGACACCAGGTACATTTACACCAGTGAGATTTCCAGTAGGTTTATAGGCTTCCATGATTTCAGCATCGGTTGTCATTCCAGACAAAAATGCATCCAAGTAAATAGGAGCCCAGACACAACGAGCCTCAGCATCTGCATGTCCATCTTCACCCTTTACAACATAGACACCAACTTTTCCATCGCTATTACGATCAAATTTGGTTACTCCACCATTCTTTAGAATGTGCTCCGCAATAGCTCTACCTTCATAACGTCCACCTTCAGCAGACTCAATTCCGACATAATAAGCATTTGCATAAGACTTCATCAAATCAACATCGATGTCTCCATTGGATTTTGCAAGCTCACGATTCCAGAAGACAACAGGAACATTGACTTTCTTGATTTCATTCAAATAGTTTGCACCATTTGTTTGAGAGACTAGGTTCAAAGCATAAGCATCATAAGAGTTAGATGTTACAGCAGCCTTGAAGTTTTGAAGACCCTTGTTATCATCGTTTGCAGCATCATCCCAGTGTGATTCAAATCCGAATTTTTCAGCATTTGCATCATATCCAGGCTTCCAAAGGTTAGACATATTAGGATCAGCGTTGTTGTAAGTAGAAACATAAAGTTTCTTCAAACCTGAACCATTGCCACCATTACAAGAAGCAAGTACAGTTACTGCAGCTAGTGTCGACAAAACGAAAGGAATTAAATTCTTTTTCATAAGTTTCCCCCTTAATTCCAAAAAAATAAGAAGCATACATAGAAATGACTAGAAATCCACCAGTTGATTTCTTGCCTTTCTTTGAATGTCGCTGAAATCATAGTATGAAAGCGCTAAGAAGTCAAGAGACATTTGCACAAAAAAGCCTCGCACAATTATAGTGCTATGCAAGAGCTTTCAAAAATTTATAACTTGAATTAAAAATATCACATTTACTATGTTATCAAGCTCGGTTTTCATATATTTACCATTTTCATGCATAATTTTAACTGTTTTTTTGCACTCGAAGTCAATCCTTCAATCTTTATAGCATTTAATGTATGCGCTTTATCATACCAAGTTATCATTTAAAAGCGTATAACTTTTATCCTTTATTTTTGCTTTTTAAACTTTTCCCTATATAGAAGAAATCCAATACTTTGTCTAATAATTAAAAGAATTTTGAAAAATATAGTTTCTTTTAAAGATTGTTTACTTTAGCTTAAACGTCAATGTACTAGGCTGATGATCGCTATAAGCAAAGCCTGTGTCTCCGGTTTTAGTAATTGTTATGTTTTCTACTTCGATATTATCACTGACTATAAATCCATCGACAGTAGATACAAAAGTAGTTCCTTCTTGCCATGTTATATCGACATCTCTACAACTGGGTAGATTATCGGCAGCATATATTTTAAATCCATCGTCAAATGGAGACTTTTTGTCTTCATCAAACATATAATTCAGCCAATCAGGTTTTAGTTGGTTTACTTGATTCTTAAATGCAAAGTCTTCACTTGTATATTGAGGATACATAGGATTGTTTGTCAATAGATCATGATTGAAATCACCACCCACTATGACATAATTGCCTTTATCATATTCATTTTTAATATAAGAATAGAGCTCTTGAACTTGTGTATTTCTAATCTTTCCACCTTCATCATAAGCAGACATATGAGAATTGATCAAAACAAATTCTTTACCATTATCAGTCTTGATTCTATTAACATCAAAGCACCTATCCAAATCGAAGAATTTAGAGAATTCAGTCGAGACTGTATATTCAACTCTTTCACTATAATTTATTTGATATTTAGACATAGTAGATAATCCAGATTTGGATTTACCTATAGGATCATTTAAAGGATAGAAGAGATATGCTGAATCATAGTTGATTCCGAATGTCTTATCATAAAATTGAAAAACTGATTCAAATTCACTCTCTTGATTTATATGGTAGGATCTGTCTGAATCCACATCGACTTCTTGCATACAATAAAAATCGCTATTTAAATCAGTTATTACAGACTTAACACCATCTGTATTCTTCTGAACATCTTCTTTTGATTCACCTTTTCCATGGGTTCCTACAGTCTTAGTTCCATCCATGCTATATCCTTCATCCATGAAGAATGTATAATCAGGTGAATAGGCACCAAAACCAACATTAAATGTAGAAACAGTCAATTCTTTATTTGTTTCGACTTTTTCGATATTAGAATTCCTATCAACATCCAAGACTTGATTTCCTATCCTATGATAAGAACATACGACATACGCAACATAACTACCAACTATCAAAACAGGCAATCCTATCACTACAGCTAACGTTATAGAAGTTATCTTTATTATTTTCTTTGTACTCTTTTTCATACGATGGATTATTATAAGAATACGAAATACTACTAATTGTTCAAAACCAATGCACTGAATCGGTTTATTTCATAATATGAATAAAACTTGATACTGTAATTTCTTTTGCTATTTGCCCCGCAAAGCATTTAAATTCATAACATATTGATAATAAAATTTTAAAAAATTCTAAATACAGGTGAACAATTAAACATGAAAAAGATCAAGTAAATAATATCACTAGAGGCTATTTCTATTATTTCATAATTATCCAATGTAAATGCTTATTAAAGCCTTTAAATCTTAAAGCCAAACACTAAAGTTGCCTTTATTCTGTTTTCTTTAATCCATAAAAGAATAAGATAAATATCAAATCAAGACAGAAGCAAAGTATTCCAGTAATTTAAATATAGATTTGAACTCCACCGGCTTCAGCGCGTTACCAAATCGTAGGTGTCAATATTCCAAAACATTTGCATATTGCACCAAGTAACGAGAATTCCTTTTTGTTTCCTCTTTTAAAACAATGCAGAAAGAAACAATTCTGACATTGCCACATTTTGTGCAAATGCAGAGTAAATGGTTAAAAATTACCGTACATCAAACTTGAGCATTTTAAATAGTACATAACAAAGAATTTTTTTGAAATTAAAATAACTATTATTGCTTGTTATTCAAAATTGAATAATATGTTTTATATCAACTATTCACAAATATAAAAAGCTTTGACGTTTAAATCAAAGCCGTTATTTCAATAATGTCTTTGTACTATCGCTTTAATACAAAACGCGACCCCTACTAGCAAAACGTCACCCTTACTAGACAAACGAAACCCCTTAATAAATGCTTAATCCCACTTCTTTGCTTACATTTGAAGTTGTTTGACTGTTGAGTATAAATTCAATCAGATAAAATTAGCGCAACTGAAGGCAAACGTAAGGACTTTGTGAGGCTATTAAAAAAGACTAGGATTTCTTACTTCCTAGCCTCAACTTTTACTTTATATCCTGAGTTAAATATAAACTCTATACTTTTATCTCGGTTAACAATCGCCTTATCAACCATGACATTAAATAGTTCTTCATCAAATTCAGCTATTGAATCTGATTTATTTTTTAGATTAGAAATGAATGTGTTTATTTTATTTTGTTTATCATTTACTTCTTCTTTCTGATGTTCTAATTCTTTTAGCTCTTTTATTAAATCATCATATTTTGATTCGAGTCTTTTTTGTTTTATCAAATCCTCTTCTTTAGAAGAATGTATCAAGATTTCAACATCATTGACAACACTTTCTATGTTTTTATTCACTTCTTTTATTTTATCCTCGATACTTTCAACACTAACAATTTTATTAAGAATTAATTCTACATTTTTGATAATTCCATCTTTGCTTACAATCATTTTGTTATAGGCATCAACAAACATCGCTTTTATTTCTTCTTCATTTAAAGTTGGAGTTTGAATTGTTCTTTATTCTTTTTATCGAATTTATAATTGCACTGCCATATAGTTCTCTTATATTTATCAGTAGAATGCCAGACTTTAGATCCATATAAATGTCCGCAATCTGCACAAATTAATTTTGAAGAAAAGCAATTTTTAGAAGAATAAGAATATCTAAGTTTTGTTCTTCTTTGAAGTTCTAATTGAACCATATTCCACTCTTCTTTAGGAATGATACCTGGATGAGAATCTCTGACATAATATTTAGGAACTTCACCATTGTTAACCTTTGTAGTATGTGTTAAAAAATCCTCAACAAAAGTCTTTTGAAGAATAGCTGAACCACAATACTTTTCATTTCTTAAAATGCTTCTTACTGTCGTTTCGCTCCACTTAAATTTTCAACTAGGAGTTTTTACTCCATTTTCTTCTAAAATCTTACATATTTGTCTAAATGTTCGACCGCTCATAAATTCTTTATAAATAAGCCTAATAATCCATTCTTTGTCTTTGTCTATAATGATGTTTTTATTCTCATCATATTTGTATCCAATGAAATTTTTGTGAGGAAGATAGACTTGGCCATCAGCGAAACTTTTTCTTATGCCCCATTTTACATTTTCACTAATGCTCCTACTTTCTTCTTGAGCTAAACTAGACATGATTGTTATTAAAAGTTCACCTTTGGAATCAAAGGTATAAATGTTTTCTTTTTGAAAGAAGCACTCAACTCCTCTTGCTTTTAAGTCTCTAATGTATGTAAGAGTATCTAAAGTATTTCGAGCAAAACGAGACATAGATTTAGCAATAATTAAGTCAATCTTTCCATTTTTAGCATCATTAATCATTCTTTGAAATTCTTTTCTACCTTTGGTTGATGTGCCACTTATACCTTCATCAGCATAGATTCCTACAAATTCCCATAGTGGATTTTCTTTGATGTATCTTTCATAAAATGATTTTTGAGCGTCAAATGAATTTTCTTGATCATCGCTATCAGTCGAAACTCGAGCATATGCTGCGACTCTTCTTTTAACTCACTCGATTGTGAGTTTATGAGTATGTAAATTTCTTGTTGGTTCAATTACTTTTACTACTGACATTCTTTCTTCCTCCTATATTCATTCCAATATCTAACTCTTGCTCCCTTTATCCTTTTTCTAAAATCAGGATTCTTCCAACGTTCCTTAAGTGAATTTATTGTTTTTAATCTAACCTTAGTATTTTTTATGATTTCTCTCGCCTTAATAAAATTTATGCTCATATTCGCTTTTCTATCAAATTGGACCAATGGTATTTTCTATTCTTCACCATCTTTAGGAATAAGACCAAGTATGTTATTTGGATAAATTAAAATCTCAACAAATCTTTGATTAAATCTATCAATTCAAAAGTCACTCCAACCTAGAGCTTGTTTAATGCTTCTTTTTAAATAGCTCTCCTGCACACTTCTATTTTTGCAGTCACTCTTTTTCCTATTTAAGCAAGTCCATCTCATTATAAAGAAGATCATTTCTTGAAGTTACTACATTAATGAAGTTTCTAATGCTTCTTACATCGTGATCAGCACCATCTAAATGGATATGAATACCGCAGCTTGAATTAGTAAACGCTCCACTTTTTCTTAAAGCTCTGACTATTTCTTGAAGAATGTTTATATCTTCGTCATAAGTAAGAATTGGACTAACTAGCTCGCAAGAATAATCTCGACTAGCACATACGATTTCACCATTTCTTTTACTTTGACATCTTAAAGAACCATCATACATTACTTTCCATCTTTTACTATCAGGAGCGGTTATAACTTTAGTGTCGTAATAATCTCTTGTTTCAGTGATTGTTCCATTAAGAAGTTCACTAACAACCTTACTAGCCTTATTTCTAGTAATACCAGTAAACTCAATCTCAATACCAAATTTCTTTTTAAACATATCTTTTTACCTCTTTCTTGAAAGGTGTCTTTTTACCCATTCGCACATACATATATTGCTCAATAAACACACAATATCCAGTCAATAATCAAAGTATTTTTTACTATTTTTAAGACAAGAAAAAAGGAGCCATTATCTAGCTCCCATAAGAAGTTTTTTCATAGCTTCTTGTATCTTCTTTTCACCTCTAGCAAGTACCTTGAAGTTACTTTATCAACTACTCAATAAGATCTTTCACGTTAATTGTTATTCAGCACTATATAGCTTTTTATATATATTTCTTGTTTCTTATTTAAGGTTGGCCAATCTTTAAAGCGATATTTTAATAAACTCTTGTGATCACACGTATATACATCACTCAAAGGCCTTAAAATAACAAGTTATATAATTGTTTATAATTGCTTTATTAAAAATTTATAATTTATTTGGTACGCTTTACAAAACAGTTTTAAAAGTCTCATATACCTAAAAAAAGAACTAACATCAGATTTGCCATCACAATCGTAAATTCTTACTATAAGATCTCCAGTCTTCTCATTATAGCCTAAGTTAATTTTTCCAATTTCGTATAATCTATCATTATTTAAATCATTTCGTTAGCCTTTTTAATTTTTTTCTTAATGAATGCAGTATTCTTTTTCCTTTTTGATTTACATTCATCAATATTAATTATTTTCATAGGAATTTCAGAAATTGTTTTTAAATGATGCTTATTTACAAAATAGACACTTATATCATCACAAGATTGAAATAGGTCGAAATTTACGGAAGGAGTCAATAGAATTTTTATTTTTTTAATTCTTAAATTGGCTCGATACCTTCGAATAACTTTTTTGCCTAAATAATCAACAACGACAATTATACTAAAACTTAGTGGGATAAGAATCGCAAAAAAACAAATTATTTCAAGGATAATAGAATCTAAATAAAATGTGGGGATGATAGAAACAAATAATGCACAAATTAGTAAGACAAAAAATAAAATAAAACTAATTATAATGTTTATTAATATTCTCGTCATTCTGCTCATTTCATCACCCCACACTCACTATTTATTTATTAGCCATATATTCTAGCAACATTTCGTTGATTAGAATTATCACAAAATTCTTCAACAATCTTACTTAAGTAATAACTGCCTATATCAATTGCAGCTCCAATGCCTGCGCTTACCAAAGTCCCTTTTATAATTTTTTTGCCATACGACTTAGTGAAAAAGCTTTTTACTTTTTTAGGTTTAAACCAGCCCGAATTGGTTTTAAGACTTGGAATTTTTGCTGATATAACTTTATCGGTAACAATATTTATAGTTCCATTTATAGCTGTATCATAAGCAATATTTCCCAAAGATTTTAAAATATTATCACCACTTAATTCTTTTTCGCCACTAGCATAATCCCATATTTCGCCTGTAATTGATTCTGCAGCTGCTGAAGCATAACTCGCGGCAGTAACAGCAGTTCCACCTGTAGCGCCAATTATAAATCCAGATACAGCACCACCTACAAAACTGCTTGTTGCATCTTTCCAATCTACCTTACCTTCAGTTGCAATAGAAGTCACTATAGAAGACACACCATTAATAATTCCGCCAACTAATGCGCTTAAACAAGCAAATAACAGCCATTTACCTAATTTATCAATACCTACAATAGGATTGTTTCCACAATAGCTATAATAATTCAATCCATCAAATTTGTCAAAAGATAAATTATATGGACTGTCAGCATTTAACCATCTACCCCATAAAGGAACATAATAACGAGTCTTGCAATAAT
>ERZ1034980.811-NODE-811-length-20373-cov-19.429717_pt1 | contig 20373 bp, 16 predicted proteins | sample MGYA00520622_ERZ1034980 | MGnify/ENA primary metagenome ERZ1034980 (study PRJEB33766, sample SAMN09781791) | gut metagenome | biome: gut microbiome | host: Homo sapiens | place: Madagascar | study: EMG produced TPA metagenomics assembly of the PRJNA485056 data...
AAGGAAAACAAGGGTCATCAGATGCTCTTCATCATGGATGCCAACGGTAAGAACCAAAAAGCACTTACCACTGATGCCAAAAGCGAAAGTGATGCTGCCTGGATAGCCGGTGGACAAAAGATTGCTTTTCTCCGGGAGGGACAGCTCTGGAGCATGAACCCAGACGGAACCGACCGCAAGCAGTTGACCAACGATAAGTTAGGCATCGAGGGATTCAAATTCTCTCCAGACGGTAAGAAGGTCATCCTCATCAAGGAGTTGCCTTATCATGGCACCATCAAGGAGAATCCTTCAGACCTGCCACTCGCCACTGGTCGTCTGGTAACAGACATGAACTATCGCCACTGGGATCACTACGTGGAGAGCATATTGCACCCTTTTGTTGCTGATGTCACAGAAAACGGCACCATCAACGAGGGAGAAGATATTCTGAAAGGTGAACCATTCGAATGTCCTATGGCACCATTCGGCGGTATCGAGCAGTTAGCCTGGAGCCCTGATTCAAAGACTATCGCCTATACCTGTCGCAAGAAAGAGGGCGTTCAGTATGCCATCTCTACAGACTCAGACATCTACTTATATAATATAGGTACGCGCGAGACTAAGAATCTCTGCAAGGAGGCTGGTTATGTAGAGCCAAAGATTGATGCAACCAAGAGCATGAAGAATCAGGCTGTCAATGCTCCTGAAAATCTGAAAAACAATCCTGGTTACGATACCAATCCACAATTCTCTGCTGATGGTAAGTACATCGCATGGCAAAGCATGGCACGCAATGGTTATGAAAGCGACCGCAACCGTCTTTGTGTTTACGAACTGGCTACGGGTAAGAAAAACTATGTATCAGACAAGTTTGACTCCAACGTAGAAGGATTCGTATGGAACAAGGACAACAAGAGCCTTACTTTCATTGGTGTTTGGCACGGAACCCTGAACCTCTATCAGGCCAACTTCAAGGGCGAAGTTAAACAGATCACCAACGACTGGGCTGATTATGGTAGCGTAGCTTTGGCAAATAATGGCAACAAGATTCTCGCTACCCGTGCAAGCATGAGTCATCCTACCGATATCTATATCGTTACCCCTGGTAAGGATGCCAAAGGTACTAAGGTAGAACAGATTTCTCACGAGAACGACCATATTCTGAACCAGTTGAACCTCGGAAAGTGCGAACAGCGTTGGGTAAAGACTACAGATGGTAAGCAGATGTTGGTATGGATTATGTTGCCATCCAATTTTGATGCTACCAAGAAATACCCTACCCTTCTCTTCTGCGAAGGCGGTCCTCAGAGCCCTGTAAGTCAATTCTGGAGCTATCGCTGGAATATTCAGATCATGGCTGCCAACGGTTATGTAGTGGTATTGCCTAATCGTCGTGGCCTTCCAGGTTTCGGTAGTGAATGGAACGAGGAAGTCTCTGGCGACTGGACCGGTCAGTGTATGAACGACTATCTCTCTGCTATCGATGATGCAGCAGCCAATCTGCCATACGTAGATAAGGATCGCTTAGGTTGCGTCGGTGCAAGTTTCGGTGGTTTCTCTGTTTACTATCTCGCCGGCCATCACAACAAGCGTTTCAAGGCATTCCTTGCTCACGATGGCGCTTTCAACCTGGAGAGCATGTACACAGACACAGAGGAGGCATGGTTCTCTAACTGGGAATATGAGGATGCTTATTGGAATAAGGACCTGAGTGGAAATGCCAAGAAGACTTACGAGAACAGTCCTCACAAGTTTGTTGATAAATGGGATACTCCTATCCTCTGTATTCATGGTGAGAAAGATTATCGCATCAATGCCAATCAAGGTATGGGAGCTTTCAACGCAGCCCGTATGCGCGGTATTCCTGCAGAACTTCTGATCTATCCAGACGAGAATCACTGGGTATTGAAACCACAGAATGGTGTTCTTTGGCAGAGAACATTCTTCAACTGGCTTGATAAATGGTTAAAGAAATAAATCCTTTAGTTTTTTAAAAGCTAAAATCTCAAAAAAACAGGGAATCCTCTTTCACGGGGATTCCTTTTCTTCTTAATCACAATCTTACTTGTATGAAAAAACTATTACTATATTTGACCTTGACTATATTCTTCGGACATGGAGCTTATGCCCAAAGAGCATGTCTATCTAAACTTTCTCCTATGCTCCGACACTATGTTTTGGAGGAACGCGAGAAAGAAAAACAAACAGTCAATCTTGCCAAAATACATGATGTCAAAGCAAAGAAAACAATAACAGGCATCCCCTCTCCCATGACTACTGCTTTTATCAAAGTGTCGGGAGATGGAAAAAAAGTGCTACGCCAGCATGGTGGCAAGGTTTGGGCCAGATATGGTAATATATACATCGCTACGATTCCGCTGAACTCTGTATCCTGTCTATCATCATTACCAGAGATACAACGCATCGAAGCCAACATGAATCCGAAATGTACTTTAGATTCTGTCATCATTCAGACCAATGCTTTACCCGTATATGAAGGTAGGAATTTGCCACAGGTCTATACAGGAAAAGGCGTAGTAATGGGCATTATGGATATCGGTTTCGACTTTACAAATCCGAATTTCTACAACCCACAGATGACAGATTATCGCATCAAGGCTTTTTGGGATCAGATATCTTCAGACACCTTACAGAGTACATTGCCTGTAGGTCGCGAATATATCGGAAAAGAACATCTGCTTGCATTAGGATGTTCGAGAGATGGATATGATAATTCACATGGCACACATACCTTGGGAATAGCAGCAGGAAGCGGATGTGAAGGAGTGGCTTCAGATATTCCTGGCAAATACCACGGCATGGCATACGAAAGCGATATTTGTCTGGTAGCAAATGCGACATCCGAAAATGCTGCATTGATTGATTCTTCCCAAACTTATAAATTTACTTATGCCATGGATGCCTTAGGATTCAAGTATATCTTCGATTATGCGGATCAGGTAGGTAAACCATGCGTCATCTCATTTAGCGAAGGAGCTGGACAGGATTTTGATGGAACTGACATTCTATATGGCGAGGTTTTGGATAGTCTGACCCGCATTCCCGGTCATGTATTGGTATCTTCAGCCGGCAACAATGGTCAACAATATTATTATATGCATAAGCCATTGGAAAAAGAAAGTGCGGGCTGTTTTGTGAATAGTGCCAAACCATACGTCTATCACATCGCCAAATCATCTCAGCCATTTACTTTGCGCACCACCATTTATGAAGAAAGAACGCATCCTCATATCTTTGATGTGAATACCGAGCAGATTTTAGCTACTGCCGACTCCACCTTTATTGACACAGTAGTGGTGGCTGGAAAAAGGTATGTCATGATGATGGGGGCATACCCTTCCTGTTATCAGAAAGAAGAAATATGCTATGACTGGATGGTGAAAGCCTTAGACGAAAAAAATGTGGGTTTAACCAACTATATAGCTTATCAGGTAATGGGCAAAGACGCAGACGTTCAAGTATATCATGGTTCGGGCAATATGTATATCTGCTCTGTAGATCCGTCACTTGCAGACTGCGAGAAGTCGCATAGCATCAATTCCCCTTCATCTTACCCGAGTGTGATCTGCGTAGGTGCCACCATCAACCATACCGGCTATACGGATATAGAGGGAAAATATAAGCAGTCTGAAACACTGTCCATCGGAACACTTGGAGCCTATTCGTCAATAGGACCAACCTTCGATGAACGAATCAAACCAGATGTAATTGCACCGGGCAGTACGGTCATTTCATCCTATAACTCATTCTATGAAGTATGTCATCCCGACAACTGGGACAGGGACACCCGCATTTCCTGTTATTCCTATCAGGGAAGAAATTATTTTTGGCATTCCAATAGTGGTACCTCTATGGCTTCTCCGGTTGTGGGCGGAGCAATTGCCCTATGGTTAGAAGCCAATCCGAGTCTAAACAGTCAGGATGTTTTGGATATTATCAAGAAGACGAGCATTCCTTTAGACAAAGAACAAGATATACCAAACAACCACTGGGGTTACGGAAAACTGGATGTTTACCGAGGACTATTGGCTGCTTTGAACCTGGACGGAATATCAGATATCAGTACTTATCTACCTCAAAAAGCTCAAATCGGTATGGACAGGAACAAGATATGCATCAATCTCACAGAAAAAGCCACTCAAGATTTTAGGATTTCTGTCTATAACTTATCTGGAATAAGAATGAAAGTGGAAAAGATGCAATCAGGAGAAATGGAATATCTATGTGACATATCAGAATTGCCTACGGGCATCTATATCATACAACTATCTGGTTATCAAGCTATTCAAGGATCATCGCTGATACGAAAAAAGTAATTTTCAACCATCATTATAAATAGGTATTTGGATAAAACCCCCATTTTTAGGTATTGCAGCAATCAAAAAAACTTCGTACCTTTGCAATCGTTAAAAGCAGAGGCTTAACCTATAAGTGATAATGTTTCATGCAGATGAATGATTGAACCTTATAGCTGATTTGAAACTTTTAGATGGATTAGTTAAGTTAGATAATAATAATATCGAATCTTGTTCGCTAATTAAATAAAATTCATAATGTTTTTGTATAATAAGCAAGAGGGAGTCCGTGAGGATTCCCTTTTTTGTTTTCTATTGAGATCTATCAAGTTTGAATATAATCAATTTGAAAACAATTAGATTGGAAACAATCATTTTGAAGACAAAAAAAACTGTGTGCCAAAAGCTGACACACAATTTCTCAAAATTATCTCTCTCTTATCATAATAATTTCTTCTTTTGTTTCAAGAATCATTACTTGATGAGACCACGATTCTTGAGAGTTGCATTGAGCAACATCAAATACTTGCGATACTGCTTCTCAGAAAGAATAGTATGCATGTATTTCAAATCCTTATTAATAGCCTTACCTACCATTGCATCACGCTCCTCAGCTGGAGCAATAGCAGCATTCATCATCTCTGCAGTGAAGTTCTTATGAACATCTGCTACAGCCTCAACCTGATCAATGTTAAGAGACAAAGCATCTGCCAAAGGACCCATCTTGATATTCATGTTGTAAGCAGCTGTTGCTGCTGTTGCACTTGCGTTCTCATCTGCTGCAAAAGTAGTTGTCATACTCAACAATGCTACTGCCAAAACTACTAACTTTTTCATAATCTTTTTACCTTTCTTTACTTTGTGAGCCTACCAATTGTGTAAATGATTGGCATTTCCTTACCCGAAGGATTAGCTCGTTTTACATTATCCTAAATTTTTTGTCTTTTTCTTTTTGACGATGCAAAGATACGAACTTTCCACTGTGCTCGCAAACATTTTATTAAAAAAGTTGCCAAAACCCTTTCTTTTTTGATTTAAATCAAAGAACCATCCTCTTTTTTCTAACATATCGTAGCTTTTATTACACTTTTTATGTAAATATGTAAGAAGACAGTATATCTATACAGAATCTTAAAAATAAAGCCTTTTTTATTGTGTTTATAAAATTAGAAACAAAAAATAAGGAGTGTCTACTATTTCAGTTTTATGAAATTGATAGTGACTACCTTTTTAGTTTATAAAGTGTAGTTTTCTATATTTAGTTGACTACATAGTTTATGTAATCAAGAATATAAAGGGGAAATATAGCAAAGTGGAATAATTTCTTTCACATTCTTTGCCGATTGTCGATTTTTTATTGTACCTTTGCAGTCAATGTGCAAACACCTTTATATATAATCATGTAGAATAAGATATATGGAAGAACAAAATCATATAGACAAAGCGCTTGCTTTCATGGAGAGTCTGGAAAAGTTAGGAAACCAACTCAAAGCTGCGGAAGAACACCAGAAACATCTCTTAGCTCGCATGCTTGAACTTAAGAAGGAAAATCTGTTGGATTCTGAGGAATATGGACAACTCGCGCAACAAAGCAAGAGCTTGCAAGACATCATTGACAAATGGCGCCCTATTTATCTGGAGCGCATGGAAATGGTAAAAGGAGTTCAGAAAAGAAAAAGAACCAAGAAATAAACCATTTGGTTCTTTGTCCTTTTGGACTTTTCATATACTGGGGTAATCTTCTAAATTATCAATAAAGAAACCACAGTAAAAATCAAAGATCCAAAATTATTAGCAAAAAAAATTAATGGTAAAAAGTGACTATAATAAAATAAATAAAATGGAAGAAACAAAAAACAAATTTATCGTTTTGTCATACTCACTCTATGACACAACAAAAGGTGACGATGGTAACGAAGAATTGCTTGAGAAGACTGCTGACGAGCGTCCTTTCATCTTCGTAAGCGGCATGGGTGCAACTCTCCCTTCATTCGAGGAGCAGGTAGTTAACCTCGAGAAAGGTGCTGAGTTTGACTTCGAATTGACTCCAGACCAGGCATATGGTGAGCATTTCGACGAGCGTGTCATCGAACTCGACAAGCAAATCTTCACTATCAACGGTCAGTTTGATGCTCAGCATGTACAGGTTGGTGCAGTAATTCCTCTCCAGAACGAGGATGGTAACCGTTTCTTAGGTCTTGTATTAGCTATCTCAGAGGACAAGGTTAAGATCGACCTCAACCACCCATTGTCAGGCAAGAAGCTCAACTTCTGTGGTGAGGTTTTGGAAAACCGCGAGGCTACTGCTGAAGAGGTTGCACACATGGCTAAGCTCCTGAGCGGTGAAGGTCAGCAGGGTTGCGGCGGTAGCTGCGAGAACTGCGGTGGCGACTGCAAGGATGGAAATTGCGAAGGTGGCAACTGCGAGGGCGGTTGTGACTGCAATAAATAATCATACAATATGAAGATGGGGCTTTCATGCCCCATTTTTTTCATGACAATAAACCCATAATTTTATGAGAAATACTTTTGGCAATCTCTTCACGCTTACCACTTTTGGCGAAAGCCATGGTATAGCTGTAGGCGGTGTAATTGACGGCTTCCCTGCTGGCATCGAAATTGATATGGATTTCATTCAGAGTGAACTGAATCGTCGCCGACCAGGACAAAGTCATATTACAACTTCCAGAAACGAAGCTGACAAAGTGGAGTTTCTCAGTGGCGTTTTCGAGGGTAAATCCACAGGAACACCTATCGGATTCGAGGTAAGGAACACCAACCAGCATTCACAGGACTACGAGAACATGCGCTGTCTGTTCCGTCCTTCTCATGCAGACTATACTTATCATGAGAAATATGGCATCCGCGACCATCGCGGCGGAGGTCGTTCTTCTGCCCGTATCACCATCGCCAGATGTGTAGGAGGAGCTCTTGCTAAATTGGCACTGCGTCAACTCGGCATCAGCGTCACCGCATACACATCACAGGTTGGCAATATCGCCCTTGATAGAGACTACCGGAAGTATGATCTTACAACTATCGAAGACAATATCGTACGTTGCCCTGATCAGGAAAAAGCTAAACAGATGGAAGATCTCATCGCCAAGGTAAAATCTGAAGGTGATACCATTGGAGGAGTTATTGCATGTGTTATCAAGGGTTGTCCTGTTGGTTTGGGTGAACCGGAATTCGATAAATTGCATGCGCAGTTGGGTGCAGCCATGTTGGGTATCAATGCCGTCAAGGGATTTGAGTATGGAGAAGGATTTGAAGGAGTCACCACTCGTGGCAGCGAACAGAACGATGTATTTATTCCTGCCAAGGAAGGTACTACCCATCAGGTCATCACTCCTACAGACGGACAGGATGTTACTACGACAACCAACCACAGCGGAGGCATCCAAGGTGGTATCAGCAATGGTCAGGACATCTATTTCCGCATAGCATTCAAACCCGTAGCTACGATCTTGACAGAACAGCATACAGTAGATCTGGAGGGCAATCCTACCCTACTGAAAGCCCGTGGTCGTCATGATCCATGTGTCCTGCCTCGTGCAGTACCTGTTGTCGAAGCAATGGCAGCAATGGTCATCCTCGACAATTATCTTTTGAATAAGACCGTGAAATTATAAGGAGTAAGCTTCATCATAGAACGAAGCTTACTTCTTAAGGCAATGAAGCCTACTTCGACAAGCATCGAAGTAGGCTTCATTTTTTCACCCCAAAAGCAGTTATAGGCTATTAAGCCATTATGCCCAAAAGAGACCTACGCTGTCATTTGCTTCAACTTCTTCAAGAGAGCAAACATAACAATAGCACTGATCAAACAGAGCGCAATTAAAATACCCCAATTATACATCAAAGGAATCTTATTCCAAAGCATAGATGGGATTGAGCTCAAATAGTTACCGATTGCTGTAGCTACAAACCAACCACCCATCATCAATCCCTTATACTTAGGAGGTGCTACCTTAGAAACAAAGGCTATGCCCATAGGAGAAAGCAGCAACTCAGCAAGTGTCAAGGTGAAATAGGTGGAGATCAACCATCCAGGAGACAAGATACTTTGGGTGCTGTCACCCAAGGCCATTGGTGAAATCAAATCGGTCGAAGCCAAGGTAATCACACCGAAGCCTAGAGCTGCCACCAACATACCCCAAGCAATACGAGTAGGAGCACTCACCTCCTTGCCCTGCTTGGTGAGCGTACCAAAGAACAGCATACTGAATGGAGTCAATGCGACAACAAAGAACGGATTGAACTGTTGAAAATCAGAAGGCTGACCCATCGTCGGATTTTCCATTCTCATAAACAAAACGATGGCTACCGCCCACAAGACAATAGTAGAAACGCCACAGATAATCTTGTTCTTGCTAGTCTTTGCCTGGAACGACCCAAAACCAGTGTAAACTGATAGAGCGATGAGAGCTAAGCTAAAGATATTAAACCATACGCGCATACCACCACTCACGGTCAAGTTGGTATATTTCTTGGCAAAGAATGTCAAGGCTGAACCATTCTGGTGGAAAGCCATCCAGAAAAAGATGACCACTGCGAAAACTAGCAACAAAGCGATGACACGATCCTTCTCCTGCTTAGGAGTAAGCACCTCGACATTGCCCTCCTGCTCCTTAGCTTGCTTGGCCGTCACATCGGCGTGCTTGAACCAAGAACGACAAGCAAAGTAGATGACAGCAGACACAATCAAGGAAACACAAGCCACGCCAAAGCACAAGCCATAAGCACCATAAAGCGCCTTCAGGTATTCAGGATTGGTATTGGCTGCATCATACACAAAACCATATTGACCGAGATATACATTGGTAATCCACTTTGCCATAGAAGGTGCAAACATAGCACCGATGTTAATTGCCATGTAGAAAAGGCTGAACGCATCGATACGACGCTCCGCATACTTTGGATCATCATACAAATTACCCACAAGCACTTGTAAGTTACCCTTGAAAAGACCCGTTCCCAAGGAAACGCAAGCCAAACCTGCAAACATAGACACCTGACCAGTCGTGTCGGCATCTGTTGGAATTGCCAATCCCAGATAACCTAGGAACATTGTTACAAAACCGATGGTAACACACTTGCCATAACCAATCTTATCGGCAATCATACCACCGAAGAGAGGTGCGAAATAAACTACGGCCAGGAAGATAGCATATACCTGTCCTGCCTGCGACTCAGTCCATCCAAACTTAGCTTGCATGAACAACGTAAAAATGGCGAGCATGGTATAGTAACCAAAACGCTCACCAGTATTAGCCAAAGCTAACGCATAAAGACCTTTAGGTTGATTCTCAAACATAATTATTTTAATTAATTTTAATCAGTTTGCAAAGATACGGAAAATCTTTGAATATACAAACAATATGCACTATTTTCATCAATTTTACCTCACTTTTGTTGTGAAATCATGTAACAACTTAGGCACATTTCCAATTCTTTTACTAATTATCTGCCAGATAAAAAATAAAAATATTCAAGAAGATACACAATAAAATCAAACTTTTTCGGTTTATATGACAAAGAAGTTGCAGTTTTTTTTGTAATTTTGCACCCCGAAACAGGTAATATCGGTTTCAGCGATAATAAAACAGATAATTTAATAGACAATTAAATACAGGTAAAAAGATAAATATTTATGAGACAACTTAAGATTAGCAAGAGTATAACCAACCGTTCCAGTGAAGCACTTGATAAGTACTTGGTGGAGATTGGTCGTGAACCTATGGTCTCTATTGATGAGGAGATCGAACTCGCACAGAAGATTCGCAAAGGCGGTCGCGAGGGTGAGCGTGCTAAAGATAAATTGGTGAAAGCCAACCTCCGCTTCGTGGTTTCTGTAGCAAAACAGTACCAGCATCAGGGCCTTTCGCTCACCGACTTGATCGATGAGGGAAATATCGGACTTGTAAAGGCTGCTGAGAAATTTGATGAGACTCGCGGTTTTAAGTTTATCTCATACGCAGTTTGGTGGATTCGCCAGAGCATCCTTCAGGCTATTGCAGAGCAGAGCCGTATTGTTCGTCTGCCACTCAACCAGGTAGGTGCTTTGAGTAAAATCCAGGCTGAGATTAGTAAGTTTGAGCAAGAGCATCAGCGCAAGCCATCCGTTTCAGAATTGAGTAAGATAACCAACATGGAGGAAACTAAGATTGACCAGACCATCAAGGCTGACAATCACCACATGAGTATCGATGCTCCATTCGGTGGCGAGGATGATGACAATGCGATGGTTGACGTGATGGCATCAGGTGATGACACACGTACAGACAAGCAGGTGGATTTCGAGTCAATGAGCAGTGAGTTGAAGCGCGTACTTGACGCAGTTCTCAAACCTCGTGAGCGTGATATTCTCTGCTATTGCTATGGCATCGGATGCCATGAGAAAGGCTTGGAAGAAATCGGAAGCGAGTTCAATCTCACCCGTGAACGTGTACGTCAGATTCGCGAAAAAAGTATTCTGAAGCTTCGCGACAGTGGAAAGATAAAAATTCTCATGAAATACTTAGGATAAAAAAAAAGCTTGGCAAAATTTATTTGCCAAGCTTTTTTATATTTATATTTCTCTATTAACTAAAAAGGGTTCCTTTTACTTCATCAAGTCTTGCCTTAATGCTGGATGAAATTTCCATCCTTATCTATCAGTCCAGACATACCATCCTTGACAGCTTCAAAATAAGGATATTCATCGCGTAAACAAATCTCATCATAGAGGAAGTCTGCAACAATGGTATCATTACCATCAGGATAAACCAACCCCATCTTGCCATTCTTTTCTGCTATTACAGGCATCATGCTCAAGTCGTCATTGTAAATATAGCAAGTACGGAGGAAGTCATACTGAGGCGAAAGCATAATCTCACCCGTATGATTCTTCATACCAAACTTTCCATCCTGCTCAAATACCTCATGATACTGGATATACTTCTCTTTGAGTCGAAGATAATAGAAAATCATCTTGCGCTTGTCATTGACAAATTCCAACATATATTGGAATGTATCACAATAGTTAGCTACAGAGCGAACCAGTATCATCTTCAAATCAAGGCCATCCAGCGCCTTTCTATTCAAGTCAATATACTTGGCTATCGCCTTTTCTTTCTCCGGCAAGGTCAAACTTGCCAAGCGTTCCTCAAACTTGAGCATGGCAGTTTTAGTACCCGACATACCTTTGATATATCGGTGAATCTGTCTTCCCATTTCTGCACAGACGAACTTGTCAATCTCTTGCTGCTCTATCGGGTCAGCATACTCTTTTATAAGAGCTTCAGGTGTCGTGTTCATGGTTAGTCCTTTCTTTTTTATAGATGTTCCTCATCCCACCAATAGGATGAGAGAACATCCGGGTTTATAATTATTTAGTACTCAATATCATTCAAATATGATTTCTGAAAAAATGCATCAGAAAATCAGCAGACCTTATCAGAGAAAAATTATTTCTTGATATTAGGCTTCTGCAAGCCATATCCCTTGCGCTTATCTTCCAGCATAAGAAGAATGGAAATCAAGATAGCCACTACACCGAAACCAGCAAAGATGGTCATTGTCTCCGTATAGTCTATCACGCCATTAGCCGCCGTGTTAACCTGATTAACCTTACCAATCCAAACTGGAACAAGAGCCAAGCCGATATTCTGAATATAGAAGATAAGAGCATAAGCAGAACCTAAGAATTTCATCGGAATAATCTTAGGTACGGATGGCCACATGGCAGACGGAACCAATCCGAAAGCAATACCTAAGACAAGCATCATGATGATAGCCACCACGTATGAATCCATTGGCAAAGCAAATACGATATGAACCAAGGTCAAGAGACAACTGCCGATAAGCATCAAGGTTGCACCTTTACCATATTTATCATATATACTACCAAAAAGTGGAGTCAGGATAATAGTACCATAAGGCAGCATAGCTGGAATAAAGCCAGCTACATCTTCACTTACTCCATACTTGAAAATCATCAACTTGGTAGCAAACTTCAGGAATGGGAACACACCTGCATAGAACATGAGGCAGAGCACTGCGACATACCAGAAACCTGTAGTCTTCACCAAACCAGCCAAATCAGAGAACTTGAATCCCTCTTCCGGTTCCGTTTCAACAGCAGCAACAGATGCATCTTCCTTCTTATCCATCACGCAATAAACAAGATAAACCATGATACCAGCACAAAGCAGGGCAAGACCTAAGCCTACAGAAGCAGAAACGCTACCCATCATCTTGGCAAACGGAAGAGAAGCACTCAAGGCTGCAGCTGTACCCAGACGAGCCAAAGCGACCTGCACACCCATCGCCAAAGCCATTTCGTGACCAGTAAACCACTTAGCAAGTATCTTGGTTACTGTAACTCCACAAATCTCACTACCTACACCGAAAATAGCAAAACCAGTAGAAGCAAGTACCACTTGGGTCTGATATTCACCAAAGAAAGGCACAGCGATAGTACCCGTAAACTGATTGCTAACCGCATACCATTTTACCAACGCACCAGCAAACATCAATAATGTAGCAATCACACCAGTAAAACGGATGCCAAACTTATCCAAGATAATACCACCAAAGAATAGGAGCAGAAGAAACACATTGAAGAATCCATATGAACCAGAAAAGAATCCATATTCATCTGATGTCCATCCGAGTCCTAAGCCGCCATCCTCTTTAGCAGCTGTCAAAAGCGGCTCCAATGGTGACATTACGTCTGTAAAAAAGTAGCCAAACATCATGGTGATAGCCACGATCAGTAAGGCTGACCAGCGAGCTGACTTAGAGTCGCTCAGTTTCTGTTGAAATTTTTCTGTAGTTGTCATTAATCTATATATTTATTATTTTCTCTTTACATCCTTGGTTTTTACGATATCAAAAAGATATGATACTTTGAACACAATCTGACCGAAATTACTTTTTCCAAAGAAATCCTTCTTGGAAGAGCCATAGATGTTGCCCAATCCATAGTAATAACGAGCCTCAGCCAGGAAATGTCCTACCTTCGGGATACTATATTCTGCACCTAAGCCTAAAGCTATGCCATAGTCAAACTTATTCTCCACAGCCATCGTATCCTGCGCCATAATGTTGTTCACCCTGTCATTATCCGTAGCTGGCAGGTGTTTCGGGTCGAAGTTGGTCTTCGTAGATTCACTGAGATAGAATCCGAACTGAGGACCCGCGTTAACGAAGATATTCAGTCCACGTGTTTCTCTACCCCATGCTAAATGTGCAAAGATGGGAACCTGAACATAACTGATGGTACGCTCGTATGCCATCGGTTCACCCGTATTGGTGATGATGACCGGTGCATTTTCGATATCCAGAATTTTCTCCTTCCATCCTGCCTGAGCGAAATTCACCTCTCCATAGACAGAGCAGATACTCTTGAAATATTTCTCGCAAACATATCTGAAAGAGAAACCACCGGTCAGTCCTCCATGTTGGCTTTGAGGAATACTGGGAGTAAAGCCCACGCTACTCATCAAGTAACCACCATTTACACCTATAGAGAAGTCATTGCGATGTTCTCCGATCTGAGCCTTTGCTGTCATACCGCCCAGCATCAGAAACATCACCAATATCTTAATTGCTTTCATTTACTTATCTTTAATATGTCACATTTAATAGGTTACCGCCTCTATCTGACGATTGAATGTATAATGGATCAACTGTAATATCTGATTACGGTAACCACCCTTTGAAGTCTTGACAAAATGCAGAGGAGTCTGCACAGGAGTATAGTTTACCTGCGTCATCTGCCCAGTGAAATTCTTGCCATACTTATTGACACCCTGAATGAAGAACATCGCCTGATCATAACCCGTAATGGCAAATCGCGGCATCGCTACCTGCATAGGTTGATGGAACCAGGTATTGTATTTACTCTCCAAATCTATCGTCTTAGCAGAATTTGCATTATAATAGAATGTGGAAGGGATATAAGTATCATATTTATAGAAGCGGTCGAGATTGTACTTGGCATACATCAACCACTCGGTATAACCATAGAGGGAGATATCAGCACCAGGATACTTGGCGGTAAACTCATCCAACTTATTCAAAACCTGAGTCAGTTGTGGCGAACGACCCGTATTGAGTATCACTACATTTTGTTTGGAAGGAACAAACGACTTGGCAAAATATTCCAATGAAGAGTTAACGTTGGTCACACTATAAGTAATCTTTCTCTTCTCCAGTTCCTTGCGGAGACCAAAAGTAAAGTTACCTTTACGTGAAGTACTGTCATTGCAATCCACAAAGATAGGATGTACATTCTTAAAACGGTTTAGGAAAGCCTTGATGCTTGCATCATTGAGCGATTCCGGAGACTGATAAACCTGGAAGATTTCCTTGCAGCGATCCACCTGGTCACCATTGATAGAAAAAGGAATCACCATCTTGATGCCATAGGTCTTGCAGAAATCAGCCAATGAAGCCACCTGCTTGGTATAAAGCGGACCAAAGATAAGATCACACTGATTGGCACCTTCCTGTACTAAAGTAGTACGAATATCCGCATCAATAGGCACATTCCAGGCATGAATATTCGTAGAGATACCTTGCTGCTTCAATTTTTCGCAAGCCATCAGAATGCCACGATAGAACTCCACCATACGCTTGCCGTCACCATCTACATCATGAAGAGGAAGCATCACACCCACATTCACCGTATTGGCTTTCTTCTGAGGAGCCACCTGCTTCTGAACCACATTGGTCTGAGCAGCAACAGCTGTAGTAGCAGTATTCTTCTCGAAAGGAATAAAGATAGTAGCACCTTTTTGGAGCATATATCCTTCCTTCTTCATTTCCGGATTGGCTTCCATCAGTTCAGGCAAACTCAATCCATACTTATTGGCGATACCGAAAATCGTATCCTTTTTCTTTACCGTATAGATATCACGCCATTTAGTAGTCTGGCAGAACGCAGAGGCATTGAAAATAATCAATCCTATGCCCAACAAGATGTATCTCATTTTTTGTTTCATTTTTTTCGTTGATTTATGTTATTAATCCACAAAATTATGATTTCTTTTGCTTAATTTTATAATTTCATTTGCAAAAATACAAAAAAACTCTCATTCAACCATACTCTAATTCAGAAAATTGCGCTATCTTTGCAGAAATTTACATAAAGACATGAAAATAAAGACGAATTTCATATTATTATTGATGGTGTTTTTTGCCATGGCAACAACCAGTTTTGCAGACGATGCACCATCTATAGCCCCATCAGTCACCTATACAACCAGTGATGGTGAGACTAATGAGGACGCATCCTATTCAGGTTCCGCTCCTATCAAGGCAGCTTTCAAGGCAAACCCAACTGACATTTCTGGATGGACACCCTACTATGAGTGGCATATCTATCACGACAGCGATACGGAACCATATATAATAAGGTATGAAGAAAATACAGATCTTGAATTTAATCAATCAGGTCTGCACCGCATCATCCTCTATGCCAAATTCACGAAAGATGGACAGGTTATCGAACAGAACAATGAGGATTCTCCTCTCACTCTTACCATCTCTGAAAGTTTCTTGCAGATGCCTAATGCCTTCTCACCAAACGGCGATGGTATTAATGATATCTACAAGGCGAAAGACGGATACCAGAGTCTGACCGAATTTCATGCATATATCTTCAATCGCTGGGGACAGAAACTTTATGAGTGGAATGACCCTGCAGGCGGTTGGGATGGCACCTATAAGGGTAAGCCTGTGAAAGATGGTGTCTATTTCTGCCTGGTCAAGGCAAAAGGAGCCGATGGCAAGACCTACAACATCAAAAAGGATGTCAACCTGTTGAGGGGCTACATCGAATCTGGTTCTACGGCCACGGAATAAAACCGAGAGCAACAGGATTAGAAAGAAAGGAAATCATTCAAGTCGTATTTCCATAAAAAAGAAGTATTTCAAGAAGAGAAAAGCTTTTCAAGGAGCATTTCTATACAAAAAAATAGCATTTCAACAAGAATCAATTAACTTCAATGAATTCAGAAGAAGAAAAGATAAACGTGTGGGGAGCCAGAGTTCACAACCTGAAGAATGTGGACGTAGAGATTCCCCGCAACTCACTGACAGTAATTACAGGACTTTCCGGTTCCGGCAAGTCATCCTTAGCCTTCGACACCATTTTTGCCGAAGGCCAGCGACGCTATATCGAAACATTCTCTGCATACGCCCGCAATTTCCTGGGCGGCATGGAACGTCCTGATGTAGATAAGATTACAGGTCTCAGTCCTGTCATCAGTATCGAACAGAAGACTACCAACAAGAATCCCCGTTCCACCGTGGGCACAACCACAGAGATTTACGATTACCTGCGTCTGCTCTATGCACGTGCCGGTACTGCTTACAGCTATCATAGTGGCGAGGAGATGGTAAAATATACCGAGGAACAGGTCATCGACATGATTCTCAGCGATTACAAAGGTCATCGCATCTTCCTCCTTGCCCCACTCGTCCGCCAGCGCAAAGGACATTATCGCGAACTCTTCGAGAGTATGCGCCGCAAGGGATACCTATATGTGCGGGTTGATGGAAAATTTATAGAACTCGAAAGTGGAATGAAGGTGGACAGATACAAGAACCACAACATCGAGGTTCTCATCGACAAACTTGCAGTTCGCGATGACGACGAAGAGCGCATCCGCAAGAGTATCACCACAGCCATGAAACAAGGCGACGGCATGGTGATGGTCATTGATAAGGAGAAGGATGAATCCAAGATTTTCTCCAAGAGACTGATGGACCCTGTTACTGGAATGGCTTATCGGGATCCAGCTCCAAACATGTTTTCCTTCAACTCTCCCGAAGGAGCATGTCCACACTGCAAAGGTTTGGGAAAGGTAAACCAGATAGATCTCAAGAAGGTAATTCCAAACGAAGACCTCAGCATCTATGCTGGTGGAATAGCTCCTTTAGGCAAATACAAAGATCAGAAGATTTTCTGGCAGATAGAATCATTGTTGGAGAAACATGATGCCACGCTCAAGACACCTATCAAGGACCTTGACGAAGACACCATGCAGGAAGTTTTATATGGTACACTTGAAAACGTAAAGATACCGAAGGAAAAGACAAAAACCTCTTCCGACTATATCTGTGCATACGATGGCGTTATCGACTATCTCCACAAAGTCATGGAGAATGATGACTCTACTGCAGGAAAGAAGTGGGCAGATCAGTTTATCTCCACCATAGATTGCCCAAAATGTCACGGTATGCGCCTGAAACAGGAGTCTCTCTCCTATCGCATCTGGGATAAGAATATCTCTGAAGTTGCATCCCTCGATATCGACGAACTGCTCGATTGGCTCGAACATGTTGAGGAGCATCTACCAAAGATGAAAGCCAAGGTGGCTCATGAAATCGTAAAGGAATTACGTTCCCGCGTAACCTTCCTTCTTGATGTCGGTTTGAATTATCTCTCTCTCAACCGTCAGTCTGCTTCCCTTTCCGGCGGTGAAAGCCAGCGCATCCGACTTGCCACGCAGATTGGCAGTCAGTTGGTCAATGTACTCTATATCCTCGACGAGCCAAGTATCGGATTGCATCAGCGTGATAACGAGCGCCTCATCAACAGTCTGAAAGAACTTCGCGACATCGGCAATACCGTCATCGTAGTAGAACATGATCGCGACATGATGCTTGCAGCCGACTGGATAGTAGATATCGGTCCGAAGGCTGGACGCAAGGGAGGCGAAGTTGTCTTTCAGGGCACACCAGCAGAAATGCTGAAGACCCAGACTATCACCGCGCAATATCTGAATGGCAAGACGGAAATCGAAGTTCCTGAGAAGAGGCGTGAAGGCAATGGTAAGAGTATTATCATCCGAGGTGCAAAGGGCAATAACCTGAAGAATGTAGATATCGAGTTCCCACTCGGCAAACTCATTGTGGTAACAGGTGTCAGCGGATCGGGCAAATCAACACTCGTCAATGAGACGCTTCAACCGATACTCTCTCGCCATTTCTATCGTTCGCTCAAAAAGCCGATGCCATACGACAGTATCGAAGGCATAGACAACATAGATAAGGTGGTCAATGTTGATCAGAGCCCTATCGGTCGTACCCCTCGCAGTAACCCAGCTACCTATACAAATGTGTTCGCTGATATCCGCACACTCTTTGCCGGTTTGCCGGAAGCCAAGATACGCGGTTATAAATCAGGTCGTTTCTCTTTCAACGTTAGTGAAGGCCGCTGTCAGGCTTGTAAGGGAAATGGATATAAGACCATTGAGATGAACTTCCTGCCGAATGTATATGTACCATGCGAGGTTTGCCACGGCAAGCGATACAACCGTGAAACTTTAGAGGTAAGATATAAGGGAAAGAGTATTGCAGATGTGCTTGACATGACCATCAATCAGGCTGTAGAATTCTTCGAGAACGTACCGCAGATACTCCAGAAAGTAAAGGCTTTGCAGAATGTCGGACTCGGATACATCAAGTTAGGACAAAGTTCCACTACCCTCTCTGGCGGTGAAAGTCAACGAGTAAAACTTGCCACAGAGCTTTCCAAGCGTGATACCGGCAAGACCCTCTATATCTTAGACGAACCGACAACCGGACTCCACTTCGAAGACATCCGCATCCTGATGGATGTATTGGAGAAGTTGGTAGATAAAGGCAATACGGTACTGATCATCGAACACAACCTCGACGTCATCAAGTTAGCAGACTACATCATTGACATGGGACCAGAAGGCGGACGAGGAGGCGGTCAGTTGCTGTGTGCAGGAACCCCAGAGGAAGTAGCCAAGAGCAAGAAAGGATTCACTCCAAGATTCCTGGCAGAAGAACTCAAGAGAGAAAAGAAATAAGATTTTCAACACTATATTTTAACAAAAAAAGATTGCTTTATGGATAAATTACCTATGAATGATGTGCCGATGCTGGTAAGCGCAATCAACTTCCTGCTTCGCGACCATGAGTTTGATACACTGGATGAGATTTGCTATCATTTCCATGTAAACCGTGCCGATCTGGAAGCTAAAATGGCAACCCAGGGTTTCGAATGGTCAGAAGAGCAGAAAAAGTTCTGGTAAAACGGCATCAATTAGCATTATTATGCAAGAAAAGCTCAGATAATTTATTTTATCTGAGTTTTTTTATGTACTTTTGCAGCCACAATAATTATCTCGGAAAGAGATCAGTTTAATAAACAAGAAAAACGAACAAGAATAAAATAAAAAACAAAATAAGACATGACTGCAAACTTAACAAAGCGACCCTTGTTTCGAGAGATTCAAGACTATGTATTCATCGCCATCGGCATGATTTCCTATGCCATCGGCTGGAATGTATTTCTCCTTCCTACCAACGTAACAGCCAGCGGCTTACCTGGTATCTCCTCTATTATCTATTGGGCCACAGGATGTCCAGTACAAATACCTTATTTTATAGTCAATTCCTGTCTTATCGTAGCAGCTTGGATTATTCTCGGCAAGAAGTTTTGCATGAAAACCATCTATGCCGTTATCGTGGTAACCCTTCTCACCTCCTATTTTTCTCATCATACAGAAAATCTGCATCTTCTCCAGAGCCAACCGCTTTGGGCTGCATTCTTAGGAGCAGTATTTTGCGGATGTGGTATCGGACTCGGTTTTTCTGCGGGCGGTTCTACGGGAGGAACAGATATCGTAGCAGCCATCGTCAATAAGTATCGCGACATCTCTCTGGGCAGAGTCATCATGATATGTGATATTTTCATCATTTCCTCCAGCTACTTTGTAGTCCACGACTGGGAGAAAGTACTCTATGGATATGTAGTACTCTATGTCCAGGCTTTCTGTATCGACCAGGTGGTCAACAGTCGTCGCCGAAGCGTACAGTTCTTTATCATTTCCAAGAAATATCAGGAAATAGGCAAACGTATCAATACAGATGCCGACCGTGGAGTAACTGTAGTAGATGCCTCCGGTTTCTATTCCGGTCAGCAAGTAAAGATGCTTTTCGTACTGGCCAAGCAGCGCCAGTCACAAACCATCTTTCGCCTCATCGAAGAGATAGACCCTCACGCCTTCGTCAGCCAGAGTGCCGTGATTGGCGTATATGGCGAAGG
>ERZ1034980.812-NODE-812-length-20364-cov-17.561180_pt1 | contig 20364 bp, 24 predicted proteins | sample MGYA00520622_ERZ1034980 | MGnify/ENA primary metagenome ERZ1034980 (study PRJEB33766, sample SAMN09781791) | gut metagenome | biome: gut microbiome | host: Homo sapiens | place: Madagascar | study: EMG produced TPA metagenomics assembly of the PRJNA485056 data...
TAATGATATTGATTTTTAAAATAAAAATATAGAAAAGAGAAAAGAAAATGGCAGAAAAAACTTACCCAATGACCCTTGCAGAAAAAGAACAACTTGAACAAGAACTCGAAGAGCTAAAATTAGTTCGTCGTCCAGAAGTTGTTGAACGCATTAAAATTGCTCGTTCATACGGTGACTTGTCAGAAAATAGTGAGTACGATGCAGCTAAAGACGAACAAGCTTTCGTTGAAGGTCAAATTTCGACCCTAGAAACTAAAATCCGTTACGCTGAAATCATTGATAGTGATGCTGTTGCTAAAGATGAAGTAGCTATCGGAAAAACAGTTGTTGTTCAAGAAGTTGGGACAACTGATAAAGATACCTACAGTATCGTAGGTGCTGCGGGTGCAGATATCTTCTCAGGAAAAATTTCTAACGAAAGCCCAATCGGACAAGCACTTATCGGTAAGAAAACTGGCGATTTGGTTACCATCGAATCTCCAGCAGGAAATTACGACGTTAAAATCCTCAGCGTTGAAAAAACAAACTAATCACTCATTAGTATTTTTGAGTCTACTTTTTAGTATGGAGTAAAAAGGCAGTTAACTTAAAAGTAGAACAAATCGAGTCAAGAAAGTATGAAATAAACGACATGACGATAAATTATTAAAGAGCCCTTGAACTTTAAGTTCGGCTTTTTTGTTACCTTAAATTTTTGGGTAACACAACATTGTACATCTTAGAAAAATTGTGACAATCAGTAGATGCAACTAGTTCCTTACACTATAACCTTGTAATGTTCAAGTGTGATATCTTAATAAATCAGTTCGGTTATATTCGACACTCTTCATATTCGGCATGATGACTCTCTGGGTATTATTTTTACCTCTTTCCTTAGTTTTTATAGTCCTTCAGTTTTAATTTAGTAAATGTTATAATAGACATATGAGTTACGGAAATGATTTTAGACAACGTGTTATCGCCTATGTTAAAGAAGGGCGTTCTAAAAAGAAGCCTATGCTTTATTTGGCATTAGCACCAACACATTGCATTTATGAGGAAAGCAACTAGAGGAAAAAGGTCATTTGAATTGTAAAACTAGGGGTCGTAGTAATAATGTAAATAACTTATACATGGCATAGATGTTTCTGTTCCTAGTCATTTTCTACAGTTTTTACTGGTAAATGAGCATAATGTCCCTATTGTTAGTAGTGATTACTATCTGGATGATTTTCAATAGTACTATAATCTGTATTAGGGAATATTCTCAATTTCTCTAACTAATGCCTTTTTATAGACGTAGATGCTATCGTGATTTTTTTCATACTCAATTGAGAGTATCATCTTTACGACTTGTCTAACAGCATATTATTTAAATGGTGTTCACTGGAAAGTGACAAAATATAAAAATCATTTATTTTAGGTATTATTCTCTGAAATATCAGTTGGTACTCTTTGTGTTATCTTCTATGTCTTTGGTTTTTTTAGTTAGAGCTTTAGAGGCTCATTGTCAACTGTAGTGGGTTGAAGAGTAACCGTCCAATAACTAGGTATATTAAAAACTTCCAAAGTCAACTGACTATGGAAGTTTTCATTATCTACAACTCTGTTGTATTTGTTCTGCCCATGGCAAATAAGCCTCTAGAACATCCCTGTTTGCGAGCAACTCCTCGCTTGGGAGATTTTCCAGAAGATAGGTCATATATTTTTCACTGTCTAAGCCATGTCCTTAGAGGTTTCCAAAAGCGACATGATGATAGCAGTTGATTTTGCTCCCTCAAAACTCTGGAAGAACAGCTGGGTCACGGCACCAATCAAAAAATTCAGTCATTAAAGGAGCTAACTCTGCTTGACGTTTCTTGAGGCGATCTTGTGGTGGTAAGTCAGCCCATTTCTCTTCAAGCGCAAACATCCGATCACAATACGTCAAGCCTTTGAGACCAAGAGAGACCTTATCAGCCTGTTTAGGAGTTGCCTCAAAAAACTTCCGCCTCACATGTGCCCAATAACCAACTAGCTTGGCATTGGCTAATTGTCGATAAGCCGACCACATATCACAATGAATATAGCCATTGTAGTCACCTAGAGATTTTTGCACCACCAAGCCACTATATTTCTTATCATGATCGTAAAGGGTTATTCCTTTACCATCATGCTTGCCAGATAAAAAGGTCCAGTAATACGTCAGCTGAGTGTCACTTTCAAGAACTTTGTAAGAGGTCTCATCCGCATGGAGAATCGGCTGCTCCAATAGTTTCTGACGGAGCAGATTATAGATTGGCTCGAGGTAATACTGACTCACCTTAACATGCCAGTTGGCGATTTCCTTACGACTAATGGGATAGTCTTAACTTATTCCAATCCTCTTCCTATCTGTAATTAGGAACCTTGAGGTTAAACTTTTGATGAATGGTGTGAGCAATGATAGAAGCTGAGCCCAAACTATGTGCTAATGGCGCCTTGGAAACAGGAGCTTTGATAATCTTGTCACTGAGAGTCGTCTCGCTACAAGACTGGCATTTGTAAGCGTGTTGCACATGGTCAATGCGTTTCAATTGTGCAGAGATAAAAACTAACTCTTATCGTTGAATAACTGAGCCAATTTCTTTCAATTCTCCATGACAATCTGGACAAAGGGAGTCTTCTCTTGTTAATTCATGATGAACTTTTTCAGGAGTAAACTGACTCAGAATAGCTTGGCGTTTCCCTTTAGCTTTCTGACGCTTGTAGGTGATTTCCTCCGTTTCTACTGGGTAAGTCATCTGCTTCTTCGGGAAACTCCTCTTGGTCAAAGAGACTAAGTTGACCAGTCATGGGAGCCGTTTTTTCAGACGATTCCCCATAGAGTTTTTGGGTTAAATAAGCAACTTGTTCACGCAGGAGTGCTAGCTCGTTAGACAGACTTTCAATGGTTTTAACTTGTGTTTCAATGATTTTCTCTAAGGCTGACATGGTACTCTCCTCAAACTTGCTCATCTGACTTTTGCAGTGAGGGCAGAGTGGAGGCTGATAGTCTAGGCTAGCCTCAATCGTGATGTGGGTATCAGCCTTAAAAACCGTCTTGATTTTGATATTTTTGTCTTTTAATCCGATGAGTTCTGTGGTATTCTTAAGTTGTTCCATAAGGTCTTCCTAATGATGGTTTGGTTGCTTTTCATTATAAGTCTTATGGGGCTTTTTTGATACACTGAAAAAGCTCCATAATCTCCGTAGTAGATTTACCCACTACAGAAATTATGGAACCCTTTTTCTATTATTTACGTTTACGTTGCTGTTTACCAGCGTTGCGTCCTTTTTTAGTTGTTGTAATAGCTTTTTGGCTTGTTTGCTTAGCGGATGCTGTGACATCTTTACGTGGATTTGGTGATTTATAAGCTTTAGGTGGATTTTTTTCAAATTCCGCAGCCACTTTTTCACGTAATTTTGGTTTGAGGATGTACATCGTAATTAACTGTTGGATGATACTTACGATACCACCGACAAACCAGTAGAGGGCAACACTCGCTGGAAGGCTGATTGACATGAAGACCATCATAAGTGGCATCATGAACATCATGTTTTTCATTTGAGCACGCTGTTCTTCAGGAACAGAGAGGGTTGACAACCATGATTGTACGAAGTAAAGGGCTGCGATGATGACGGTCAGAATGAGATTTTGCTTACCAAGATCCATTCCGAGGAAGGCTGCACTTGAGACACCAGGAGCATAACGTGCTGCAAAGTAGATGGCTGAGAAGAACGGCATTTGAATGAGCAGTGGTAAACATCCGATACCACCGAGCATGTTTACACCGTTTTCACGCTGAGCTGCCATGAGCTCTGTTTGAGCAGCAAGTTTTTCTTCTTGAGTGCTTGCATTTCTCATGCGCTCATTGATTGGCTCAAAGATAGGTTTGAGGAAGGCCATCTTTTCAGATTGATAGCTGGCTTTCCAAGATTGGTAAAGACCAAGTGGCAAAATGATAACACGGACGATGATAGTCACAATGATAATAGCAACCCCAAAACCTAGCCCTTGATTTTTAGCGAAGAAAGTGATGAGATTGGCCATTGGAACGCCGAGTGTATTCCAAATAGCTCCGTAAGGTTTTCCAGTGCTTTTGTCAACACTAACACATCCAGTTAGTAGCATTAACATTGATAATGCTAGCCCTGAAAATAAGACACGATTTAATTTCTTTTTCAATGCTTTCGATCCTTTAAGATTTTTTAATATACCTATCTATTTTACTGTTTTTTAGGTAATTTAACAATAGTTCTTGAGACTGATTTTTAATTAGCCATTCGAAAGTCCTTATAATCTTCAAAGTTGTCCATTTTAATATCGACATAAGTGACTTTTGACCATTGGCTTGGTCCCTTTCGGATACCTTGGATAAATTGAGCCATCTTGGCATTATCATTGGACTGGGCGAGGATTTCAACAGTGCCGTCATCATTATTCCAGACCCGCCCGTAAATATCACCAATTTCTAGCGCCAGATTGTAGGTTGAATAACGAAAACCGACTCCCTGAACTTTCCCAGAAACAATCATATGAACTTTTTTCATAAGAGCCTCCTTTTTTGATATAATACTCTTATGACTATTATAACCTCAAAATCAAATAATCTCATTAAAAAGACTAAAAAACTATTACAAAAGAAGTATCGCAAGACCTCATACCTGATTGAGGGCTGGCATTTGTTCGAGGAGGCGCAAAAGAGTGGGGCGACCTTCCTTAATATTTTTGTCGTGGAGGACATGGCAGAGCGACTTGTTGGCTTTGAACGAGTGACTGTGGTTAGTCCAGAAGTCCTCAAGGAATTGACTGACTCACCAGCGCCGCAAGGCATTATTGTGGAAGTTGCTCTGGAAAAAACGGACTGGACCCAGCTGTCAACTGGACGCTTCTTGGTTTTGGAAGATGTGCAAGACCCAGGAAATGTTGGGACAATGGTTCGGACAGCGGATGCGGCTGGTTTTGATGCGGTTTTTCTGTCTAACAAATCAGCCGACCTTTATAATCAGAAGACGCTTCGTTCCATGCAGGGCAGTCATTTTCACTTACCGATTTTTCGGGTGGAGATGGACAGTTTTTTGGACTTTTGTCGCGACCAGCGTCAGCCAGTCATTGCAACCACCCTTTCAGACCAGTCGGTTGACTATAAGACCCTTCCTCGTCTAGACAGCTTTGCCCTTGTCATGGGAAATGAGGGACAAGGTATTTCTGAAAAAATGGAGAAGCGGACTGATTACTTAGCTCACATCACCATGCCAGGGCATGCGGAGAGTTTGAACGTAGCTGTGGCGGCAGGTATACTTATTTTCAGCTTAATTTAAGCTGGTGTGTTATAATGGACTCAAGAGGTGATCTGTATGGAAAAATATGAACAAGACAAAGAATTTATGGACTTGGTTGGTCATTTGATTGCTCATCCTCGTTTCCAAAAATTGGACAATATCACGCAACACCACCATTCGACCCGCTTGGAACATTCTATCAATGTCAGCTATACCAGTTACAAAATCGCGAAAAAATTTGGTTGGGATGCTAAGTCAACTGCGCGCGGTGGGCTCTTGCACGATTTTTTTTATTATGACTGGCGTGTGACCAAGTTTAATAAGAGCCATGCTTGGGTTCATCCGAGAATTGCCGTCCGTAATGCGCGCAAGCTTGTTAATTTGAATAAAAAAGAAGAGGATATCATCCTCAAACACATGTGGGGTGCCACTATTGCCCCACCTCGTTATAAAGAAGGCTACATTGTGACCATTGTGGACAAGTACTGGGCTGTGCGTGAGGCAGCGCGTCCTTTGGGGCGTTATATTCGTAAGCCACGTCGATTTGGTCGCAAATTATTGGGTAGTCATCATCATTAGAAAGAATAGGTTTTTATGAACGATAATGTGATTTACACGCGGTCCGATGCAGGGCTGAATCGCTTTTTTGCTAAGGTTTATAGTTTGGTTGGTATGGGGATTGGTCTGTCAGCGTTAGTGTCAGCTATGATGCTTTACATGTTCCCAGATAATATGATTGCTATCATGACCAATCAACCTTGGATTTACTACGGAGCAACTTTTTTGGAACTGGCTCTAGTTTTTGTAGCTAGCTCGTCAGCTCGTAAAAATACACCTGCTGCTCTGCCAATTTTCTTGGTTTATTCAGCCTTAAACGGCTTTACTTTGAGTTTTATCTTGGCTTCCTATGCGCAAGCCACAGTTTTGCAGGCGTTTGTTTCATCAGCCTTGGTCTTCTTTGTCATGGCCATTATCGGTGCAGTGACTAAGCGAGATTTGTCAGGCATGAGCAAGGCTCTTATGGCAGGTCTTATTGGTATTTTGATTGCCAGCCTAGTCAATCTTTTTATTGGTAGTGGTGGCATGAGTTTTATCATTAGCATTATTTCTGTCTTGATTTTCTCAGGATTGATTGCTTATGATAATCAACTGATTAAGCGCGTTTATGATAGCCAGGGTGGTCGTATGGTCAATGGCTGGGCTATTTCCATGGCACTTAGCCTCTATCTTGATTTTATCAATTTATTTTTGAGTTTGCTTCGTATCTTTGCACGAAATGATTAAGAAACTTTTAGAGGTTGGGACAAAAGGGCTCAACCTCTTAGTATATAATCTATAATAATGATTAGTCGCAGTGGTTGAGTAGGTGGAGTGAAACAGTCTGAGTAGAGACTGTTTCAGCCCGAACCGAGAAATAGAGACGTGAGGGAAAATCGAAGACTTCGTCTTCGCGATTTTTGTCCCACTCTCTATTTTTTTTATTCTGATTATGTTATAATAACCTTTAATATTTTGAAAATTTGGAGAAATGATATGAAGACACCATTTGTGACCAAAGAGCAGTTAGAGGCGATTACGGCACAATTTCCAACGCCTTTTCACCTTTATGATGAAAAGGGTATCCGTGAAACAGCGCGTGCGGTAAACAAGGCTTTTAGCTGGAATCCTGGGTATAAAGAATTTTTCGCAGTTAAGGCGACTCCTAATCCAACGATTTTGAAAATTCTCCGTGAGGAAAATTGTGGGGTGGACTGTGCAACGGATGTTGAATTGCTCATGAGCCACAAGGTTGGCTTCACCAGCAAGGAAATCAGCTTTACCTCCAACGATACACGCCCTGAAGAGTTTGCTTATGCGCGTGAAATCGGGGCGACCATCAACCTAGATGCCTATGAAGACATTGCTTTTCTTGAAAAAGCAGCTGGTATTCCTGAAAAAGTATCGCTTCGCTTCAATCCTGGCGGTGTTTTTTCACTTGGAACAGATATCATGGATCATCCCGAAGAATCTAAATTTGGGATGACTAAGGCACAGTTGTTGCAGGGTTACCAAGATTTGAAGGAAAAAGGTGCTAAATCCTTTGGTTTGCATGCTTTCCTTGCTTCAAACACAGTCACAAACGACTACTACCCTACTCTAGCTGGACAACTCTTTGATTTGGCTGTGGAAATCAAGGAAACTTTGGGTATTGAACTTGACTTCATCAACCTTTCTGGTGGTATTGGTGTCGATTATTCACCTGAAAATCGTCAAAATGACATTGCGGCCATTGGTGAAGGGGTGCACCGTGTCTTTGATGAGAAATTGGTTCCCGCTGGTCTCGGGCACATCAGTATTTATACCGAGCTTGGACGCTATATGCTTGCTTCCCACGGTCACTTGGTGACAAAAGTTCTCCACGTCAAGGAAACCTATCGTCGTTATATTGGCGTAGATGCTTGTGCGGTCAATTTGCTTCGTCCAGCTATGTATGACGCCTACCACCATATCACAAACATCACAAACCCAGACGGTCCGCTGGAAACAGTCGATGTTGTCGGTTCACTCTGCGAAAACAATGACAAATTCGCTAAAAATTATCAGCTACCGCATACTGAAATTGGCGACACTCTCATCATCCATGATTCAGGAGCACACGGTTTCTCAATGGGCTATAACTACAACGGTCGCCTTCGCTCTGCCGAGATTCTTCTTGAGGAAAATGGCGGAGCTCGCATGATTCGTCGTGCCGAAACACCAGAAGATTACTTTTCGACCTTGTACGGATTTGATTTTGACAAATAGATGAAAAGCTGGTTACTGCCAGCTTTTTTGCAAAGTGCCAGTTCCGAGGACAACTGGTTCTAGAAATTTTTTCGAGATGCCAGCTTTGGGGGCAATTAGTGCTAGGATTTTTTGCGAGACACCAACTCTAGGGGAAGCTAGGAAAGCTAATTATGTGAAGTGTGATGACAGTGGATTTTATGCTGATGCAGTCTACATTGGTCCATCGACAACAGTTTTTTAGAGTGATGCAGCTTGCATGAGCTCGTCAATAATAGTTTTTGATGATGCTATTTCTATGGTCAGACGACCTCTGTCTAGGTCTTCTGGCTGGTGGTGAACATTTGTAAACTCTTTCCTTTTTTGCTATAATATTACTTGTAAAAAAGTTAGGAGAATGATAGATGTCAACAGCTATTTGGATTTTATTAGTAATTGTCGCTTTATTTGGTGGTCTTATCGGAGGCGTATTTATCGCCCGTAAACAAATCGAAAAAGAAATCGGTGAGCACCCACGTTTGACACCAGATGCTATCCGTGAAATGATGAGCCAAATGGGTCAAAAGCCAAGTGAGGCTAAGATTCAACAAACTTACCGTAATATCATCAAACAGTCTAAAGCGGCTGCTGCTAAATCTAAAAAATAAGCGCTCAGACAAACAGTAGTTGAGTGTGCTAGGAAACTGAGTGAACGTCCACTAGCTTAATTTTGGGCACTAAGAGCTCTTATCAAAGGTTTGGGACATCTGTCTCAACCTTTTTTGTTAGTAAGCGTCTAGGTTGGAGGAAGAATAAGCATGGATAATAGACCGATTGGCTTTCTAGATTCGGGAGTTGGAGGTTTGACCGTTGTAAAGGAAATGATGCGTCAGCTTCCTGAAGAGGAAATCGTCTTTATCGGAGATCAGGCAAGGGCTCCTTACGGTCCCAGACCTGCAGAACAAATTCGAGAATTTACTTGGCAGATGGTCAATTTTCTCTTAACCAAAAATGTCAAGATGATTGTCATTGCTTGCAATACAGCGACAGCAGTCGTCTGGCAAGAAATCAAGGAAAAACTAGACATTCCAGTGCTTGGTGTTATCTTACCTGGTGCTAGCGCAGCCATTAAAGCAACACAGACTGGTAAGGTCGGTATCATCGGAACGCCCATGACCATCAAGTCAGACGCTTATCGCCAAAAGATTCAAGCCCTATCACCTGAGACGACCGTTGAGAGTCTATCTTGCCCGCGCTTTGCGCCCATCGTCGAATCAAACGAAATGGCATCCAGTGTGGCTAAGAAGGTCGTCTATGAAACGCTGTCGTCCATGGTTGGTAAGGTGGACACTCTCATTATGGGTTGCACGCACTATCCTTTACTGCGTCCCATTATTCAGAATGTCATGGGTAAGCAGGTTAAACTGATTGATAGTGGAGCTGAAACGGTACGTGATGTCTCGGTTCTACTCAATTATTTTGAAATCAATCGTAGCCGAAAGGATGTCCGTGGTGACCATCGTTTTTATACAACAGCCAGTCCCAAGGGATTTCGTGAAATCGCCGAGCAGTGGCTGGGGCAAGAAATAAATGTGGAGCATGTAGAATTATGACAGAAGAGATTTTTGAATATAAGGATGAGAAGAATTGGTTTATTGGGAGTTTCGAGACTTTCAATTACTTTACTTGCTTTGGGGATGATGAGGCTTATGAGTCGGTTCGTGAGGTCTTCCATAACCTCCTTAGCAAACTTGGTATTGAAGGAGTTCAAGTGCATGTAGTCAGAATGGCATCGGACTTTCACTTGTTGGCTTTCTTGGTTGACATGATTAACCAAAAGACAGGTCGCAATCTAAAAGCGATGCAGCATCAGGGGGCTAGCCTTGTCTCAGAAAACGACCAGTTGCTATATGTTCACTTACCAAAGGATGGTCTTTCCCTTGAGACTTTCTTTGGCAATGGCGGAGCTGATGAGTTGGGTGATACCATCCTCATTGCCACACGCAACGAAGGCAAAACTAAAGAGTTTCGTAAGATGTTTGATAAATTAGGCATCAAGGTTGAAAATCTCAATGATTACCCAGACCTTCCTGAAGTGGCTGAAACTGGCGTGACCTTTGAAGAAAATGCGCGCCTGAAAGCTGAAACTATTTCAGAATTGACTGGGAAAATGGTCTTGTCAGATGATTCTGGTTTGAAGGTTGATGCTCTGGGTGGTTTACCTGGTGTTTGGTCAGCCCGTTTTTCAGGACCAGACGCGACAGACGAGCTTAATAATGCCAAACTCTTGCATGAATTAGCTATGGTCTTTGACAAGGAAAGTCGCTCTGCTCAATTCCACACAACCTTGGTGGTTGCTAAGCCAGGCAAAGAGAGCTTAGTGGTAGAAGCTGATTGGCCTGGCTACATTGGTTTTGAGGCAAAAGGTGAGAACGGCTTTGGTTATGACCCACTTTTCTTGGTCGGTGAAGGTGACCGCACAGCAGCGCAGCTATCTGTCGAAGAAAAGAATGAACAATCTCATCGTGGACTAGCGGTTAAGAAATTATTGGAGGTATTTCCAGAATGGCAAGCACAAGATTTGTAGTTATGAGTGATTCTCATGGTGACCGTGGTATTGTTGAGGACATCAAGAAGCATTATCAAGGCAAGGTAGATGGCATTTTCCATAATGGTGATTCGGAGCTTCCCAGCAACGACCCCGTTTGGGATGGGATTTATGTGGTGCGTGGTAATTGCGATTATGACGCGGGTTATAAGGATAATTTGGTGACTCGTCTTGGCAATGTCGTGATTGCTCAGACTCATGGTCATCTCTATCACATCAATTTTATGTGGGACCGATTGGACTTGTTTGCACAATCGGCTGACGCTGACATCTGTCTTTTTGGTCACTTGCACCGAGCTGACGCTTGGCAAAATGGTAAGACCGTTTTTATCAATCCAGGTTCTGTTTCACAACCGCGTGGACCAATTAATGTTAAACTCTATGCCTTGGTGACAGTTACGGATGATAAGATTGTAGTTGATTACTATACACGTGACCACCAACTCTACCCAGAATTAACAAAGGAATTTAGCCGATGATTGCCAAAGCATTTGAAGACTTTCTCTTGAGTCATCTTGATAATTACCTGATTCCAGCTGAAGATTTAGCCATTTTCATTGATACTCACAATGCAGACCACGTCAAATTGTTGCTGATGAGCAATGGTTATTCGCGCGTGCCTGTCCTTACCAAGGACAAGAAATATGTGGGGACTATCAGCATTTCTGATATTCTCTCTTATCAAGCCCAAAATCAGCTTAATGATTGGGAAGTTGACCCGACCGATATTCGCGAAATGGTAAATACCAAGATTGAAACCATCAATGAAGCTGCTGACCTGACAGAAATCATGCACAAATTGGTGGACTTTCCTTTCTTGCCAGTGGTCAATGATGACAATGTATTTCAAGGGATTATCACGCGAAAATCAATTTTAAAGGCTGTTAATAGTCTTCTTCACGACTTCACTAATTACTATGATATTGTTCCAAAACACGATGCAGACAAAGATTAAGTCCTTTTTAGCCAGTAAGCAGCTGTCTCCTAATTCTGAGAAGTCTTACACCTACGATTTGGAGCAATTCGTGGCCTTTGTTGGTGAGCAAGTGACCAAAGAAAAGTTGGCACTCTACCAGCAATCTTTATCCGGCTTAAAAGTTTCAGCGCGTAAGCGTAAAGTCTCTGCGGTCAACCAATTTTTGGCCTTTCTATATGAGACAGAAGTTTTAGACCGCTATTTCAAATTGAAGGTGACTGACAAGCTACCGACGCCCAAGAATCAAGCTGAATTGGTTGACTTGTCTTCATTTTATGAGCCTTGTCAAAATAAAGTAGGGCAGCTGATGGCGCTTCTAATTCTTGAATTGGGCTTGACGCCTGCAGAAATAGCAGAGCTGGCTGTGAAGGATATTGATACTAACTTTGCTATTATCCGTTTGTCTAAGGCAGGCATGGTGCGTATTTTGCAAGTTCCAACCAAGCTCTTATCTCTTTTAGAGGAGGCTTTGTCTGGTCAAGAGACTTATCTCTTTGAACACGACGGTAGAAGCTACTCGCGTCAGTGGTTCTTTAATCAACTCAAAGCCTTTTTAGCTGAAAAAGGTCAGGATGAGATGACAGCGCAGCGATTGCGGGAGCAATACATCCTAAGAGAAAAGGCTGCAGGCAAGTCAATCATGAAAGTGAGTCGCCAGCTGGGGCTTAAAAGTCCAATCACTCTGGAGAAATTTTACAAGTAATGGATATTAAATTAAAAGATTTTGAGGGACCGCTGGACTTGCTCTTGCACTTGGTGTCCAAGTATGAGGTGGATATCTATGATGTTCCCATTGTTGAGGTCATTGAGCAGTATCTGGTCTATATCGCGACCTTGCAGGCTATGAAGCTGGAGGTTGCGGGCGAATATATGGTCATGGCCAGCCAGCTCATGCTGATTAAGAGTCGCAAGCTCCTGCCAAAAGTGGTCGAAGCGGAGCCCATGGCTGATGACCCTGAACTAGAACTTTTGGGGCAAATCGAAGAATACCGCAAGTACAAGGCTCTCAGTGAAGAATTGGGGCACCAGCATGATGAGCGAGCAAAATTCTTTTCAAAACCCAAGCAGGAATTGATTTTTGAAGAGGCAACCTTATCGCATGATACGACCTTGATGGACCTTTTCTTGTCCTTCTCTCATGTTATGTCCCAGCGTCAAAAAGAGTTACGGAACAATCATACGGTGATTGAGGGCGATGACTATCGTATCGAAGATATGATGGAGGTTTTGGAAGAGCGTTTGGGGCAGCAAGCGCAATTATCTCTGGATCAAGTCTTTAAAGATTGCCAAAGTCGTTCAGAAATGATAACCTTATTTTTAGCCACCTTAGAATTGATTAAACTGCACCGCGTTTTGGTGGAGCAGGAGGACAATTTTGGTCAGATTATTTTGAGAAAGGAAGTGGCATGAACTATTTAGCACAGCTGGAAGCCCTTCTTTTTGTGGCTGGTGAGGATGGTCTTAGTCTTCGTCAAATGGCAGAGCTGGTCAACTTAACACCGACAGCATTGACTCAACAATTGGATAAACTAGCTGAAAAATACGCACAGGATGAGACATCAGCTTTGGATTTGCTTCAAACAGCTCAGACTTATAAACTGGTCACCAAGGATGGATTTGCAGAGCTCTTGCGTGATTACGCCAAGGCTCCGGTCAACCAATCTTTATCTCGTGCCAGCTTGGAAGTCCTATCAATCATTGCCTACAAGCAACCCATTACTAGGATTGAAGTGGATGACATCCGTGGTGTCAATTCCAGCTCAGCCATTACCAAGTTAATGGCTTTTGGCTTGATTAAGATTATCGGGAAGAAGGAAGTTATCGGGACACCAAATCTCTATGCGACGACGGATTATTTCCTAGACTATATGGGTATCAATCATTTAGATGAATTGGTGGATGCCTCAAGTATTGAATTAGTTGATGATGAAATCACGCTCTTTTCAGAAGATAAGGAGCTAGAAATTAAGGAAGAAAATGAGAATTAACAAGTACATTGCGCATGCAGGGATTGCAAGCCGCAGAAAAGCTGAAGAGCTTATCAAACAGGGCATGGTGACGATTAACGGTCAAGTGGTGACCGAGTTAGCCACACAGGTTAAATCTGGTGACCTTGTTGAAGTAGAAGGAAGCCCAATTTACAATGAGGAGAAGGTCTACTATCTTCTCAACAAACCGCGTGGGGTTATTTCCAGTGTGTCTGACGACAAGGGACGTAAAACCGTTATTGACCTCTTGCCACAAGTCAAAGAGCGTATCTATCCAGTTGGTCGCTTGGACTGGGATACGACTGGTCTCTTGATTTTAACCAATGACGGTGACTTTACTGACAAGATGATTCACCCTCGTAATGAGATTGACAAGGTTTACTTGGCGCGTGTTAAAGGCATTGCCACTAAGGAAAATCTGCGTCCGTTGACTCGTGGTGTCCTTATCGATGGCAAAAAAACTAAGCCAGCTCGTTACAACATCATTAAGGTTGACCATGAAAAGAATCGTTCAGTGGTTGAATTGACTATCCATGAAGGACGTAATCACCAGGTTAAGAAAATGTTTGAATCAGTTGGACTCTTGGTGGATAAATTGTCACGTACTCAGTTTGGGACTCTTGATTTGACAGGTCTTCGTCCAGGTGACTATCGCCGTCTCAACAAGAAAGAAATCAGTCAGTTGCACAACGCAGCCATCAATTCTCAAAACTAATGCTGAAGAAGGTTTTAATTGCACCCGTTCGTTTCTATCAAAAGTACATTTCACCAGCTTTTCCACCGTCTTGTCGCTATCAGCCGACCTGTTCTAATTACATGATTGAGGCGATTGAGAAGCACGGTGCTAAGGGTGTTTTGATGGGGCTTGCTCGTATTTTGCGCTGTCATCCTTTTGTTCAAGGAGGCAATGACCCTGTTCCCGACCATTTTTCATTAGTTAGAAATCATAAAAAGGATTTGTCCTGAGCGACAAATCCTTTTTGCTTATAGTTTGGACCAAGTTTTTGGAATGAAGAGCAGTAGCATTGGGTAAATTTCCAAACGTCCAGCAATCATGGCAAATGAGAGAAGGACTTTTGAAAATGGACTGAAAATAGCAAAGGTTTCATTGGTACCTAACATGGGTCCGATATTATTGAAACAAGAAGCTGCTGCGCTGACGACAGTTAGTAAATTATTGCTGTCTAGTGAAAGGAAGAAGACCAATCCCACAAAAATCATAACGTAAATCGCCAAATATTTTAGAACACCGTGCTGGGTTTCTTTATCCAAAACATTTCTATTGATATGTAGAGACATTACACGATTTGGATAAAGGGTTGATAGAACTTGATTTTTAGCAATTTTAGTCAAAATCAAGCCACGCATAACCTTGAAACCACCGGCTGTTGACCCTGCTGAACCCCCGACAAACATGAGGAACAAGAGAATTCCTTGTGAAAAGAGCGGCCAGCCTGTAATATCTGTCACACTGTATCCAGTAGTTGTGATGATGGTCGATACTTCAAAGAAGACATATTCAATCCCCTTACGGAAATTGTCATACATTCCCACAACATTGAGACTTATCAAAACAGTGGCAACCAAAACAATCTTGAGATAAGCTCGTAATTCTTCATCACCAAAGAAGGTTTTGACTTTGCGAAGTAGGAGGAGATAGTAGAGGTTGAAGTTGACCCCAAAGACCAGCATCCCAACAGAAACAAGATTAGTAATGAGTGAGCTATTGTAGTGGGCAATACTGTCATTGTAAACAGAGAATCCCCCGGTTCCGGCAGTCCCCATAGCGATGAGTAGGCTGTCATAAAGTGGCATACCAGCAAAGTAGAGGATAACGACAAAAATGGCAAACATGACCAAGTAAAGGATGTAGAGAATCTGCGCTGTCTCTTTTAGCTTTGAAACAACCTTACCAAAGACAGGCCCTGGGACCTCGGCACGCATAACTTCGAGGTGGCTATTTTTACTATTTTCCATAATAGCTAGCGCAAAAACCAGAACACCCATCCCTCCGATTAAATGGGTGAAGGACCGCCAGAATAAAAGCGACGGAGACAAGACACTGACATCGTTTAAAATGGTAGCCCCTGTCGTTGTAAAACCTGATGAAATTTCAAAGAAAGCATCAATAATGCTAGGAATTTGTCCCGAAATAACAAAAGGCAAGGCGCCAAAGAAAGACCAGAAAATCCAACAAAGGGCAACAATCAGCATTCCTTCCTTGGTATAGATATGATAATTTTTAGGCTTAAATAAAGAACCAATCCCACCAAGGAGAAGGAGGATTCCTATGGTTATCAGGATACTGAGAGTAACCTGATAATGCTCCCGATAAATAAAGGACACAATCAAAGGAACAAGCAGAAGACCGGCCTCAATGAGCAGTAATTTTGAGAGGAGGAAACGAACCATACTCTTATTCATGGCTTACCTCGCTAACAAATCACTGACACGAGTGATATTTTTCAGAAGCGTAACGACCACTAATTTATCCCCAACGCTGATGACATCATCACCAGATGGGTAAATAGTTTTGCCATTACGAATGATAGCAACAATCAAAATATCGCGTTTAAATTTGAGACTTGCTAGAGACTTACCAGCAATCTTACTATTTTCCTTGATTTCAAATTGAAGGGTTTCAATACGGTCGTTGGCAATGTGGTGCATGGCTTCCAAGTTTGAATCCTTGGCATTGAAGCGTCCGCGGATGAAGTGCATCATGTGGTCAACAGCGATGCGTTTTGGGATAACGATACTTGAAAATTGCTTAGTATCGATGATTTCCAAAAGGCTGGTGCGGTTGACCTTGGTGATATTTTTGACAATTCCAAGTGATTCAAGGTACATGGAAGTGATGATATTTTCCTCATCAACCCCAGTCAACGTTGTAACGGCATCAAAACTTGCTACACTTTCTTCTAGGAGAACATTCTTAGCGGTGCCATCACCGTGAACGACATGGACGTCAGGAAATTCTTGGCTAAAATATTCAGCATTCTTCTCATCAACTTCAATCAATTTAACCTTGATATTGGTATTTCTCAAGATATTGAGAAGATAGTAGGCAATGCGTCCAGCTCCGATAACCATCATATTTTTAACGACTTTTGATTTGACAAAACTGTGGAAGAGAATCATCTCAACACGGCTACCCGTTACGAAAATCTTATCACCAGCCTGAATGCTAGCATCGCCGTTTGGAATAATCAACTGTCCATCGCGTTCAATGGCACAGATGACGATATTTCCGAATTTCTTACGGAATTGTACCATTGACATCTGTGACAACTTGCTGTCATCAACGATTTTAAATTCCATTAGCATGACACGTCCATTGGCAAAGTGTTCAACGGATAGGGCATTAGGAAAATCAACGGTGTTGGCAATGTAGCGGGCTGTAAGCAATTCGGGATTGACAACCATTGAAAATCCAAGAAAATTTTTATCCTTGAAATAAGCATTGGAATACTCAGGATTGCGGACGCGGACGATTGTTTCTTTAGCCCCCATCTTCTTAGCAAGGACAGCAGAAATCATATTAACTTCGTCTTTATCAGTAATAGCAACGAAAATGTCACAATTTTGAATATCTGCCTGCTCCAGAATCTTAAAGTTGGCACCATTACCAACAATCCCCATAATATCGTACAATTTTGTGACACGTTTAAGGACAAATTCTTTTGCTTCAATTAAAATAACATCATGCTTTTCTTCAACAAGTGAGCGACAAAGAGCGGTTCCAACCTTCCCTCCACCGACAACAATTATTCTCATGCTAACCTCCAAATCAATATCCTCTATCATACTCCTTTTCCTCCTAAAATGCACTAGAATTTCAGTGAAAAAAGGCTTTTGGAGTGTTTTGTAATATTGTAATCTAATGGTAATTTTTCAAAGAAAAGATTGATAGACAAGATTGTTAAATTATTTTCAGAAATTCTAATCAGCAAAATAAAGAGAAATCAACTTGAGACAGGCTAGAAAATTAGATATAATGAAGGGTCGGACTATTTGATTAAAGGAGACAAGATGACAAAACAAACTGTAAAGCAAACCTATGGTTTGACGACAACGATTGCCATGATTGTCGGTATTGTTATAGGATCAGGAATTTATTTTAAGGTTGATGATATTTTGACCTATACCGGTGGAAATGTTTTTCTAGGGATGCTTGTTATCGTTCTTGGTTCATTTTCAATTATTTTTGGGAGTTTATCAATGTCAGAATTAGCATTGCGAACAAGCGATAGTGGTGGGATTTTTTCTTACTATGAACGCTATATCCATCCAGGATTAGCTTCAACGCTTGGTTTCTTTACAGCTTACCTTTACTTGCCGTCTTTGGTGGCTGTTGTGAGTTGGGTGGCATCAAATTTTACGCTAGGGTCTAAATCTAGTTTGGAAGCTCAAACGCTTCTGGCTTTGGTTTATATTATTCTTTTGGCTGGGATGAATATCTACTCTAAACGCCTCGGTGGATTTTTCCAATCGTTAACAACCATGGTCAAGGTTATTCCCTTGGTTTTGATTGCGGGAATCGGGATTTTTTGGTCTGACCCAAGCCCTGACATTCCATCAGGACTTCAGGTCATTGAGCCCTCAAATGTGGGCTGGGGTTGGCTATCTGGGCTTGTACCACTTTATTTTGCCTATGATGGGTGGACAATCTTTGTTAGCATCGCCCCTGAGGTTAAGAATCCTAAGAAAAATTTGCCACTGGCATTTATCATAGGACCAGTGCTTATCCTAGTCCTCTATCTCGCCTTCTTCTTTGGGCTTAGCAAGATTTTGGATCCAAGTTTTATTATGACAACGGGAAACGATGCGGTCAATTACGCTGCCGAATGGTTATTTGGAAGACACATCGGAAACCTACTCTTGCTCATCATCGTTTTAGCAGTCCTTGGTGTGGCTAATGGTATTCTTCTGGGGACAATGCGTCTGCCACAAGCCTTTGCGGAACGTGGCTGGATTAACAGTCCCAAAATGGCAGAAATCAATTTGAAATACCAAATGTCTATTCCAGCTAGTCTGAGTGTGGCAGGTGTCACTCTTGTATTGCTAGCAATCCATTACTTGGTGACCAAGTTTAACCTGTTACCAGGTAGCGATATTTCAGAAATTGCCATTGTTTTCAATAATACCAGCCTGATTTTCCTTTATGTGGCGGTTCTCCGACTTTATCTTAAAGGAGACATTAAAAATCGTTTTACAGGATTTATTTCACCAATCTTAGCGATTTTGGGTGGCCTAGTTCTTTTAGTGGGAAGCTTCATCAGTAACTTCTGGATGGTGCTTGTTTTCCAACTGTTTTGCTTACTTTTCTGCATGGTCAGCTATGCCATTTACCGTAAAAATACAAAGTTAAAAAAGCCAAATTGTAAAAAAATGAAATAAATTTGTTGACATTAGATGTCAGCATGTTATAATAGTGTCAACGATTTGTTAGTTTAAATCAAACCTGTTATGATTTAAGTTAATAAACCACCGCCAACCACATTGTTTGCTGAGCTAGACTCCGGGCAGTGTGGTTTTTTTATTAGTCATGCTATTAGAAAGTGTTGTGTTATGAATATTGAAGAACTAACCAAATCCAATCACCGTGCAGACAGTGGTCGCAACCACATCGTTCTGTTTGAACCCCAAATTCCAGCAAATACAGGGAATATCGCCCGTACCTGTGCGGCAACTAATGCCCCCTTGCACATTATTCGTCCTATGGGCTTTCCCATTGATGATAAGAAAATGAAGCGTGCTGGGCTCGATTATTGGGATAAATTGGACGTGACCTTCTATGATAGCTTGGAAGAATTCATGGCGCAGTGCCAAGGTAAGGTTCACTTGATTTCAAAGTTTGCTGCTAAGGTTTACTCAGATGAAAACTATAATGATGAAGCAGAGCATTATTTTATGTTTGGTCGTGAGGACAAGGGACTTCCAGAAGATTTCATGCGTGACAATGCAGAAAAAGCACTTCGCATTCCCATGAATGATGAACACGTGCGCAGTCTTAACGTCTCAAACACTGTCTGCATGATTGTCTACGAAGCACTTCGTCAACAATCATTTCCTAATCTTGAGCTAAGTCATACCTACGAACATGACAAGCTAAAATAGGTATTTCAGAAAGAGCAGTGCTAGCACCGCTGGTCTTTTTTGCTATGTCTGTCATATGGAAAATATATTTCAAAATTTCGTTGAAATATTGAGTGTGTGGTGATATACTGAAAAAAAGAGTGTGATTTAGGAGACATCATATGAAAAAGAAGATGTATAAATCAAAAAAACATTGGGTCATTGCAGGTCTTGCTACGGTTGCAATTTTGGGAAGCCATGGTCTAGTATTGGCTGATGAAACCTCCGCAATTCAAGAGCCTACAAAGCAAGAATCTACGATAACAGTGGATCAACCAGATGCTAGTAGCTCAGTGACCGAAGAAGTAAAAGAAGCTACACCAGTTGAGACATTCCCTGATTTAACAAGTACTTCTGAGCCCACTAACACTGTACAGTTGTCAGGAACTACTCAGTCAACTTCTCCAGTGATGTCAGAAGTAGTCACTTCTATGACCAGTGAATCGACAGTGGTGCAGTCTGTTACTTCGGAGAGTGCTACCGCTGCTACATCAGAAGTGGTAGAAGGGTCAACAGTTGTAGCAAATCAGTCAGAAAATACTAGCTCCGTTGTTCAACGACCTACTTCTGCGGATGAACTCGTCCCTGAAAAAAATGGCTCTTTGTCAACTGTAGTGGGTGACGAAAAGCTAACATCTAGAGAGGACCTG
>ERZ1034980.814-NODE-814-length-20361-cov-4.524032_pt1 | contig 20361 bp, 19 predicted proteins | sample MGYA00520622_ERZ1034980 | MGnify/ENA primary metagenome ERZ1034980 (study PRJEB33766, sample SAMN09781791) | gut metagenome | biome: gut microbiome | host: Homo sapiens | place: Madagascar | study: EMG produced TPA metagenomics assembly of the PRJNA485056 data set...
AATAAATATTATTTGTTATAAGCGGCTTTCCATACGGAAACCAAACCCGCAAGACCTGCGGTGATACCCGCAATGATTGCGCCTGTGCCGAGTTTTGCATCGGGCAATGCGCTGAACTTACCGACTGTATCTTTATCCGTTACGATATCGTGCGAAACAACGGGTGTAATATCGCAAAGTACAAGCATTAAAACAGCCGCGACGATAAGCAATATACCCACAACCAAACCGATAAGTTTATTATTAAGTATGCCGAAAACGTTCAAAACGGAAACAACCAAACCGATAAGAATAAACAAGCAAGCGAGCAATGTAACAAAATTAAACTTAAACGCAAGCGTATATGTTACACGGCTGCCGACCTTATCTTCTCTAATCGTCTTTCCGAATAAAGCGTTGAAAGTGCTGAAATTTTTTACCGTATCGCCCGATTTATAAGAAAGCGCGGGTAAAAACATCATAATGAGCGCGACAAGCGCAAGAGCCGCGACGATAACCGTCGTGAGATTTACGTTTTTCTTTTTAGCCATTAAAAAGAAACCTCCTATAAATAGTGTAATGATTATATCACACGCCGAAAAACTTTTCAAGCGGTTTAACGATTTTTATTGTGAAAAAATTTTAAGTGAATTTTAGTAATTCCATATCCATCGCAATGCCTTGCTTGATAAGCCAAAACGACTGCCGCAATTTTCGGTTCAGATAAATTGTAAAAGGTCTACGAGAATGGCAAACCCGAGCAGTAATACCAACCCTACGCCGTGTATTACCGCCTCTACCTTTCGGTTGACGGGCTTTTTGAATATCCATTCTATAAGGCAGAACACTATCCTCGCGCCGTCAAGAGCAGGTACGGGCAACAGGTTGAACACCGCCAAGTTTACGCCTATAAACGCCGTTATTTCGAGCGCGAAATAGAATCCGTAACTTATAAGTTGACTTGCCGTCTTTATGGTGGTTATAGTTCCGCCGACGGCGTTAATACCTATTTTACCCGTCAGAAGTTCGCCTAAACTCCTTAAAACCGTGCCGGCAATCTTGAACGAATAGACGAAAGAACGTCCTATCGTCTTAAAAAATCCGAGCCGCGCGAAATCGGAAACGACGTAATATTCTCTGCCGCCGAAAGTAACGCCGAGATAATTTTCGATAACTCCTATAGAAATTTCTTCTTCGCCGTTCCACCCCGCGGAGAAATCGATTTCCGTCGCAATCGGAGCGGTCGCCCCTTGCGTAAAGAAGTATATCTTACCCGCATTATTCTTAATATAATCGGTCAGTTCGTCGACAGAAGAAACCAAAGTTGCCGTCTTATAGTCGTTTTCAACGCCGACTTTGAACAAATAAGTTGCTTCCGAAAAGAATTTATCCTTACCGCTTTCGGTCGGCTTGAACGATATAGCCGAGCCGAACCCCAACGCGGCGTAAGTTTTCGATACGTCGAGCAGATTTTTACATTCTACGTCGCTGCGCAGAACGACGGTTTTGAATTTAGTGTTCTTACTTACCTTATCGCCGTCTTTTTTAGCGACTTCGACTACGACCTTTTCGCCCTTTTTACTGTGATTCAAAGCGGTAATCAGGTCGGTAGTCATATAAATGCCCGTTTTTTTGCCGTTTTTGGTAATCGACAGAATATAATCGCCGTTTTCGAGCGAGTCGCCGACGTAGTATTCGCTTCCGACGGGATAGTAGTTGTCGGCGTATTTCGCGCCCATAACCTGCTGACCGTACACGCCGAACGAAAAAATTATGACGAGCAAGGCAAGCAGATAGTTCATCGTCGCGCCGGCAAGCAAAACGAGTATTCTCTGCCACGGTTTCTTTTTAGAGAAAGCGTTTTCGTCCGCCGTTTCGCCGTCTTCGCCTTCGAAAGCGCAGAATCCGCCGAGCGGCAGAAGTCTTATAGAAAAATCCTCGCCGCTTTTGAGTTTCTTTTTGAATATTGCTGGGCCCATTCCGATCGCAAACTCGTTTATTTTGAATTTGAAAATCTTGCCCACGAAGTAATGCCCCGCTTCGTGAACGGTTATCATTACGAGCAGAATAAGCACGGCTACTGCGATATAGCCTATATTTTTAAGTAGCGCCGAAGCGGATAGAAGATTATACAACGAGCACCTCGATTTCGTTTATTGTAAGTTCGTAGTTACTTTGCGCGGGCGGAGATTATTTCGGCGGCAACCGCGCGGGAACGCAAATCCGTCGCTACGAGATTTTCGTAAGTCGGCGTAAGTCGTTCGGTTTTGCTTAAAACCTCTTCGATTACCGCATTTATATCGTAAAACCCGATTTTATCCCGCAAATAGGCGGCAACCGCCGTTTCGTTCGCCGCGTTCATCGCGCAGGGGAAATTTTCGCCCGACTTATACGATTCTATCGCTAAGCCGAAGCAAGGGAATTTATCTTCGTCAATCTTGCCGAAATGCAGCGTTCTGTCTTCAAAAGACAAAAACGGTACGTTCGTCGGATAACGGTTCGGGTAAGTGAGCGCGAGTTGAATGGGGATTTCCATAGACGGAAAGCCGAGTTGCGCCATTACCGCTCCGTCGCAAAATTCGACCATGGAGTGAATTATGCTTTCGGGGTGAATAACCGCCGTAACTTTTTCTAACGGAGCGTTATACAGCCTGCACGCCTCGATGACTTCCAAGCCCTTATTGAGCATGGTGGCGCAATCGATAGTAATCTTTTTGCCCATAGCCCAATTAGGGTGTTTAAGCGCGTCGTCCGCCTTTAAGTTCTTTATCGTTTCTTTATCGAAATCTCTGAACGCGCCGCCCGATGCGGTGAGTATTATTTTATTGAACGGTCTGTCCTTTTCAAAGCCCAAGCACTGAAAAACCGCCGAATGTTCGCTGTCTACGGGGATTATATTCACGCCTTTTTCTTTGGCGAGTTTCATTACCGTTTCGCCGCCCGCAACGAGCGATTCTTTATTCGCGAGCGCGACCGTCTTGCCTGCGTTTATCGCTTCGAGCGTTGGGGCAAGCCCCGCAAACCCGCTTATAGCGACGAATACCACGTCGCAATCGGGAGTGATAGCGTGCCTGAACGCGTTTTCGCCCGTATAAAGATTTACGCCCGCAGGCAACTCTTTAATTCCGACAGCCTTCCGGGAGTCGGCAAGAGCGACCGTATCGGGGCGCAATTCCGCTATCTGCTTTGACAAAACGTCGACCGACGAATTTGCCGCGAGCGATACTATTCTGAACTTTTCTTTATATCGGCGGACGGTATTCACTACCTGTCTGCCGATAGACCCGGTGGAACCGAGCAATGCTATTTTAATCATTTTTACCGTTTTACGCCCGATTGCCGAAAATCGGCAAACGCCGTATAATCACCGTTATATATTATTAAACGATCGCGGGAATTATAACGCAGAAGATAAGCGCGGCTACCGGAGATACGAACGACAACCCGTCTATTCTGTCCATCATTCCGCCGTGCCCCGGGAAAAGTTTACCCATATCTTTTATACCGAGTTTGCGTTTGATTACGCTTTCCGCCAGATCGCCCAGTTCGGTAAGCGCGGCGAAGAGCGCGCCCGCTACTATAAATATAATTACGTCCGCCCAGAGCGCGCCGACCGTGAAAGCCTCGCCCGCCAGAACGCCCGCAGAGTATAACCAATTACTGAAAAAGTATACCGCAACGCCGCCTATCGCGCCGCCGGCGATACCGCCGATTGCCCCGCTAATCGTCTTATTCGGGGATATGTCGGGGCAAAGTTTTTTACCGCGAAGCGCGCTTCCCACGAAATACGCCATAGTGTCGCAAAGCGGCGAAACGGCGAAAACGAGCAATAACGCTTCGAAACTCATAAGATTTACCGCGACGAGCGGCAATATAAGCCCCGTCGGATAAAATACGGACAGCATCGTAAGTCCGACGCTTTCGAGAGTGGCGTCCTTAAACGCGAACACCGACAACGCTACGGTGAGCATACCGTATATGGCGATTACGACAAACGCGTAAGTCGCGCCGCAAAACGTCGCTATCGGGAAGACGATTATCGGAAATATAAGCGCGATTATCTTTTCGATAAACAACATTTTTACGTCCATCGCCCGAACGACTTCGAACGTTCCGACTATCGCCATAAGCGCAAGTACCGCGTCGAACAAAACCACGCCCGCAGTTAAATCCCCGCCTTCCAGAGTCGTGATTTCCGTCGTCCAGAAAATTCTCGACACGAACATTCCTATAAGCACGGCGAAAATGCCCGTGCCCGTAATTATTCTTTTAAGCATTAGTGATATTCCCAAATCTTCTTTTTCTGCCCGCAAACCATTCGAGAGCCTTTTTGAGTTCTTCGGTCCCGAAGTCCGGCCAGAGAACGTCGGTAAAATAGAGTTCCGCGTAGGCGCATTGCCACAGGAAAAAATTGCTGAGCCGGGATTCGCCGCTCGTCCTTACCGCGAGGTCTATATCCGGAAGTCCCGCCGTATACAGACGCCCCGCGAGATTTTCTTCCGTTATAGGTTCGCCGGCTTCGGCTAAAAGTTTCGCCGCGCGGACGATTTCCGCCCTGCCGCCGTAGTTTATCGCTATGTTGAGCGTCTTTCCGACGAAGCGTTCGGTGTTTTTCATAACCGAAATCGAGCGGTTACGTAATTTTTCGCTTATTTCGGACAAATCGCCAGAAATTATAAGGCGGATACGCTCGTTTACGAGTTTATTTTCATAACGGCGTAAAAATTTTTCGAGGAGGTCGAAAATTGTATCGATCTCCTCTTTCGGTCTTGACCAGTTTTCGGTTGAAAAAGCGTACAGACTTACGGCTTCCACGCCTTCAAAGAAGCACGCCGAAACGACTTCTTCGATAACGTCCGCTCCTTTTTTATGCCCGTAACTTCTGCTTTTCCCCCGTAACTTCGCCCACCTGCCGTTACCGTCCATTATAAAGCCGATATGGCGCGGGACTTTCTTTTCTTCCGCCATTATACGGTCATCAATTCCTTTTCTTTTTCCGCGGTCGCCTTTTCGACCTCGCCCATTGCGGCAGCGACCAATTTTTCGATCTGCGCTTCGTAATCGGCGTATTCGTCGTCGGTCATCTCTTTGTTTTTATTCATCTTCTTGAATACGTCGAGATAATCTCTGCGGATATTTCTTACCGCGACTTTGGCGTCTTCGCTCATCTTTTTAACCTGTTTGACGATGTCTTTTCTTCTTTCTTCCGTCAGAACGGGGAAAACGAGCCTTATGACGTTACCGTCGTTGGTCGGGTTGATTCCTATATCCGAAACCTGAACGGCTTTTTCTATCTCTTTGAGAAGAGATTTATCCCACGGGGAGATTACAAGACATTGACCGTCCTGTACGGCGATATTGCCGACCTGATTTATGGGCGACGGCGTGCCGTAATAGTCTACTCTGATTTTATCGAGTACGTGAGGGTTAGCCCTGCCCGCTCTTACCTGAGTCAGGTCGGAACGGAATACGTCGGAAGTCTTTTCGAATTTTTCTTCGGCTTCCATAACGAGAGTATCGACTTTTTCTATATCGAGTGCCATATATGTTTCCTCCTGAAATCGCCGCGGCGATTATATTTTCTTTAATTTACTTTACTATGCCGGACAAGAATTAGTACGTCATTGCGAGTGAAACGAAGCAATCCCGAAGATTGGAGTACGGTCAACCATACAGCCGCTCCGGCCTTTATTGCGGGGTAAATGTCCCCGATAAAACGAGGAAAATGTCGCATAGCGACAAAAGGGTGGCGACCATGTCTAAGGTTGCCACGACCCACAAGGGGTCTCGTAATGACAATGGTACGTAACGTCGGGGGTTAATATACGACGGTGCCGTCTGAGTCCGCGAAAACAGCGTTTACTATCGAATTTTCGTCTAAGTTGCCGAAAGCGTGTATTTTAAGTCCGTTTTCCTTACACATAACGACCGCCGACGTATCGAGCGCGCGAAGACCTTTTTCGACGTATTCGTCGTAGGTGAGCGTATCGAATTTTTTTGCGTTCGGATTTGTCTTCGGATCGCTGTCGTAAATACCGTCGATATTCTTTGCGAGAAGAAGTACTTCCGCCTGAATTTCGCACGCTTTAAGCGACGCGCCCGTGTCGGTGGTGAAGAAAGGACTGCCCGTTCCTCCGCCGAATACGACGACTTTACCGTCTCTTAAATATCTTTTTGCGGTTTTTACGTTATACGGTTCCCCGATTTTGTCTATCGCAAGCGCGGTCATCACCATGTTGTCCACGCCCTGACGATCGAGCGCGTCGGAAAGCGCGAGCGCGTTGATGACGGTCGCGAGCATGCCCATATAGTCCGCCGACGTCCTGTCCATTTCGTCGCCCTCTCTTCCCCGCCAGAAATTACCGCCGCCTACGACCACGCCGATCTCGACGCCCGCTTTATTTAACATCGCTATCTGTTTCGCTGTCGCCGCGAGCGCGGACGAAGAAAAACCGTGGCGTTTGTCGCCGGCTAGGCTTTCGCCGCTTATTTTAAGTAAAATTCTTTTATATTTCGGTTCCATAATCTACGCTTGATTTATGAAAAGAGCCGCTAAAAAATATCTCCGGTAGAAACCGTGTCGCGCCGAGCCTTTGGCGAAGAATCTCCCGGAAGGGGCGAACAAACGTCGTCGTTCCGATTAACGGGATTGCCGCGCCTCGCCCGCAATTACGGTTACTGTGAAATATTTTTTAACGACTCCTCGTTAATTATTTACGCATTGCGTCTACTTGAGCCTGTACCTCGTCGGCAAGGTTCTCTTCTTTCTTCTGAAGACCTTCGCCCATTTCGTAACGAACGAATCTTCTTACCGAAATCTTTTCGCCGATCTGAGCGGTCGCCTCGATAACGAGTTGTTCTACCGTCTTGGACGGATCTTTTACGAACTTCTGGCAAAGCAGGCAGTTCTCGTCGTAGAAAGTCTTGATTCTTCCTTCGACCATTTTTTCGACGATCTTTTCGGGCTTGCCCTCTTCGAGAGCCTGCGCTTTAAGTATAGCCTTTTCTTTTTCGATTACGTCTGCGGGAACTTCTTCCTTGGTAACGTAAGAAGGAGCGGCAGCCGCGATCTGAAGCGCGATGTCGTGAACGAGTTCCTTGAACTTATCGCCCTGCGCAACGAAGTCGGTTTCGCAGTTTACTTCGAGAAGTACGCCTACTCTTCCGCCCATGTGTATATAACTGTCAACGATACCTTCGGCTGCGATTCTGCCCGCTTTCTTTGCGGCTTTCGCTATGCCTTTTTCTCTCAGATAGTCAACGGCTTTTTCCATGTCGCCGTTGCATTCTACGAGCGCGTTCTTGCAATCCATCATTCCCGCGCCGGTTCTCTCTCTCAACGTTTTTACGTCGTTAGCGGTGTAATTCATAGTAAAAATCTCCTGAAATTATAAAGTGTTAAGCCGGCGATTACGCGTTTTCGGCGTTTTCTTCCGGATCGCCCGCTTCCGCGGCTTCGGCAAGTTCGACGGCGGGAGTTTCTTCTTCGTCGACCACGTTACGTCTTACGGCGTCTTCGCCCTGCTTGGCTTCGATAACCGCGTCGGCGATGATGGAAGCGATGAGTTTAACCGCCCTGATAGCGTCGTCGTTACCCGAAATAACGTAATCTACGAGATCGGGATCGCAGTTGGTGTCGGTAATGGCGACTACGGGAATATTGAGTTTTCTCGCTTCCTTAACCGCGTTGAGTTCGCAGTTGGGATCGACGACGAACATTACGCCCGGAAGCGCTTTCATATCTCTGATACCGCCGAGGTTGTAGAGAAGTTTATCTCTTTCGGCTTTAAGTCCCAAAACTTCTTTCTTGGGAAGAAGGTCGAATTCGCCCGTCTTTTCCATATTGTCGAGTTTGTTGAGTCTGTCGATTCTCGTTCTGATCGTCTTGAAGTTGGTAAGCGTACCGCCGAGCCATCTTGAATTGACGTAGAACATACCGCATCTTTCGGCTTCCTGCTGGATAGCCTCCTGAGCCTGTTTCTTGGTGCCGACGAAAAGTACGGTCTTGCCGTTCTTTACGGAATCTACCACGAACTTATACGCTTCTTCGATAAGATCGACCGTAATCTGAAGGTCGATGATATGAATACCGTTTCTTTCGCCGTAGATGTACTTTTTCATCTTGGGGTTCCATCTTCTCGTCTGGTGGCCGAAATGTACGCCCGCTTCGAGAAGTTGCTTCATAGAAGTTACTGCCATAATTTATCCTCCGTTATTCCTCCCCGGATTTCCGATATAAGCCCTTACACCCCCGCGACCTGAAATTTTTATTTTCGCCGAGGCACGAAAAGAGCAAAAACCCGAGTGTGAATTTTATAGCCATATCATTCTATCATATTTATATCGGAATTGCAAACGTTTTACGGGCGTTTACGACCTTAAACCCGAATTTTTCGCATTTCACCGCCGAAAAACGGCTATTCTACCGCGGGTAGAGAGATTTTCGGCTTTTATACCGGCCGATTACCGTCGGTAGAGAGATTTTTACGTTTTCCACCGCGGCGACGGGCAAGTATAGAGTTTTTAAGACGCGTCGTAGGTTGAAAAAGAAACGTATGCGGCGTATAATATCTTCGTAATCCCCGTCGCGATTATCCCGCGGCGCCGAAAAAACACCGACAAAGCTAAAATATACAGAGGTAAATCATTGAGAAAATTCATTTTAAGCGCGGACGCGGGCTGCGACCTTCCGTCCGAACTTACTAAAAAATACGACGTTAAAATATTGCCTATCAACTTTCTGGTCGACGGCGAAGAATATTCGTCCGACGACGGCAGAATGTCTATGCCGCTGCTTTTCGAAAAAATGAGAGCGGGCGCGAAAACCGCCACGTTCCAGCCGAATCCGACGTCGGCGGAAGAATACTTCGAAAACCTTTTAAGTTGCGGGTACGACGTTCTTCACTTATCGATGTCGCATCAGATGAGCGGCACTTACGAAACGCTCGAAAAACTTTCGCAGACGATCAACGCGAAAAGCCGGAATAAACTTTACGTGGTCGATACGCTTTCGCAGGGCGCGGGATTCGGTCTGATCGCGATCATGACGGCGCAAAAATCGGACGAAGCCGATTGGGACGCCGCCTCGGCAAAAGAGTACGCCGAAAATTTAAGGCTTAACGTATCGCACGAATTTACCGTCGACTCTCTTACTTTTCTTGCGAACGGCGGACGAATATCCCGTCATCTGGCGGCAATCGGCAATCTTCTGAAAATAAAACCCGTTCTCGGCGTAGACGACGACGGAAAGATTATCGTCCGTAGAAAAATTATAGGCAGAAAGCGCGCGCTCGACGATATGGCGGCAAGAGTTACGGGTAATTACTCCGATTTGTCCGACACTATATTCGTCAGCGAAAGCGACTGCAAAGAGGACGCCGAATATCTGAAAGCGAAAATTAACGACAAATTGCCGTCGGCAAAAGTCGAAATACTGCCGCTGGGTCCCGTAATGGTATGTCATTGCGGCCCCGGCGTGGTTGCGGTTTTCTATACCGCAACGTCAAGAAAATAACAAGAAAATAATAATCAGGGAGACCCCGTATGAGAAACTTTATACTGAGCGCGGACGCAGGTTGCGATTTATCCGCCGAACTTTGCAAAGAATACGACGTAAAAGTGCTTCCTCTCCGTTACCTGGTCGGCGGAGCGGAATATTCTTCGGACGACGGCAAAATGCCCGCCGAAAAAATATGCGAGCGTATGCTCGCCGGAGATAAAACCTCCACTTCGCAGGCAAACCCCGAAGAAGCCGAAAAATATATGCGTTCTCTTCTCGCAAGCGGCAAAGACGTACTGCATCTTACGATGTCGAGCGCGATGAGCGGAACTTACGAAACCATGCGTAAGATAGCCGAAAAACTGAACGAAGAGTTTGAAAATAAGATATACGTCGTCGATTCTCTCTGTCAATGCGGCGGTTACGGGCTTCTCCTGATACTCGTAGCCGATAAAGCGGAAGAAGAAAACCTCGACGCCGAAAGCGCGAAAAATTACGCAGAGGCGACGCGTCTTCATATACTGCACAATTTTTCGGTAGATTCGCTGACTTATCTCGCGCGCGGCGGAAGAGTTCCGTCCTATCTTGCCACGATAGGCAATCTGATAAAGTTAAAGCCCGTATTGCACGTGGACGATTCGGGCAAAATAGTAATGCTGAAAAAGATCATCGGCAGAAGGCGCGCGCTCGACGACATCGCGGCGAGATTTGCCGCGACCTACAACGGCTCGTCCGAAAAAGTAATAATCTGTCAGGCGATATGCCCTGACGACGCCGAGTACGTAAAAAACAAGATAATCGCCTTATATCCCGACTTAAACGTAACGATATTGCCGCTCGGACCGATCATAGTGTCGCATAGCGGACCGGGAACTCTCGCCCTTTTCTTTACGGCGGATTCCCGTATGGAATAATAAGCGCGCACGTACATTTTCACATAAAGAGAGCGGGCGGAAGCAAAATTTTTGCTTCCACCCGCTCTGCTTATATTATATATTTTTTAAGTCGTAAATTTTCCGGCAATATAAGTAAGCACCGCCGTTTTGTCATCCGATTTTATAAATTTAAGGTTATAGCCATACTCCGAATGAACGAAATAATAAGAATCCCCGCCTTCCGAGCCGTAATAGAAAACGATATTTTCTATCTTCGTCGATTTCGGCGCATTTTTGTATTCTTCGAGTTTCCTCACCTTTACACGCGGAAGTTCGACGTAAATCTCGAATTCCGTATCCGCGATTTCTTCATCTTCGGTTATATTGACTTTGACGTAATACGCGACGATGTCTCCTTTCTTATAACCCGCTTCGGAATTTTTTAATTTGTACTCGGCGTACCTCTCAACGTATTCACTTTCGATAAAGGGCAAAAAATCTTTATATTCGTAATTCGTCGACGTTACGTTGTCTTCTGTTATTTCGACGGTTTTCAGCGCGGAAGACGAAAAGCATGCCCCGCCGCCCCTTTTGTTCGCGACGTGATAGCAAACGATTGCAAACGCAATAAGAAACAACGCCACGGCGACCGTAATCAAAGTCTTTTTTCGATTATTTAAGCCTGCGTCCGATCCGGCGGACGAGCCGCCTGCCGTTTCGACTGCCGCTACCGTCGCTTTTTCGGCGACCCGCGTTTTATTCATAAATTCTTTGGCTTTGTTCGTCGCGCTTATATCGGGCGATTTTTCTTCGCTCGTATACGCCGAAAAAAGTTCGCTTAATTTTTCCTCCTTACCGTTTTTCATATTTCACCTCTCACCGTTATAACAACCGTTTTCGTCGTTTTGTCCACAGAGCCGACTTTTCATAAATTCTTCGGCTTCGGCGATCTTCTTCGCAACGTAAGATTTCGACATGCCCACCTCTTTCGCGATTTCGCGCACCGTCATATCGAGAAAATATTTAAGATATATCATCTGCTTCACGATGGGCGGAGCAAGCAAATCCATAAGCGTTTCGACGAGTATTTTCGTTGTGGATTTTTCTTCTTCGTCGTCACCCGAAGCCAACGCGTAAAATTCGTCTATATCTTCCGTCTTCTTATTATTTTCGGCTTTGAGTGTATTCAGAGCCGTATTTCTTACTATTTTAAGCACCCAGGCGCACGGGTTTGTTCCCTTTTTATATTTGTTTACGCTCTTTACTATTTTAAGGAAACTATCCTGAACGACGTCTTCCGCGACGAATTTATCCCCGACCACTCCGCGCGCGACCGCGAGCATGTTTTTACCTAAGACGTCGTACAGCATATCCACACCGGCGTCTTTACCCTCTCTTATCAAAGACAGAGCGTATTCGGTTTTTTCGTAAATTTCGCGGTTCAAAATCGTTCGTCCTTCGTAAAATCGTTTAATTTCATTATAACCGAACGAATTTTTTTTGTAAAGCGAAAAATTTTATATTTCGCGGACAAAAGCCGAAAAGCGATTGTTGTATAAGTAAATAACTCGTTACGGAGGCAATCGCAAATGAAAAAGAAACCCGTTTTATACGTCGTTATCCTTTGCCTGTGGGCATGCTGCCTGGGCGTTCTATGGTTTGCTTACGCGAAAATCGTCGCGGGGCTTCACGGATACACGGTAACGACAAAAATACTTATAATCGTTTTACTGACGATAAACACCGTCGCGCTGTCCGCGCTATGGCTCGGAAGCGTAAAAGATCTTACGTTTTCGGTCGCGTACGCGGTTTTACGCAAAAAATTAGAAAAACGCTACGCCGAGATAGAAGAAGTTACGGCAGACAACGAAACCGCGCCGAGATTTTTGCTTTTATATTGTACCTGCAACGACTTCAACGCCGCAGCCCTTTCGGCGTGCAGAAAGCAGGATTACCCGAACTTCAAGACCGTTATTTTAGACGACAGTTCGAAGTCCGAATATATAAACGAAATAAACCGATACGCCGCTCTTCGCGAAGGCGTAGAGGTTATACGGCGTGAAAATCACGTCGGTTACAAGGCGGGCAATCTCAACAATTACCTTGCCGATAGGACGGATTACGACTATTTCGTGGTTTTGGACAGCGACGAAATCATTCCGAAAGACTATATACGCAAAGTTCTTAAATATTTCGCTTACGATAAAAATTGCGGAGCGGTTCAGGCAAGGCACGAGGCGCAGAAAGGCAACAACGTCTTTCAACGGCTTATGGGGCTTTGCGTAGGCAGTAACGGCAAAACCGTACAGGTAATTAAAAACTTTTACGGCGCGAACGCGCTTATCGGACACGGCATGACCATAAGCCGCGAATGTTACGAAAAAACGGGCGGTTTCCCGCTCGTCGTCGCGGAAGACATCTCATTTGCGGTGGATATAAAAAACGCGGGACTGAACGTAATATACGCCCCGGATATACTTTGTTACGAGGAATTCCCCGTCAATTACGTTTCGCTTAAAAAGCGGCAATGCAAGTGGACTCAGGGAAACCTCGAATACATGAAAAAATACAACCGCGAAATCAAAGAAAGCAAAATGACGTGGTACGAAAAACTCGACCTTAAACTCTCGCATTACAGTCTGCCGATCGTACCGATACTGAGTTTTCTGCTTGCCGTATGCACGATTTGTTTAGGCGTTCTCGGATACCCCGTTATTCGCTACTCGCTTATCGTATACGCAGTAATGATACTTTTCTTATGCTCGCCTATGATACCCGATTTTTTCGTGTACAACAAGAACAGAAACGCGTTTTTGCTTCTTCCTTACTTTATAATAAACGTAGCGACTTACGCGTCGCTCGCGCCGATGATGCTGAAAACCGTACTGCTCGGCGTTTTCGGCAAAAAGGCGACGTTTATAGTAACGCCGAAAGAGTCGGAAAATTTCAGCGTTTTCGAAGCAATAAAATATACTTTCGATTCGCTCGTTTTCGCCATAACACTCGGAGCGTTATCGCTTATCGCGTGCGGAAGTTTACTGCCCGTAATCTTCGTAATCGCGGGGTGTTTCGCTTCGCCGTTTATAGTAGCGTTGTCGAATATATCGTTACCACCGAAAAAAGACGGCTGCCAAGCGGCAACCGTCCGAGAAAGAAAATTCGAGGGTTAGAGAATTTCGAGGTTTTTGCGGAAAATACGTCTGAAATCGTTGGCGGCGTTGAGCGCGTCTTTAATCTCGAGCGACGCGTCGCCTTCGACTTCGGTCTTCATAATGACCGAATCGCCTAAAACGTCGCAGTTAAGCCCCGTTACGCAACCCGACATACTTCTGTCGAGGCTTTCCGCTATGCGGAGCATAACGCCGAGTTTACGGATGGCGTCTACGTCTTCTTCGGTTATGAATTCTTTGAATCGTACTATGTCGCTCATCTGGAAATCGTCGTTTTTATGTACCGACGCAACGAGCGAGGCCATTACCATTTCACGGTTGGTAAGACCGTAAATACTCGCGTTCTGAATGATATACGCGGTGTGTTTTTCGTAATCGTAATACTTGATCGCCGCGCCCGAATCGTGCAACGTCGCCACTACTTTAAGTATTTTCAGGTACTGACGGGGGAATTTATGCAAAACCCTCAATTGTTTGAAAAGTTGTACCGAAAGGTTGACGACGTGATCGACGTGCTTCGGATTGCAGTTATAAAATTTTACGAGAGTCTGCAAACTGTACGTCAGAACGTCGCTTATCGGTTTTTCTACGGTGATCGGCATAGCGTAGTTGAACATTATTCCCTCGCGAAGACCGCAACCGGAAATTGCTATCTGCTCGAACCCTACGTATTTTACGAACGCCGAAATAGCCGCAAGAGCGCTCGGAAGAATATCCGCGCGTTCGGAAGAAATACCCTTGATTCTCTTTTTCTTGTCGAGATCGAGTACTTTAATCATATTGTAAACGTCGTCGAATTCGTTTACCGAAATACGATAGTTGTGTACGTTGTTGAGAGGGCTTCTCTTCATGAGTTTGCAGAGTTTGCAAAGGCTTCTGAAAGAGCCTCCGACGCCGATAAGTTGGGTTTCGGGATCGAGTTCTTTAAGCCATTCGATACGCTTCAACTGTTCCACGAAAAACTCTTCTACCTTCGCCGCCTGCTCTTCGGGGCGAAGCCCGTCCTGCGCGAAGAGTTCGGTAAGCGTAACCGCCCCGAAAGGCAGAGTTTCGTAATTCAGAAGATTTTTTCTGACGTATCTTACTATTTTCGTACTGCCGCCGCCTATTTCGAGAATAACGCCTTTGGGTACGTCCATAGTGTTGATAACGCCGCGATAGACGTAAATCGCCTCTTCTTCGGCGGTTAAAACCCTGAACTTGATTCCGCAGGTCGTCGCCACTTCGTCAAGAAAACTGCGCTGATTTTTCGCGCGTCTTACCGCCGCCGTAGCGACCGCTATAATCTTTTCTATGCCGTAGGCGTCGCAGAGTTTACGGAACATTTTAAGCGTGCGCATAGTTTCGGCTATGCGTTGGGGTTTCAGAAACCCGTCGCGTTCCATATCTTTACCGAGCCTTACGCTCTCTTTAATCTGATCCACCACTATAAAATGCCCGTCGCCGAGCATTTCTACGATAACTAATCTTGCGTTGTTCGATCCGAGATCGATAATACCGATTTTCTCCACGGAATACCTCTTTACAAAATAATTTGCCGTCGGCTGCGACGCCCTTGCTTCCGACGCCGTAATACACGCCGCGACGACAATAATTCAATACTTATTTTATTCGCGTAGATAATATCACACAAGTCGATATTTTGCAATACTCTTTTTTCACCTTTGTGCAAAATATTCAAGTTTTCGTGCATTTTGTCGCCGTTTTTGCCCTTTTTTTATCCAAGTATTGCTCGATTTCGCGCGAAAAGAACTGAAAAACAGACAACACGAGTAAAAAAACGCCGAAAAATCTGCCTAATATTTTACCGTCGATTTTCGCGGCGGCGAAACTGCCGCCGAGCGATACCAGACACGCGGGAATTATCACCCATAACAGCCCCTCTTTTTTAACGCGTTTATTTTTTATATGAACGATAAGCGAAACTATCGCCATCGGCGCGAACGCTACGAGATTTACCGCCTGCGCGATTTTTTGTTTCACCCCGAAAAATATGGTGAGAACGGGAATAAGCACCGTACCGCCGCCCATACCCATTCCGCCGAGCACGCCCGAAGCGACGCCGGAAGCAATCAACAAGATAATTTTTAACATAGACCGACCTTAAATTTTATTTTTTCGTTTTATATCCGCCCCTCGGGCAACCTGCCGAGGGGCTTCACTTCGCTCGGAATGTCACTCGACAAAATAACACTCGACAAACACGCCGTCAGAAAAAGGCGAGTTTTACGCCCGCCGCAAACATTACGAGCGCGAATATACGCGTAACCCACTTCGAACTTAACTTCCCTAACAGATACGCCCCGATTATTCCGCCGCCGACTATCCCCGCCCCCGACGGCAAACCGATTTTCCAGTCGAAATAGCCTTTGGCTATATATATCGTAGCCGAAACTATCGTTACGGGTAAAATCACCGCCAGGGCGGTGGCGTGCGCGACTTTCGTCTTCATTTTAAGCAAAAACGTCATAAGAGGAACGACGATCATCCCTCCTCCGCCGCCGAAAAAACCGTTGGCAACGCCCGTAGCGACGCCCGTAAGTATCAGGTATAATTTATTTTTGAAATTTTCGTTCATATCACGGATATTATCGCCCGTTTTACCGAAAAATATCACGACTGCCCGAAAACACCGCCGCTTTTCCGGTAAAATTTTGAAGATTTTTATATAATCGTCGCAAAAAATATTGCGTTGAGCAAAAAAATATAGTATAATAGACGGGTATAAAAATAACTTGGGACTTTGCGCGCGTATATAATGTCAGCGCGACGCAGGTCAATAAGGTGCAGACATGACAAAACCTGACAAAAAATTTAACCTCAAAGCGTTCGTATCGCTTATGATCGTTCTCGTGCTGTCGCTTGCTCTCGCTTTTTCTACCGCTTGCGCGAAAAAGGCGACTTCGAAGAACAGTACTTCCGACGATTCTTCCAAGGAAGAGGAAGAAAAACCGACGGACAAGCAGACGCTTCCTAACGGCGACTTCGAATGGTATACCGACGACGTATCCGCCTCTTCCCCGTACAGCACGGGTATCAAATGGTCAAGATACCTCGGCGGCGATTCGCCGAACAAGGCTCCCTCGTCGGAAGGCAGATACGGCGTAATCGACACGAACAAATACGAAGATCTCGACGATAAATACAAACCCGAAGACAAGTCCAACCCCGGCACGCCGACGATAGCCGAAGGTACGAAGTATCTCGACGAAAACGTCAAGAAGGACGGTAAAAAAATACTCGTTATTCAGAACAAGTATAAAACCACCGGTACGGCGCAATATCTTTCGCCGTCCAAATCGGTTTCCATACCCGCCGGTTCGGTAGGCGTGTTCTCGGTTTACGTTAAAACCAAAGACGTCACCGCCCCCAATTCGGACACGACGGGCGCGTATATAAGGCTTACCGGCACGGTAGGGTCTTCCATAGATCCCGTCTATATCGAAAACATCGATACGAAGGGCGCGTGGGTCAGATATATCGTTACCATAGAACCGTCCGTGACCGCCACGACCTCGATTTCGTTCGCGCTCGGTCTGGGCAAAGGTAACGAAAAGAATATGTCCGGTTACGCCGAAGGTTTCGCTTACTTCGACAACGCTTCGTTCGTCGTAGTCAAAAAATCCGAAGCCCCCGCCTCGGCGGACGCCAGACTCGATTATACTTCCGCTGCCGGCGCGTACGTGGCGGATGAGAAAAACGCCATTGCGGAAGGCGTCACCGAAAGAACGATCGACGTCAACTTTGCGGATACTTACGTATCCAAGACCGTAAACGGAACCGGCGACTACAACGAAATACGTACGGATAAGACGAACGGCGTATCCAACAAAGTTATGAGAGCGGGCGACGCGAACGCTTCGGACGATTTCAAGGTCGGTTACGGTAACGCCACTCTTAAACTCGACGGCAAAGACGAAGAAGTAACGAACGCCGTTTACATGGTATTCCCCAAAACGGGTAAAGACGGCAAAGCGGTATTCGGTTCTTCCTACTCTTACACGATCGACTCCGTCGGAACCGACGCCCTTTCGGTAAAAGGCGCCGACTATACGAAAGACGAAAACTCTATTACTTATTACAGACTTTCGTTCCTTGCTAAAGTAAAAACCGCCGCGTCTTCCCAAAGCGGCGCATCCGTAGTCGTTATGGATAACGGCAAAGAAAGTTCGAGCGGCAAGTTCTCTTACTTCACGACCGCCGAAGAAGACGGAAAGTACAACGACGGTTACGTCAGATACACTCTCTATATCTGCACCAAATACGAATCCGACATGAATTTCTCGGTTAAATTCAGTTTCGGTCCTACCGACAATACCGACGACCCGAGAACCCTTCCCACCGGTTACGCTATATTCAAAGACTTCACGTTCGACATGCTCGACGGCGACAAAGTCTATAACGAAGCGACTTCGACCAACGTCGTAAAACTTTCTCTTATCGGCGCGAACCTCGAAGATTACACCAAAGACGACGATACGAAAGAAAAAGACAGTTACGACATAACCGTTTCGGATATCGACGCGAAGACCGTTCTTCCCAAACAGGCGGTCAACGTATACGATTCGAACGCTTCCGTTAAAATTCTTACGGAACAGGACGGCAATCAGATAGGTATCGTCAACAGCCAATATCGCGCAGACTACCCCGTTTCTTATCTCGGCGCGGCAGGTATTCTTAAAGATCTCGAAGAAAAGATTCAGGGCGATAACAAACACGTTCAGGCGTTGATGGTTGCCAATAATAAGGGCAACGCCGAAACCGTACTCTATACGACCGAAAAGACGATTACGTCGAACGGCTCTGCGGAATTCGCAATCAAAGTACGCGTTGACGAAGGGCAAACCACGGCAAATATAAGACTCTTCAAAATAGCGACGCTCGAAAGCGGCGAGGAAGACGGCAATTTAAGCCTTAATATAAAGAACGGCGAAAGCGCGAAAGACTACGTTGCGTCGGTCAAAGTTACAAATAATAACGCGGCAGGTCTTGACGGCTGGACGACTATCCGTTTCTTCGTTAAAGCCGGCGACGACGCCATGAAACTTCGCCTTGAATTCGGCGTAAGCGGCGGCGCGGCGTTGTTCGACCTCGTAAGCGATTCTAAATCGGTAACCACCGAAGACGAACTTAAAAACGCGTTTGACGATTACAAGTTCGACGGAAAAGGCGTAGAAGCCAGAACGGGTTACTACTACAAAAACGAAGAAGACGTCGGCAAAGAAAACAAACGTCTTAAAGATAAAGACGGAAAAGTCCGCACTATCGAACTCGACGCCGAAACCCTTTACGCTTACGCTCTGCCGAAGACCGTAACCGCCGACGTTACCGACGAAAACGCAACCGTCCGCCTTTACCGTTTCGACGTTAAAGATTACGTTATCGAAACGGCAGACGACGGCGACGATGACGACGACGGCGACGACAGCGACAACACCCCCGCAAAGACGAATACCGAAAGCGGCAAGGTCGCATGGCTCAATATCGTATCCATTATAATAGCGGCGGTCATCGTAGTTGCCCTTCTCGCGATAGTTATCAAGAAATTCGTTGACGACAGAAAACGCAAGAAAGCCAAAACTCAATCTTATTACAGCGGTTACGACCAGACTTCGGCGCACGAAAACGGCAGCAGATACTCCGTAAGAAACGCAAAGAAAGGCCCGAAGTCTTCCGACGCTAAAAAATCGACGGTAACCGTTCAGGCTCCCGATGCGGAAGACGAAGCGACCGCTTACGACTACGGCGACGACGAAACCGACGGCAAAGACGGCGACAACGAATAATCGCCAAAACACAAAATTCAAGCGGCGTGGCAAGATTGCCACGCCGCTTTGTTTATTTGTAATGACAGTAAACAAGCACGTCATTGCGAAGGAGTGTAACGACTGTGGCAATCCCCGCAATAAAGGTCGGAGTGGCTTACATGGACGGATGCTCCAATCTTCGGGTTTGCCACGCCCCGCAAGAGGACTCGCAAAGACAATCGTGTCATAACGAACGCCGCCGAGTTTACAAAAAACCGGCGGCGTTTTGGCAAGGTTCGTATTATTATTGCCCGGCCATCGTCTGTATTTCGTTCAATCACATACGCTTGATCGCTTCGGCAAGTTTTTCGCCGAGTAATCTATGCCCTATGTCGTTGGGATGTAACCCGTCGGCAAAATTCTCGTTTCCGTCCGGCGTGTTAGGGTTAAGGTCGCCGTCGTTCCAGAAATCGACCGACTTCAGACCGCACTTTTCCGCGACTACCTTTTCGGCGTCGTGATACTCCGCAAGCGGCTTACTGCCTTCCGCTTTACTGCCGTCACCGTTGGTAGCCGTTTCGTTACGTCTGCGCAACGGATACACGATTATCAACTTTTCTTTGCCGTAAGTCGCCATAAGGTATTCAATAAGCGCGTCGTACGCCCCGCAAAACGTCGCGGGGTCTTTATCGCCTATACGACCGAAAGGCGCGTCGCCGTGTCCGAAATCGTTCGTTCCGCCGAACACTACGACCAGGTCAGCGTCTTTATCCATTTTCTTCGCGCGAAGCAAAAAATATTCGTCGCAAAACGCCTCTACGGACGGCGTAATCTGCGGAGCGATACGTGTTCCGCCCACCCCGAAATTTACGGCTTTTGCACCGAGTTTTTTCGCGCACACTTCCAAATATACGTTTTCTTCCTTAGTCGCGCCCGCCCCCTGCGTTATGCTGTCGCCTAAAAATACTATTTTTTTGCCGCGTAAATCCATATAATACGACTCCGTGTTTCAAGTATCGGAACAATTATATATTTTAAGTCGTCGTTTGTCAACGAAACCGAATACCAGACAAAAATACGGCGGGCGGAAA
>ERZ1034980.815-NODE-815-length-20347-cov-7.115809_pt1 | contig 20347 bp, 20 predicted proteins | sample MGYA00520622_ERZ1034980 | MGnify/ENA primary metagenome ERZ1034980 (study PRJEB33766, sample SAMN09781791) | gut metagenome | biome: gut microbiome | host: Homo sapiens | place: Madagascar | study: EMG produced TPA metagenomics assembly of the PRJNA485056 data set...
ATATCCATTCTTTTATTCATCCTCAATTAATCATTTTGCATTAAATAAGTATCGTATTGACAACAAATAAGATACAGGATATGATAAAAATACAATATATGCATACTACTATTTTACCATCGCTTGTATGGTTATGGTAATTTATTTGCTTATTGACGATACGCGTAAATCACTGTATGATTGTATCATCAAATTTCTGTTTGATAATACAAGAGAGGAGTACAAATGGAAGAGATGGATAAAAAGGAAATTAAAGATGTAATTGAGTGGTGTGATGAAAAAGGACATAGCGAACACGAAATTCTGGAATTAATCCGGCGGATTGTTGGTGCGAATCCACGAGAAGAGGAAAAATAGCATAAAGGCAAACCGGGCAGCTGCATCTCACAGCCTGCCCGGTTTGCCTTTATGCTATTTTATTTCGTTAACTACTCCCCTGTTTCTTCTATGCTTATCATATTCTGTGCCACAGTTTCACTGATGCGATATACCATATCAGAGCCTTCCACCATGACGTATCTGTTCTCCCCTGCATCATCAGTCTTGCCCAGATACACGGTAAAGGTCTGCTCTTTATCTGAACTGTCAGTATATACCGCCTTTGCAGTAATTCTCTGGCTTTCATCCAGTCCATACTCCGCAAGCTCCTCTGCCGATGCATGATAATTCGCACAATCTGTCAGACTCAACGCCCCAAAACCTCCGGCAAGTTCTCCGACTTGATCATCCTCTTCATATACGGTATCTGTTCCATTTTCAGTAATCGTCACACTCTTCAGATTACCGCTTCCGATGGACGGAACTGTATCGTATTGAACCAGATTGGTCAGATCAAATTGCAGATAATCCTGGAAACCTGAACTGATCGTGTATACCTTTCCGCTGTCTCCCACTGTAGCATAATAGTTCTCGCCTGCGCCGTTGCCAATCAGAATTTCTGTTGTCACGCCATCATTGTCCTGAAACTGAATTGTATAGGACGGTTTATCCAATCCATAATCCGACAGTTGATCCGGATTCTCCAGTTCCCTCACTGCCTCCATCTGCCGGATAGCATCTGCGGTACTCTGAACCGTGTCCTGATTCATTGGAATCTCATTATCTTCATCATATTCCCATGTATCATCCACCTTTGCAAACGACATATTCTGGCTTCCGTCACTATAAGAATATGCAGTAATATCACTGGCATCCGTCAGATATATCTTTGAAGCTTCTGCTTCCTTTTCTTTCTTCTTTTCCGACTTATCGTTCCATGCACTGGCAGCACCATTTGCTACAACAAGCAACAGAATCATAGCCAACAGAATGATTGTTTTTTTCTTCTTTCTATCCATAAGCCACCTTCCTGTCCGTGCTAAGCTTTTCGACGTTTCAGCCATTGCCGGAATCCGTAGATCAATACGATAATCGGAATACCGATAATACATGCAAATCCGATTAATCCTGTGTGCTGCATCGTATTATAAGTAATAGAAAGGCTCTTCGGCTCAATAGCCACATTCTGTACGCCATCGAAGTTTGCTGTCACCGCATTGGCAAACAAGGTCAGATTCTCTAATGTTGAGAAAGAATCGGTAATCTGACTGTCCAGCATACTCTCAGAAGTAATCACCGTAAACCGACTCTTCACGGTCTCTGTTTCGGTATCGGAATCCTCCTCATTCTTATCTGTGACATCCTCGCCTTCAATTGTCTCCTCTGCAATTGCACCGAGTACATAAGTGCCCTTCTCCTGGCTGTCCTCCGTCACCGCATATCCATTCGATGATGTGGTCATAAATGATGTAGTCGTAATCGTATCACGTTCCGGATCTGTAAGTTCCATGCCCTGCGCATTTACCATCATTACCATCTGTGTACTCATACCGTTCATCAGATCTGAGTCCCCACTAATATCCGGGAATATATAATAGTAGTTGCCCTGATAACACCGTTCCATATCTGCAATGTAACCATTCACCCTCTGCATGCCATATTCTTTCAGCAATGCATCCAGATTAGGTACATCACCTTCTATATTACCAAGCAGCACCATCACATCACCGCCGGACTTCATGTAACTTTCAATCTGGTCCTTTTCTTCTGTTGTCAGATCTGCGGAAATACCATTCATGATCAGAAGATCACAATCATCCGGAACCGCACTTGTCATCAGCAGATTCAATTCTTCGGAAGAAACATTATTCTTATCCAGCTGATCCTGTACGGATGTGGAAAATGAACTCTCGCCATGTCCGGTTGTGTAATACACCTTATTCTGACTGTCATTCGTTACATAGTTGATCGCACTGGTAAGCTGTCCCTCGCCGTCAAACTGTGTGGCATCCGTGCTTCCTGTCGTGTAATATGCATACGCATCTGTAACCAGAATCTCGTCAAATGTGATTGTGTCACTTTTTCCGGTGTCTTTGCAAGACACTACGATCGAATTCTCTGACACATTATTCTTCGTAAGCTCTGCCGGATGAAGCACCGGATCTACCCATTTTACGGTCACGTCCTTAGACAGTGCCTGATACTTATTTAAAAATGTACGTATCCGTTCATCGGTACTACTCTTCTCTGCATAAACGGTCACGGTTACCTTCTGGTCCAGCTTTTTCAATAATTTCTTACTGGTATCTGTAATCTCATAGATCTTATTGTCACTGACATCAACCTTCCGCACTCTTTCCGGAAGTCTGGACGCCAACATATTCACCAGCACCACAACACACAGCACCAGCACGATCGCACCTACACTGTAGCTGCCGTTGACTGATGCACTTTTCTTAAACTGCTCTTTCAAACGATTCATGCCGCACCTCCTAACTCCAGCGTCTCTTCTGTATCATTTCCATCGTAAGAAATACAAAAAATACGATCAGACTCAGATACAGAATGATTCCACTGACATCTAACAGGTTATTGGAGGCAATGCTGTTAAATGTATCAATCAGGTTCAGCTTGCCACAAATGGTTGAAAGCAGGTTCTCGTAAACTTCTGACTTTACTGCGTATACAATTCCATTTACTCCGAGATTCACAATCTCCAAGATCAGACATATCACCCAGTTCTGGGTCATGCGCCAGACAGCCCAGACTAACAACGACAGTAAAAATGCTATTCCAAATACATTAGCCATAGCTGACGAAGGCAGGAATCCTATGATTCCACTCCACAATTGAATAACCATTAGTATACCAAAGGTACCGATTGCCGCAATAATCTGGCTCTCTGTCAACGATGACACGAACATTCCGATTGCAATATATACACAGCCCAGCAGAAAATATACCAGAATAGATAAGTAATCCGATAATATATAGGCCGTTCCCTGCATCTTGATCATTAAAGGAAATAACAGATATACCGCACATGGGATTCCTAAAATGGTAATCATTGCAAGGTATTTTCCCATTACGATCTGGAACAGGCTGACCGGCGCTGTCAGAAGCAATTGATCTGTCCGATTCTTACGCTCTTCCGCAAAGCTTCTCATGGTCAGTAACGGTGCTGCGATCAGCAGCATGAAGATACCGCCGGAAAGCACATAGGAAAAGTATGGATATCCGTAATTCAGATTATATGCCATAAAATATATACCTGAAAATGCAAGTAAAAATACAATGATCACATAACCGATCATGGTATTAAAATATCCTTTTAATTCACGCCTATAAATCGCTGCCATCGCCTGTCACCTCCTCTTTCCCATCATCCCGAATCTCCTGTTCTGCCAGAGACGCTGTATATTTGCCCTGGGTAAGCTCCAGGAATACTTCTTCCAGTGTAGTCTGCGACAGACTGAGTGTCGTTAACGGCTGATTATTTCTCGCAAATGCGGTAAATATCTCTTCTCTGATATCCTTCGCATTCCTTGTCTCAATCTGAGCTGTTGTCATCAGATTGTTATCCTTTCGGTAATCCACTTTCTTAATTCCGGATACTTCCGTCAGAATCTCCTGTACTCTCGTCACAGGTGCTTTTGCCTGCAGTTCAATATGTCTGCTGCTCTTAAGTCTGTTCTCCAGATTCTCCGGGGTATCACTTGCCACCAGCTTACCTCTGGAAATGATCATAATGTAATCGCACACTTCACGGATCTCTGCCAGAATATGCGAACTCAATATAATCGTATGCTTCTTAGACAGCTTGCGGATCAGCTCTCGAATCTCAATGATCTGCTTCGGATCCAGACCAACTGTCGGCTCATCCAGAATGATCACCTCCGGGAATCCAAGGATTGCCTGTGCAAGCCCAACTCTCTGTCTGTATCCCTTGGACAGGTTCTGGATCAGGCGGTTCTCCACTTCACGGATACCTGTCATCCGAATCACATCATTCATCTGTTTTTCACGTTCTTTTTTAGGTATCTTCTTCAGTTCGGCTGCAAACTGCAGATACTCCCGAACTGTCATATCCATATATACCGGCGGCTGTTCCGGCAGATAGCCAATACTCTTCTTTGCAAGCTCAGGCTCTTTCAGAATATCATGCCCCTGGATCAATACCTTCCCCTCGGTCGCCCCAAGATATCCTGTCATGATGTTCATGGTTGTAGACTTTCCCGCACCATTCGGTCCAAGAAGACCATAAATATGCCCCTTTTCAATACGAAAGCTCAGATGGTCCACTGCTGTATGATCGCCATACATTTTCACCAGATTCTGCACTTCAATCACAATATCTTCCTCCTCTTCAATACTCTTAAAGTATTATTGTAAAAAGAAAGTATGACGATTCATTGTAAAAAATGTGTTTTTTGTGTGTTCAGATTAGAACTTAAAAAGCACCTGTGCTCTTTCTTAGCACAGATGCCTTATACTTTTTTATAACTGTTCAGACCCTACTCGCACATTCGCGAAACCGCACGATAACTCGGCTTTCTCACTGATGCGCAGTTACGCTCTTTTCATATTCTTGATGACTTTCAGTCTGGTGAATTCCTCACGCTCTTTTTCTTCCAGTGCATTATTAATGTTATGAACCAGACTCGTATACATCGGAATCGTTATATTCTTCAATGCATTGGCACGCTTCTGCGTCTTTTTAATATTTGATGCCAGACGATACGCAGAGTTCTCAACCATGGACAACTTAATCGTCAGGTCTTTCACTTCACGAAACGCCTCTCTCGCAATATCAATCGACTCGCTGGTCGTGCTGAATGAGTACGTAAGGTTATTCTCTTTTTCATCATATTTCACATGCGGAATCTCTGTACCCATGATGCTTCGCGTCTGGATACGAATGGATTCCTCTATCGGCACAGTAAATGCGAGCTGCTGCACCTTGCTGATACCGTGTTCAATGTTGGCACGCTGCAGGCACGCATATGCCTTGGTAAATGTGCTGTCGATCTGCTCCTGAATCTCCTTTGCCTCATCGATCAGAGCCATCAGTTCTTTCAGAAGCACATTACGCTTCTTATCCATCAGGTCATACCCCTGACGAGCAAGAGCCAGAGAATTCTTCGCCAGCATCAGATTTCCTTTGGTGGGAAACTCTCGTGGATCCATATCATCGACTCCTTTCCTTTATAGTGAAAAATCCGCGTGAACTCGTGAGCTTTGCTCACTCATTCACATCAAACCCGGCGCGTCTGGGATTTTTCTTTTTCCTGAAAAATCCGCGTGAACTCGTGAGCTTCGCTCACTCATTCACGTCAAACTCAGACATGTCAGAGTATCCGGCTGAATAAATTCCCCCGTCTACTCTGTCGCGTCTGAGGATTTTTCACGTGGATAGTATTTTTCTATGATCTTGGTGTCGATTCGATCGAGTTCTTCTTTCGGAAGCATTCCGAGAAGTTCCCAGCCGAGGTCAAGTGTTTCCTGGATCGTACGGTTCTCGGTCGGTCCCTGTCCTACGTAACGTTTCTCGAATTCTTTACCGAACTCCAGATATTTCTTATCCAGTGGGGACAATTCGTCTTCACCGATTACGGATGCCAGGTTTCTTGCCTCACCTACTTTTGCGTATGCAGAGAATAGCTGGTTGGCAAGTCCCTGATGATCTTCTCTGGTGTATCCTTCACCGATACCGTCCTTCATCAGACGAGACAGTGACGGAAGTACACTGATTGGAGGATATACACCCTGTCCGTAAAGGTTACGATCCAGTACGATCTGACCTTCAGTGATGTATCCTGTCAGGTCAGGGATCGGATGTGTGATATCATCGTTCGGCATGGTCAGGATTGGAAGCTGTGTTACCGATCCTTTGGTGCCTTCTACGATTCCGGCACGCTCATAAAGTGTTGCAAGCTCACTGTACAGATATCCCGGATATCCTTTTCTTGATGGAATCTCTCCCTTTGAGGAAGATACCTCACGAAGTGCCTCTGCAAATGATGTCATATCTGTCAGGATAACCAGAATGTGTTTGTTGCATTCAAATGCCAGATACTCTGCAACGGTCAGTGCAACCTTCGGCGTGATCAAACGCTCTACAACCGGGTCATTTGCCAGATTCAGGAACATACACACGTGATCGGATACGCCGCTTTCTTCAAATGTCTTACGGAAGAAATCGGCTACGTCATGTTTTACGCCCATCGCAGCAAATACGATCGCGAATTCTTCATCGGAATCATCTCCCAGTGATGCCTGCTTTACGATCTGTGCTGCCAGCTGATCATGCGGAAGTCCATTGCCGGAAAAGATCGGCAGTTTCTGTCCACGGATCAGAGTGGTCAGACCATCAATTGCAGATATACCTGTACGGATATAGTTACGCGGATATTCACGGCGTACCGGATTCAGCGGCAGACCATTGACATCTCTCTTATCCGTAGAAAGCAGTGGTCCCAGTCCATCGATCGGTACTCCGACTCCGTTAAATGTTCTTCCCAGCATATCCGGTGACACTGCCACTTCCATCGGGTGTCCGGATAATTTGGTATGTGTATTTACCAGGGACATATTCTCGGTTCCTTCAAATACCTGGATGACAGCTCTGCCTTCATACAGTTCAACAATACGTCCCATTTTCTTTTTATTACCATCTACAACGAACTCTACGATCTCATCATAGAATGCGTCCTGAAGTCCTTCCAGAACTACGAGAGGTCCGTTGATATTACTTAAGCCAAGATATTCGATTGCCATTATCCTCTCTCCTTTCTATGCGTTCTTTGCTAATACGTTATTGTAGAATTCATCAATCTTCGTCTTATAGGTATCCAAAAGCTGAAGATTATCGTTTGGTACATCGTACTTGATAGCGATAACTTTCTCGAAGATGCCTTCTGCTTTCAGTACTGACATCGGATGTCCCATTGCCACCAGCTTACGGCTGGTCTTATAAAGATACAGGATGACATCCATCATCTTAAACTGCTTTTCCAGTGATACACAGGTATCGTCTTTATGGAAGGCATTCTGCTGCAGGAATCCCAGACGGATTACCTTTGCAATCTCCAGGATCAGCTTCTGATCATCCGGAAGTACATCCGCACCGATCAGTTTAACAATCTCCATCAGACTGTTCTCCTGACCAAGCAAAGACATTAATCTGTTTCTATAGTCCACAAATTTTGGCGATACATTATCCGTATACCATCCGCTAAGATCTGTCAGATATTCACTGTAACTGGTCAGCCAGTGAATTGCCGGGAAATGTCTCGCATATGCCAGCGACTTGTCCAGTCCCCAGAAGCAGCGGACAAATCGTTTAGTATTCTGTGTAACAGGCTCAGAGAAATCACCACCCTGTGGGGATACCGCACCGATAATAGATACAGAGCCTGTAGCACCGCCCAGTGTCTGCATCATTCCGGCTCTCTCGTAAAATGCTGACAGACGAGATGCCAGATATGCCGGGAAACCTTCCTCAGCCGGCATCTCTTCCAGACGTCCGGATAACTCTCTTAATGCTTCTGCCCAACGCGATGTAGAATCTGCCATGATCGCTACGTCATAACCCATATCACGGTAATACTCAGCCAGTGTAAGACCTGTATAAATTGATGCCTCTCTGGCAGCTACCGGCATGTTAGATGTATTCGCGATCAGTGTCGTTCGATCCATCAGCGGATTACCGGATTTCGGATCGACAAGTTCACCAAACTCTTCCAATACCTGTGTCATCTCATTACCACGCTCACCGCATCCGATATAAATGATGATATCCGCATCGGACCACTTCGCGATCTGATGCTGCGTCATGGTTTTACCGGTTCCGAATCCCCCTGGGATTGCTGCCGTTCCGCCCTTTGCGATTGGGAACATCGTATCCAGAATACGCTGTCCGGTTACCAGCGGTACGCTTGCCGGATATCTCTGATGCACCGGTCTTGCTACTCGGATCGGCCATTTCTGTGTCATAGTCAGTTCCTGAATATCCCCATTAGAACGCTGGATCTTTACCAGCACTTCATCAATGGTGTAATCTCCATCTGGAACGACGTCTACTACTTTTGCTACTTCAACCTCCGGCGGCACCATACATTTGTGTACAATTGCGCGGGTCTCCGGCACTTCTGCAATTACAGATCCGCCGTGTACTACATCACCCTTTTTTACCGTCAGATGAGTCTTCCATTTCTTTTCTCTATCCAGGGAATCAACCGATACACCTCTGGTAATAAATGCACCACCCTTATCAGCGATACGTTCCAGCGGTCTCTCAATTCCGTCAAAAATATTATCCAGGATACCAGGTGCCAGCGTTACTGACACCGGTGCTCCGGATGCTTCTACGATCTCTCCCGGACGAAGTCCTGAAGTTTCCTCATATACCTGAATGGTCGTACGTTCTTTGTCCAGTGCAATAACCTCACCTACCAGACGCTGTTCACCTACATATACCATTTCAGACATCTTAAAATCACTTTTTCCTTGCAGGTAGATTACAGGACCATTGACGCCGTAGATAACTCCTGTCCTTTTCTTATCCAATGCCCGTACCTCCTCTAAACATAAAATCCTGGAATTCTTCTTCCAATGCTCCTTTGTACGCATGGTCAATCAGCACATTCCGGCCTTTTACCACCGCTCTCACACCACCGACAAAATTCTCCTTGCTGACTGTAAGCGTCATTCCTGTGTGTTCCTCCAGCCATTCCTTTTTGTCTGCGTCTGACGGGTTAATATAGATCTTGAGATCTTCCCCATTTGTGAATCGTGCCGCTTTCTCGATATATGCTACCAGAAGTTCTTTATACTCATCCGTCTTCATGAACTCCTGTAATTCTTTCAGCACTTCCTGAAACAGTTCCTGCTTCAGTTCTTTCTGACGTTTGCCATACTCACGCTTCAATTCCAACTGTGCCTTAGATACAGCCATATTCTGCTGCTGTCTGGCACTGACTGTTTCTGCCTTGATCCGCACATCTGACTGACGGTTGGCCTCGCCTTTGTGCTGATTCAATACATTCGTCAGAGTCTGTTCATGCTGTTTTACAATCGCGTTCGCCTTTGCTCTTGCTTCTTCCATAGCAGCTTCCTGCAAATGCGCTACTCTCTCGTCTATCGTCAAGCTTCTCACCTTCTTCTCTATAATTTCAGTCCAATCGCCTCATTTACATAGGATGTGATAAAGTCTTTTTTACGTCCGGTTCCGTGTCTGTCAGGAATCTCGATCAGAAGCGGCATCGTTCTCTTCAGCTTAATCTCATCAATCAGTTCCGGAAATTCTCGTCCGAAACGCTCTGTCAAAAGTACAATGCCTACATCCGGATCTTCCATAGCAGTCTCAATCGCGTTACGTAGTTCTTCTTTTTCATGGACAACCACGCCATCTACGCCCGCTAACCGCATTCCTGTCAGAGTATCCACATTATCACTGATCAGATACATCCTCATCTTACAATTTACCAAGGATCATGAAGGAGATGATCAGTCCATACAGACACACACCTTCCGCCAGACCTACGAAAATAAGAGATTTACCAAGTGCGCTGGAGTCTTCACTGATTGCTCCCAGTGCTGCGCTTGCTGCACTTGCTACTGCGATACCACCGCCGACACAAGATAAACCGGTTGAAAGTGCTGCTGCAAGGTATCCAAATCCTGTTGCGCTGCTTGCTGCTGTACCAGCTGCCTCTGCTGCCTGTGCAGGCATTCCTGAGAACAGCATGATTCCAGCTACGACAAATGCTCCGAAGAAGAAGAATGCATTTGCTCCGATCGTACGTTTATAACGTTTTTTTGATTTCTCTCCCAGAAGAAATGTTCCGAATGGGATGATGATGCCAAGCACCAAAGCTGCGATAAGTAATAATTTTACTGCTAATGTCATTGTAATAGTCCTCCTTGTCTTAAGTCATATGATTATTTTGTGTTTATTTGGTTAAATGGTTTGAACTCTCGTCCGCTTCCCTTATAGAACCGGCTGAACATCTCATAGTATTCAAGCCTCAGTACCTGAATACCTACAACCAAACCTTCCAGTAACATTACGATTGCATTACCGATTACAATTCCGATCCAGTTCGGGCTTCCATTCTCAGCACCTGAAAGCATCAGTACAACCTGCATGATTGCTGCGTGGCTGACTGCAAATGCTCCGATACGCACATAGGACAGCGTATTGGAAAAGTAACTAAGCATCGTCTCGAATAATTCAAAAAATCCCTGTACCAGAAACATCCCTTTGCCGACTTCCATTTTCTTATGTCTCTTCTCGACAATATTACCAAGAGGTTCTTTGAACAGGAACAGCAATATTGGAATCCCCAGGAAAATTACCATTAATATATTACCTGGTGTCTTGTGACCTGTCATATAAAGCACGATCGTCATTACGATAAATGCATAAAATACCAGTCCCGCAATACCATTATGAGAGAACAACATATCTTCCAGATCATGCGCTTTTGCTGCATTGATAATCTGGAACAGCATTACCAGTAAGTTGAGTCCCATACCAAATGCAATTGCTACAATAAATACGGTATTCAGCTGACCGATAAACGGTAAGTTAGTCATCGCGTCTACCGGCTTCAACCACATAGCAGGCATTACATCTTCAAATCCAAACACACTTCCGTACATAACTCCAAAGAACATCGAGAACACTCCGGCAACGGAAATAATGCCCGCCAGATTCATTTTCTTCTTCAGATACAGGATGCCGCCCACGATAAAGAGCAGTGCCCCCTGTCCGAGATCTCCGAACATGGCTCCGAATATCAGTGTATATGTGAGTGCCACAAACATAGTCGGATCCATCTCATCGGCCGCCGGAAGTCCGTACATCTCAATGAACATCTCAAACGGTTTGAAGAATTTCGGATTCTTGAGCTTGGTCGGTGGCTCTCCAAAGAATTTTTCTTTATTCTCCTCGACCACTGCCATAACTCTGTCATCGTCTTTAATCTCTTTCAGGAACTGCTCCACATCCGCTTCACTCATCCATCCACAGATCACGTAATGACCGTCTTTGTTTTCTTCATCCTCGATGATTGCTGCCTTTTTACGGATGTCAAAGTATTCTGCCAGCTCTGTCAGTCTCTGTTTAGCTCCCAGAAGTTTAGATGCATTACTGCTCATCAGGCTTGCTTCCTTTTCATCAACCTCAGCAATCTCCTGATCTGTCTTTTCAATCTCTTTCTGTACTGTCATCCTGATCTCTTCCGGAGTACCTTCTTTATATTCATTGGTTAGATGGATTCGTTCAAAATGCAGTGAATTAAAAAGTGCATCCACTTTCGCTTTGTCTTTGTTGGCTGTAATGTATCCGCCATAGACATAACTGTCATTTCTTGATCCTTCCAGAAATACTGCATCCAGATCTTCAAATAAGTACTTTTCAAGTCTTCCGTAGTAGTCCAATCCAATCCTACCAAAACGTATCTTTAGAAACTGATAAGTGGACACATGTCCCAAATTAATTTCTAATGATCGGAACGGTTCCAGTGCATTCGCAGTCTCTTTCAGTTCACCTGCTTTTTTCTTTAATCGTTCCCTTTTCTCCTGAAAATCCACGTAATCGTGATTAATATCACGCAAGAGTCCCATCATCTCATCTCTGCTCAGAGATGTATCCGGTGAAGCCTGCGTATCACCAAGCAATGCACAGAACTGCTCCGCTTTTCCTAACGGATCACGATACGGATTCACTTCGATGAAGGGCTGCAGATTGTCCGTCGTCTTCAGTTCAGCAATAGCACTTTCCAGCTGCATTTCATGTCTGGACAGATACTTATTGCACATTCTGTCGATATCCGATTGCGGTCCGCTGATCTGCAGGAATTTCATCTTTACTATCATTTCTTAGCACCTCCTATGTACCCCAAAGTCTCCCTCGGTGTCAGGCCGTAGCGGATACACTCAAGGGCTGTAGTCAGTCTGTTGATCTCCTCTTCCTTCAGGAACAGATAGGTATTCACTGTTGCCAGCGAATATGGATTCCTTCTGCGGTCTGACAGATACATGCCATGGATACATGCCTTATAGAACTGCTCCATGCCTTCAGATCTCTGCATCGCATGGAAGCGATTCTCATAATATGTATTTGCCAGAAGCTGCATAAACTGATCTACAGTCGGCGCTTCAACCAGCGCCTTAAATTCATCTACCTTAATCCGATAATGGATTGGTATGGTCATCAGATAAATGTCCGGCGGAAGCATATGATAATACTTCTTCGCACGGTAGATCCAGTTCAGATTCAGCAGATCAATCTTCATCCCACAGTCTCTGGTGTAGATCTCCTTTTCTTTTTTATCCAGGGCCTTACGCTGTCTGGTCCACGCATTTTTAAAATAATACTGTTCCAGTACAGTTTCGTAGTCATACAATGTCGCTTCGCTGGTATCCTTCAATTTCACCAGCGGCTCATAGTATTCGGTACCTTTCAGGTTCTCTACCAGTTCCTCGATATTGCCGGATGTTACCAGCTTATCGATGGAAATCTGCGAATACCTGTCAAAATACTCTTTCTTGTAATTTAAATCAAACGGTACATCATAATGATTGAATACGATTCGGAAACAATAATTAATCAAATCTATTTCATACCGTTTCCAGAAGCCTCTCATAAACTGCTTCTGTTTCATGCCCGCAAATCGATACAATCTTGTATAATCTGCGTACAATGACTGTGCCAGCACTTTTTCCACATTGCCCCTGTGATACAGTGTATCATCCATCCGGTTCAGTGCATCCGCATACGCGGGTTTCCCTTTCAGATATTCCACTGCTTCCGGAACGCTGTGAAGTGCGGCAATGTTCTCAAAATCCTGATCTGTCAGAAGTTTTGCCTGCATAGCCCGTACTTTTGTAACCAGACCACTGTATGCCATCACATTTCCCATAGTCTCACCTCTGCGTTATACCTCTATGATACGCTCCAGAATCTCTTTTACATAAGCCTTGCGATTCTGATTATAATCATTTTCCAGATTATCGATAACGGAATGATGTCGTTCCTTCTCTTCTTTCAGGATCTGCTCCATCTTCTTCTCAGATTCTTGTTTGATCTGATCCAGCTTCTGCTTCGTATCTTCTGCCAGTTTCGCATCGAACTGGTCCCGTTCTTCCTGCAACCGCTTCTCAATCACAGCTTTTTCTTCTTCTGCGTGCTCCACGATCGCTTCTGCTGTCATTTCTATATCTTCCAGCTTTTGAAATACAGAATCCATATGGCACCTCCATTCTTTTTACATTATCGGATAAGTGGATAAGTCTTTTATCTAATTGGATATTATGCGCTCTTTTATTTTTCAATGCAATCGTCATTTTCAACAAAAATACTATCATTAATTCTGGGAGAAATAGTACAAAACCTACCTTTCCAAATACTTGATAAACAGCTCCGCAGCCCAACTTTTTCCCACACCTTTATCCCATACCATCTGGATATCCCGGGGCGGCATCTTCATATCCACATCAATCTGCACCAACTCTTTTTTCTCTAATAATGGCTCTGCCAGTACTTCGGGCACGAACCCTATCCCCAGGTCATTTTGTATCAATGGCAGCATCAGATTGGCCGTCGCTACTTCCATATCCAGTTCATAATCGATCTTCGCCTCTGAAAAAACTGCCTTGTATAATTCATAAGTTGCTGTTCCATTACCCAGTCCGATCAGAGGATAACTACATAGCTCTTTGAGTGTCTTCCTGCTCTCTGCGAGTTCTGCATAAGTGCTGCCACCTACCAGGATCTCATAAAATTCCGTCATCTTCCTGCTGGTTAATTTCTCGGATACAGAAAATGGATTGGTAATGAACGCAATATCCGTCTTACCGCCATTCAGATCATCAATCACTTCCGGTGTCGTATTGTTACGGATCTTAATCTTAATCTCCGGATAACTCTTCTTAAATTCGCAGATCTTATCCATCAGATACAAGTGAAGTGCTGTCTCTGTCACTCCTATCTCGATCGTCCCTCCCAGCTCTTCACCCAGACTGCTGAGTTCCGCCTCTGCATTAAACAAATGCTGACACGCCACCTCTACATGTTCATACAGACGTTTTCCTTCTTCTGTAAGTTTCAGACCTCTCGGTTCACGGATAAACAATGTGCAGTTAAGCTGTGATTCCAGAAGCTTAATTACTCTCGTTACATTGGGCTGATTGCTTTTCAGCACACCTGCTGCTTTCGTAATATTCTTATACTTCGCTACATAGTAAAATATCTTATAGTACTCAAAATTAATATCCATATAAATTTTATATTCCTCGCATATAATATATATATTTTTAGTATTTCTTTAAAAGTAGTATAATCCACATCGTAAAGAAAGTAAACAGGTGATCTCATGAGAAAATCGAAAAAACAAATGTCCGAGTCTTTCCGGACCGCTGCATTCCTGTCAGTGTCCGGTGGTCTGCAGGATGCTTATACTTATATATTCAGAGATAAGGTCTTCGCGAATGCTCAGACCGGTAACATTGTGCTCTTAAGTCAGTGCATTGCAAACCGTGACTTAGAATTATCCATTCACTATATTGTACCTTTATTATTTTTCGCAGTCGGTATCGCTGTTGCCGAGACAATCCACGGCAAATTCAAAGAAGCCAGACGCCTTCACTGGCGACAGCTGGTTTTGGTCATTGAAATTGCATTACTATTTATTGTCGGATTCCTTCCTGAGAAATGGAATCTTCTTGCCAATGCGATGGTATCCTTTTCCTGTGCAATGCAGGTACAGGCATTCCGTAAGGTGAACGGTTATGCCTTTGCCAGCACCATGTGTATCGGTAATCTCCGAAGCTTTGTAGAATCGCTGTGTGCATATGGAAGAACCCGTGACAAACACATACTTCACAAAGCTTTCAGCTATCTTGGTATCATTATATTGTTTGCAGCAGGCGCAGCACTTGGCGGTCACTTTATTCCGGTTATTGCTGCACGTACAATATGGATTTCCTGTGGACTTCTGATCGTAAGCTTCCTGTTCATGTTTATCAGGGAAGAAGTGGAAGAACATCCGGAACTTTTGGCAGACGAGAAGGCAATCAAAGAAAGCTTTCATAATATAAAGGAAGAAACATTAGACGTTACGCACATTCTGGAAGACGACATCAAATCATCCAGAAAAGACAAATAAATATTAGATTGTCAAGTCCCATATGCAAAGAAGCGAGAGGTATGTGTCCAACCTCTCGCTTCTTTGCATTTCACATTTATTCAGTTATATTCTCCACATTTAGAATCATACCGCGTGGATCGCATTCACAATCGCACGCTCCATCACCTGTGCAGCCAGTGTCCCGGCGACATTGATATCTGACTCTACATCACCAACGGACGCCGCATAGATTGTATCCCCATCCGCCAGTGTCCCTACCGGATTAATACATCTTGCATATGCATTGCGTGTCATCGATGCAATCTTATTCATCTCTGCTTTGGAAAATTTACCATTCGTAATCACAGCGCCAATTGTTGTATTACCAGTAAACATATCGGTTCGCTTACTAAGCTTATACAATTCTTCCCTGGTGTCTGCAAAACCACTGCCATCCTCTGACCGAAGTCCTGCAATCTTCTTGCCGTTTTCCGGATCAAAGATATCTCCCAATGCATTTACCACAACTACTGCTGCCATCTCCAATCTGCCAAGTCGTACCGCATAAATGCCAAGTCCCGACTTAGATGCACGCTCCATGCCACACAGTTTACCGACGGTTGCTCCGCATCCGGCTCCTGCATTACCACTTCTCGGATGATTCGCTTTCGCATCCTCACAAGCTTCATATCCCATCGCCGCATCCGGTCTCACGCTGGCACTTCCAAAGCCCAGATCATAAATGCAGGACTGGCATACCAGCGGTACTCTTGCATAACCTGTGTCATATCCTATGCCATGTTCTTCCAGATACCGCATCACGCCATCCGCTGCTGCAAGTCCGTATGCCGAACCGCCAGCCAACACGATCGCATTGATCGGATTATCTGCTGTAGTTGGATCTGCCAGATGCGTCTCTCTGGATGCCGGTCCGCCACCACTGACATCCACTCCGACTTTTGCACCTTTATCAAATAAAAGTACCGTCACGCCTGTCTTCGCCTGATCATCCTGCGCATTACCGATCCGCAGTCCCGTCAGATCTCTGACAGATATTTCTTCTAATTCGCCTGTCTGCTGCATTCCTTACACTTCCTTTAATGCTGCTGCCAGCGCACGTGCAACTGCTGCTCCCACTACGGTACATACAACTGCCTCGATTGCACCCTGCACACCTACAAATGCGACTACAAATGCAAATGGATTAGTTACGCCAAGCGCATCTACAAATCCCTGAATGTAGTCTGTATTATAAAAGAATAACACCAGAGAGCTCATGTAGAAAATGGTATTCAGAACCGGACAAGCCAGTCCGCCTGCAAAATACGCCAGGTTCTTGTTCTTGCTTCTGACTGCTTTGAATATCAGACCGCTGAGCAGACCTTCCAGGATTCTTGGAACGATACATGTAAATACGGTACCGAATGGATTGATTCCAAGAAGCATTGCCCCAAATGCGCTGGTTCCAAAGCACTGCATCAGACTTGTGATACCAAATGCTGCTCCACAGATTGCGCCACCTTTCGGTCCAAGGATCATCGCTGCTACTGCTACCGGTACGGTCAGGAATGTAATAGACAGTCCCGGTGTTCTGAGGTATCCTAACGGTGTGAATGCCATCACAAAAATGATTGCGATCATCAGCGCCAGTTCTACAAGATACTTTGTGCCTCCCTTAGTGTTAGTTGTTGTCGTTGCTTCCATATTCTGTTCTCCTTTTCTGCTGATAAAACGGCACTTTTCCAAGTGTTCCCCTGTCTTTCAGCCACGTATTATAGGGAAATGAGCATCGCTATCAGACTTCGTCCTCCCCTTAGGCGGTTGCCGCCTTACGGTCAGCACCGGTTCAGATTCTATCTATAAGATATGAAACGCCCGGTGACATTATATCACCGGGTGCACATTTTCTCAACTAATTCCTGTTGCTTTCCGAAAATTCACGATATAGATTCCCACACATACCATCACAAGTGCTGACAGGCTGTACAGATTAAATGCCTCCTGCACCTCTCCCAACACCAACGCTGACAGAATCACGCTACACAGTGGATTCACAAATCCAAGAATTGCAACCCGTGATACCGGATTATGCGCAAGCAATATTGACCATAACGTATAAGCCACCGCTGATACCAGTGCCAGATATAGGATCAACACAGCTCCGGCTGCAGTCAGCTTATCCAGATGCCCGCCCATAAACTTTCCTATTATAAATAGTAAGATGCCGCCCGCAAAAAACTGGCTGCCACTCAACAATATCGGAGACATCTTCTTTGAATAGCGATTGATCAATAACGTAGATACCGCATAGGACACCTGCGATATCAGTACAAAACCTTCACCGGTAAGCTTAAAGCCCATATCTAATGTACTTCCATTCAGATTGATCAGCACCACACCTGCAAAGCCAAGCAGACATCCAATCATCTTCCGCCCCGTCAACTTCTCATTCCGAGCCACCAGACATGACATCAGAATTGCAATAAAGTTCCCTGTTCCGGTAATAATGCCACCCTTCACTCCTGACGTATGGGCAACACCTATATAAAAGAAGAAATACTGCACCAGTGTCTGTGCCAGGCATACTGGCACAATATACCTGATCATGGACTTCTCTGGCAACATGATCTTCTTTTCACGAATTGTTCCAAACAACAGAACAAGCAATCCAGCCAGTGCAAATCGGATTCCTGCAAATACAATCTGACTTGCAGTGTCGGACGATTCCACCTCAAGCAGGCGATATCCCGTCTTAATCGCCGGAATCGCACTGCCCCATAAGATGCAGCAGATGCTGGCAAGCAGCACAACCATCCATGTTCTGGTTAATATATTCTCTTTCTCGGACATATAAATTCTCTCTTTCTCCTATAGTAAAACATCTGTACCCCACAAACATTTACAGATATTTTACCCTTAAGATCTTTGTATGTAAAGAGAGAACAGCGCGTATCAGGATTTTTGATAATGTATAACTGCCTGTTTACCACGATGTGCCAGACCAATATAATAAACCGGGGTGTCCAAATTCACATCATACTTTTTATCTTTCATCTGCTCCACTGCACTGGCAGCAAGTTTATCCAAATCCTCTTTCTTATCCTTGGTATATTTAAACTCCAGCATCATATTAGGATAGCCGCTTCTTTTTGCCCTCATCAAAAGATCCGCTCTCCCATTTCCGTTCTCACGATTACTTTCTATAATATAATTCTTCTGTTGAAACACACACATTCCCAATACCATCATATGATAACTATTTTCACATTGCAGGTCATGATAGGATGGAAGTGTCAACAAAATGTTCTGATACCTTTCCGCAAACTCATCTATATTTCCCCGAATCAGCTCCATAAATAATTTCTGCATATCTTCCTCATCTATTTGCAGAGAAAATGCAGTCAATTCGCAAAAAGCTGACCATACCTCCTGATTAGGAATCCGCAGTGTATAATAGTCATCTCCCAGGTTTTCTTTCATCGTCAGCATACCTGCATTTACCATCAATCCCCATAGCGAAGCATTACTTTGATGTTCATAATACGCAGTAGTCAATGAGACAACTGTTGTTATCTCTCCCGTCTCAATCAACTTATTATATTCTTTTTCAAACGTTGTTCCTCGTTCTCTCAGCGCATCTTTTAATATACTGTTCTCGGCAGTATTTACCCAATATGGTGCCAGCCTTTTTCTTACCGCATAATTAATCGCTGACCACGGATTGTAGATATCTTTATTGCCAAATCGGTACCCATCATACATCTCCTTCACTTCATCCGTAAGTTCCAGGTCAAAGTCATCCAAGAGTTTCCTGACTTCTTCCTCAGTAAAACCAAAACAATCTTCATATTCTGAATCATTTACAGTAAGCACCGTTAGGTTATTCAATCCGGAAAATATGTTTTCTTTCGCTACACGCTGGATTCCTGTAAGCATCGCTCGTTCCAGATATGGGTTCCCTTTTAACGATGTACTGAGAAATCCCGCTAAAACAGAACGTACCTCTGAATAATAACCATTCATGTTCGCCGACATAAACGGTGTGTCATACTCATCTATGAGAAGATAAACATTCTTTCCATAATACAAACTCAAAGCTTCACACAAAACTAATATCGATCTTATTATACAATTTTTCCATTGTTCCTTAGATTGCACATGTGCTAACACATTATAAATATGATTAAACTCCTCAACCTGATCTCCTGACAATTTCCCAGAATTAAGCATATTATAATATCTTTTATATTCTTCTCTTATTCTTCCACTTAACTGCCACAACATACCTTCTGCAGTATCGGATTTAATCTCTAGCAGAGACAAAAATATCACTGGATGCAGATTAAGCTCCGCCATCCATTCCGTTCTACTGATTTTTGTTCCCGCAAAAATTGCTTTAGAATCCCTGGTACAATCCAGAAACTCCGCAAGCATAGACATGTTCATTGTCTTCCCGAATCTTCTCGGTCTGGTTATCAAAGTAATCTGATATGGCGAGTCAAGGAATTCTCCGATCATCATTGTCTTATCCACATAATAAGCATGAAGTTCTCTCAATCTGCGAAAATCCTGTAATCCGATAAGAACCTTTTTCTTGACTCTGGAATTTTCATATTGTACCGGCGCTTCGCGCACCATACTGTAACCCGAAGCATATCCCCTATAAAATCTTCCTCTTCCAAACAGTTCATCCAACGAACATTTCAGTACATCCGCAATACGTATCAACGCGTCAAATCCCGGTTCCGCTGTTCCATTCTCATATTGTGAATATAGCGATTCCTCAATTAACAACTTCCCTGACATATCCTTTTGTGAATATCCGGCACGCTTTCGATATTCCAATAAATGTTTACAAAATATTTCGTTCATGATGCACCTCCTGCTCTTTTTCT
>ERZ1034980.818-NODE-818-length-20317-cov-5.869904_pt1 | contig 20317 bp, 18 predicted proteins | sample MGYA00520622_ERZ1034980 | MGnify/ENA primary metagenome ERZ1034980 (study PRJEB33766, sample SAMN09781791) | gut metagenome | biome: gut microbiome | host: Homo sapiens | place: Madagascar | study: EMG produced TPA metagenomics assembly of the PRJNA485056 data set...
CTTCTACACGTCCAACTCCTCCCTTCTCCCTCCTAACTGTTTTCTCTTTTCGCTATATCAAAAAACCGATAACGTATCATGTCGCATTTTCGATATTACCGCTCGCAAAATTGGTGGAGGGGGTATCGGGATTTTTTTATAATATATACAAAGAACGGCGTAAGGGACGCCGGATAAAAGGAAGCTCTGAAAAAGGAGGAGGACGGTATGGCACAGAAAGGCGAGACCTTGGTCGAAGTAAAAGACCTTTGCAAAAACTTCGGCGTGACGATCGCACTGTCCCATGTGGATTTTGTTGTCAAAACCGGTGAAATTCGCGGCCTGATCGGTGAGAACGGTTCTGGTAAATCGACAGTATCTTCCATCATTGCAGGTATGCAGCCGGCCAGCAGCGGCGAGATGTTCTACAAGGGCAAACCGTGGAAACCCGCTACCATGCTGGAAGCGCAGAAAGCCGGTATCGGCATGATCGTGCAGGAGGCAGGCACGATTGCAAACATCTCAGTAGCTGAGAATATTTTCCTTGGCAACTATGATAAGTTCAAAAATGGCCCCATCATCAACAAGGTGGCCATGATCTCTGAAGCCCGCAAGGCACTGGAAAAGATCGGCGTAACCAACATCAACCCTGCGCTGCCCGCCCGCCACTATGACATGCAGGAACGCAAGCTCATCGAGATCGCCAAGTGCATGTACAACGACCCCGAACTGCTGATCGTGGACGAAACCACCACCGCACTTTCCCAGAGCGGCCGTGACATCATCTACCGCATCATGCACGAGATGGCCGATACCGGCAAGGCGGTTATGATCATCAGCCACGACCTGAACGAAATGATGGAACAATGCAGCACCCTGACGGTTCTACGCGACGGCGTGATCATTGACAACATTGAAAAAGAAAACTTTGATCCCGACGATATCAAACAGAAGATGGTCGGCCGTGAGATCAAAGGCCACTACTACCGCGTGGACAATGATGGTTACAGTGATGAAGTTGTGCTGAAAGCCGACTGCATCACCACCATGGAAAGCCTGCTCTGCTTCGATTTGGAACTGCACAAGCAGGAGATCTTGGGCATCGGTGGTCTGTCTGACTGTGGCATGCACACCTTGGGCCGGGCACTGTACGGCCTGGACGAGATCGTAGACGGCGAAGTGGTGCTGCCCAAGACCGGCGTGAAGATCAAGAACGCACAGGTTGCTTTCCGCAACAGCATGGGTTACGTTTCTAAGAACCGCGACACCGAAAGTTTGGAACTGAACGCTTCGATTTTTGCCAATATCGCCTCTACCGGTTATGACAAAAACAACATCGGCCCCTTCATCCTGCCCTGGAAAGAAAAAGCCTACGTGGACAAGCAGATCAAGGCGCTGCAGATCAAGTGCCAGAATGCTTACCAGCCGGTGCGCGCACTTTCCGGCGGCAACAAGCAGAAAGTCGTCTTCGGCAAATGGTGCGCTGACGATGCAGACGTTCTGATTCTGGACTGCCCCACCCGCGGCGTTGACATCGGCGTTAAAGCCGCTATGTACCAGCTGATTTACGATATGAAGAAGCAGGGCAAATCTATCATCATGATTTCTGAAGAGCTGCCCGAACTGATGGGCATGTGCGACCGCCTGCTGATCATGCGCGACGGTGCCGTTTCCGGCGAGTTTTACCGCAAGGACGGCTACAATGACCGCGAACTGATCGAGCGGATGATTTAACGGAAGGAGGCAGCAGCCATGGAAGCAACAAAACAGACCAAAATGACCAAAGAGGATCTGCACCTTTCCTGGAAAGACAAACTCAACATCATCCGGGATAACCGCTACTTCCTCATGCTGTTCCCCATTGTAATGCTGGCGGTCATGATCCTGATCTTCGGCGTTGCAACGGCGGGACGGTTCTTCAAACTCTCCGTCATGAAAGGCATCCTGAGCCAGGCCATCATCATTGGTACCTGCGCAACGGGCGTTGCCTTTATCTACTCCAACGGCAACCTGGATATCTCCATCGGTGCGGTGCTTGGCCTTGCCGCCACACTGGGCGTTAAGGCTTATAACGTAACACAGTCCGTTGTTGTCATGATTTTGGCAACGGTGGCCGTGGCCCTGGGCCTGATGGCGTTCAACTGCACGATGTCCGTTGTGTGCAACATCAAAACCATCACCGTTGCCATCGTGGTTACCCAGATTTACGGCGCAATCAGCACCCTGCTGATCGGCGGCAGCGGCAAGATCGACCTTGATATGAGCGTTGCCGCTATGCTGGAAGACGGCGGCTTCCGTTACGTTGCATTCTTCGGGTACTTTATCTTCTGCGTGGTCATTTACCACTTTACCCGCGTTGGCCGTGAGTTGCGGTTCCTGGGCGGTAACGAAAACTGCGCCGCACAGACCGGCATCTCCAACTCTCGCGCAACCTACATCAGTTTCCTGATGACCGGCGTTGGCGTTGGCCTGGCCGCCGTGTTCAGTGTGATCAATGTTTCCGCAGTCAGCGTTGAGACTGGCAGCGGCCTTGGCATGGATGTTATGCTGGCAACCGTTCTGGGCGGCATGTCCATCTTCGGCGGTTCCCGCTCCAATGCTTACGCTGGCCTGCTGGGCGCTTTGACCGTTGCAGCCCTGAATAAGGGCCTGCTGATGGTCGGTGTTTCCAGCGCATTCATCCAGGGCATCCGCGGCGTGATCTTCCTGCTGCTGGTCTGGATGAACAGCGAACGCCAGAACCTGCTGCCTTCCCGCGTGCAGTTCTGATTCCCCACTGCAAAATTGTATATCGGGTGCCTGGCACCCTTGAACACACATGAAAAACAAATTCAAAGGAGAAAACACCATGAAAAAGAGCAAACTGTTCCAGTCCGCGCTTTCGCTGATGCTGGTTGGCGGCATGCTGACCGCCTGCGGCAGCTCCGCTTCCTCCACTGCAGCTTCCACCGCTGCCTCTACCGGCAGTGACAGCGCTGCAGCCTCCACTGCTTCCGACTCCGCTGCACCGGCTGCTACCAAGCAGTATGTCATCGGCATTGCCGAAGCCCAGGCCAACGACGAAGTTACCACCCGCCGCGCTTACCTGGAAGATTTCATCGCCCCCACCTACAATGTCAAGTTTATCTTCTCCGAGACCCTGAAGGACGATGCAGCCACCAAGACCTTTATTGAAAACTGCATCGACTCCGGCGCAGACGCCATCATCGATATGAAGTCTGCCTCCGGTCAGATGGCTCAGCTCTGCATGGATAACGGCCTGGTTTACACCATCAACGGCAACTACACCCAGCATCCGGAGCTGCTGACAACTGATTATACCAACTTTGCAGGTTGCATCGGCGCTAACAACGCTCAGGTCGGTTCCCTGTTTGGAGACTGGCTGGAGGAGAATGCCAGCGAGGACGGCAGCGAAGGCTTCCTGATCTCCACCAGCCTGGCTGCCCAGGGCAACACCCAGCACGTTGAGATCACCCGCGCTATCCTAGAAGGTCTGCAGCAGAAGTACGGCATCACCTATACCAAGAGCATCGATGACCTGATCGCTTCCAGCGAAACCACCAATGTTGAGAACGATAAAAACATCCTGATCACCCTGTACCCCGGCTCCCCCAACAAGGATACCTGGCTGCCCGGCATCTCCACCCTGCTGCAGACCGGCAACTACAAGATGTTCATGAGCTCCGGCCAGACCTACAACCAGAGCGCTACCGTGGTTGACGAAGTGGAAAAGAGCTTCGGCATCAACATCAAGGTCGCCAGCATTGGCGCCCTGGGCACCACCCTGGAAACCGCATTCAACACCAAGGATTCTTCCGGCAACTCCAGCGTTGACCTGATCGCTATCAAAGCTGTTTCTACCCAGACCGCTGCTATGTTCGCTGCTACCTACAATGCACTGGTTTCCGGTGCTGAGTGCCGCGCCTGCCGTGGCGAGGACGGCCTGCCCGTTTACTTCACCTTCAACTTCATCCCCATCACCAGTGCTGACCAGCTGACTGAAATGTCCGGCTGGGACGCAAAAGAAACCGGCAACTGGATCGCCAACAAGGACTTCGTTGATCAGATGCTCGTTACCGTCAACCCCGACGTTACCTCTGATGACATCAATGCCATCATGCAGAGCCTGAGCTATGAAAAGATTAAAGAGATGATGGGCTGATCCCCGCAAATGGTCTGCGGCGGCACGCCTGAACGGATAAGGAGAGAAAAACAATGAGCAACTGGCAATCCTTTAAGAAAAAACACGTTCTGCTCATGAACGCTGCATTTACTGTGGCAATTCCGGCAGCGGTGTGGCTTATCATGGAGCTGCTGAACCTCGCCTTCTGCGGCGTGCACACCCTGAATTCCACGGTAGACTACACTACCCTGATGCGCAACCTGGTCACGTCCTTCTGCTTTGCACTGGGCCTGAACTGCAACCTTCCCGTTGGCCGTATGGATACTTCCACCGGCTCCCAGATGTACCTGGCCTGTATCATTGGCGGTAACATCGCGCTGTCCCTGAACCTTGGCGGTGTTGGAGTTCTGGTTTTCAGCATGGTATTCGGCATGCTGGCCGGCGGTTTCGTTGGCTTCCTGTTCATCAACATGCGCATCCTGCCCATGGTTCTCGGCCTTGGCATCTCGCTGGTTTATGAGTGCATCTCTTTCAGCATGTACAACCAGCAGGGCCTGAACCTGTTTGGTAAGCCGGGCGTTTCCATCCTGTCCAACTGGGGCTTCATCATCGTTGTTACCCTGCTGGTCATGCTGGTTATGACCTACCTGTTCCAGTACAGCGGCTTTGGTTACAACCGCCGCGCCATCCAGGGCAACCAGAAGCTGGCCCACGATGCAGGCATCAATATCTACAAGAACGCTTTCCTGTGCTACGTTGCAGCCGGTGCGCTGGTTGCCATCGCCGGTGTGTTTGATACCGCCTACAAGAGCAGCCTGGTCCCCGTGCTGGGCATGAACTCCAACAGCACCGTGTTCGCCAACATGTTCCCCATGGCAGTCGGCGTTTGGCTGGCAAAGAAATCCAACCCGGTGGTTGGCATCCTGGCTGGCTCCCTGAGCGTACAGTTCCTGATCCTTGGCCTGGCAAAGTTCACCGCCATCGGCGTCAGCGACTACATGCAGACCTGCATCAAGTACAGCGTATGGCTGATTTTTATGATCTACCGTATGAACGAAGACAAGTTCGACCACATCAAAGCAAAGCATGCACGCATCGCATTGGCTCGTAAGACCCGCGCACAGCGCGCCGTTGCGGCATAACCAAACATCAGCGGCGCGGGTCAAAAAAGGCCCGCGCCGCATTTTTTAGTTAGGAAGTAGGAGTGAGGAGTTAGGAGTTAAAAGGTGAATTAGAAATTAGGAATTAGTAATGAGTAATTTGAGGAAGGGCAGGGGACAGCGCAAATTTTAATGGCCCCCTGTAGGGCGTGGTCACCCGACCACGCCGGGACCTGACCGGGCCGCATGACAGAAATGTGCGAGGCCCCCAAAAGGTTTTAGGGGGGGGGCGGCGTACCCGACGCCCCGGATGGCCCTTAGGCCCGGGATGAGGAACCACCCCTCAGTCCGCTTCGCGTTCAGCTCCCCTCCAGGGGAGCCAATATCCGCCGCAAACCTCAAAACCACCTCCAATTTCTAAATTCCTCATTCCTAATTTCTCATTGAGATAACTCCTAACTCCTAACTATCCCCAGAGGTGCTTTATGAAACATTACAACTTTTTATTTTTAATGGCCGACCAGATCCGCACGGCAACGCTGGAGGGGATGGGGGACGGCATCCAGACCCCGAACCTGCGCCGCCTGATGGACGAAAGCGTGCTGTTTACCCGTGCATCCTGCACCAGCCCGCTCTGCACGCCCAGTCGGGCATCCCTGGCAACGGGGCGTTACCCCAGTCGCTGCGGCGTGCCCATCCATGATGCGGTGCTGCCGCCGGAGCAGCCTACTTTCTATCAGGCCCTGCGGGACAGCGGTTACCGCGTTGGCATTGTGGGCAAGACTGACCTGCATAAGCGCGATACATACTGCGGCGTAAAGGGCGATCTGCCCAGCATGTACCATTACGGCTTTACCAACCCGGTGGAGACCGAGGGCAAAATGAACAGCGCCTGGTACGGTACCAACCCGGACGGCAGCATCTATCCCATGGGTCCCTATCAGAAATACCTGATGGATAAAGACCCGGAACTGGTGCGCACCCTGGAAAAAGATTACCGCAGCTATATGCGCCAGAAGCCCCGCTATTACGCCCAGCCCAGCGTGCTGCCGGATGAGGTGTTCCTGGATACCTTCATTGGTGAAAAATCCCTGGAATGGCTGAACGAACACGATAACACCGGCGCCCCTTGGCACCTGACCGTCAGTTTTGCCGGACCCCATAACCCCTGGGATCCCCCGAAGGAGGATTATGACGCTGTGGGCGATACCCTGTGGCCGGATCCCATCCCCAATGATATGGAAGGCAAGCCCGCCTGGATCCGCCGGCGCGCGGCCCAGCAGACCGGCGGCATGACCCAGGCTGATCTGCAGCAGGTCAAACGTTGCTACGCCGGCAGCGTGCGGGTCATCGACCGGTGGATCGGCAAACTGCTGGACTGGCTGGAAACCTCCGGCCACAAGGATGATACGGTCGTCATCTTCTGCGCCGACCACGGCGAGCTGCTGGGCGACCATGGCCTGTTGGAAAAGAGTTGTATGTACGAAGGCTGCCTGCGCATCCCCCTGTTGGTCCACCTGCCGGGTATGACCCAGCGGCGGGACAGTGATGCCCTGGCTGAATTGATGGACCTGGCTCCCACCTGTCTGGAACTGGCCGGTGCGGATTGGAACCGCCGCGAGATGGACGCGGTTTCCCTGGTGCCGGTGCTGAACGGCAGCACCGAACCTCTGCGCCCCGTGCAGCGCAGCGAACTGCACAATTGCACCATGCTGTTTGACGGCCGCTACAAGTGGATCCGCAGCTATAACGACACCGATGAACTGTATGACCTGGAAACCGACCCCCAGGAACTGCACAACGTGATTGACGAACATCCGGAAGTGTTGGACCGCATGCGTCCCTACAGCTTCCGCCATTGATCTGTAATAGATAAGGAGAACCAACCATGAAAGCATTGATGGTCATGTATGACTCCCTGCGCCGGGATTTGCTGAGCGTGTATGGCGGCCCCATCCCGGCCCCCAACTTTGAGCGTCTGGCGGCCCATACCGTCTGCTTTGACAAAAGTTATGTGGGCAGTCTGCCCTGCATGCCTGCCCGCAGAGAGCTGCACACCGGCCGCTATAACTTCCTGCACCGCAGCTGGGGCCCCATGGAACCGTATGATGATTCCATGCCGGAAATCCTGAAAAAGCACGGCATCCACAGCCGCCTTGCTACCGACCATTACCATTATGTCGAGGATGGCGGCTGCACCTACCACAGCCGTTATTCCAGCTGGAGCTGCTACCGCGGCCAGGAAAGTGATAACTGGGTGGCTGATCTGGCCCCCACCCCCACCGAGTTTGCACCCAACCAGCTCAGCCCTGAAGGAGCAACCGGCACGCTGCGTGAAATGCGCCGCCATGGCGGCTGGCAGAACATGCACAACCGCGAGCGCTTGCATAGTGAAGAGGACTTCCCGATGAGCAAGACGTTTGAGGACGGCATCGACTTTCTCAACCGCAATGGCCGGTACGATAACTGGTTCCTGCAGATCGAAACGTTTGACCCGCACGAACCGTTTACTTCTCCAACCTCCCACTTTGACCCCGACTGTGCCACCCAGCCCGATTGGCCGCCGTATGCAGATGTGACTGAAGGCCCCGAAGAGGTCGAGGCAATGCGCACGAAGTACGAAGCTTCCGTCCGCTTCTGTGACCGCCAGCTGGGCCGCGTGCTGGATTTGATGGATGAGCTGGATCTATGGAAAGATACCATGCTCATCGTCAACACTGACCACGGCTTCTTCCTCAGCGAGCACGGCTACTGGGGCAAGGGCGGCAGCCCCAACTATGAGGAACTGGTCCACACGCCGCTGTTCATCTGGGATCCGCGTTCCGGCCGCAAGGGCGTACACAGCCCCGCGCTGGTGCAGACCATTGATTTGGCCCCCACCGTGCTGGATTACTTTGGCATCGAGATCCCCGCTGACATGCTGGGCCGCCCGCTGACCCAGACCCTGGCCGATGATACCCCCGTGCGGGAATACGCGCTGTTTGGCTACCACAGCATGCCCGTTGGCATTACCGATGGCCGCTACACCCTGCTGCGCGATGTGAAGGACTTTGACGAAAAGACCTACGAATACACCCAGATGCCCACCCACATGCGCGCTATGTTCAGTGTGGAGGAGATGCGCACCGCCACCATGGCACCGGGCTTCAGCTACACCAAGGGTACCCCGGTGATGAAGATCGAAGCACGGCCCAACCCGCGTTTCCTGCACACCCTGAAAGGCGGCGATATGCTGTTTGATCTGCAGAACGATCCCCATCAGGAGCATGTGTTGGAGGATGCTGAACAGTCTGACCGTCTGCTGACCGCCATGACCGCTGCGTTTGAAGAAAACGATGCCCCCGAAGAGATGTACAGCCGTTACGGCCTGAAGCAGTACCGGAAGAAGGCGGAATAAATGACTGTAATCCAAGCAATTCTGCCCGTGCTGGGCCTGTTGGCCGGCGGGGCGTGCGTGGGCGCGTTCGTCTACTTCGGCAAACGTAAGCACGAAAAAGACGGTCTGCCCACCGACCCCCTGGCCGAACTGTTTGTGAACGATGACGATACTATTTGAGAGAGGGAGAGAATTATGATCGACCTGGCTGCGAAACCATTTTACCTCAAACCGGAAGATATTGAATGGGTGAACAAAACCCTGGCCGGCATGACCACTGAAGAAAAGGCTGGCCAGCTGTTCTGTGTGCTGTTCAAGGAATGTAAGCCCGAGGAGTTTGAGTATGTGTTCAATATCCTCAAACCGGGCGGATGTATGTACCGAGTGGTGCCCACCGAGCGCGCCATCGCCGCCACCCAGAACATTTATAGCCGCAGCAAAGTGCCGCCGCTGGTCGCCGCTAACCTTGAAAAAGGCGGCAACGGCATTGTGACCGAGGGTACGCTGGTTGGAGCACCGATGGAAATTGCCGCAACGGATGATACCGGCATGGCCACCAAGATGGCCCACGCCTGCGCCGCCGAAGCCAGCGCCGTTGGCGCAAACTGGGCCTTTGCTCCCATTATTGATATTGACACGAACTACCGCAACCCTATCACCAACACCCGCACCTTTGGCAGTGACCCGGAGCGGGTGCGCCGCATGGGCCGTGCTTATGTGGAAGAAGTGCAGAAGATGGGCCTTGCCGCTTCCATCAAGCACTTCCCCGGTGACGGCCAGGACGAGCGTGACCAGCATCTGGTCACTTCTATCAACAGCATGGATTGCGATACCTGGATGAACACCTATGGCGCAGCCTACAAAGCTGGTATTGAAGCCGGTGCCCTGACCGCCATGGTGGGCCATATCATGCAGCCCGCCTGGACTCGCCGCCTGAACCCCGGTATCAAGGATGAGGACATCATGCCCGGTACCCTGAGCCGTGAGATGATGCAGGGCCTGCTGCGCGGGGAACTGGGCTTCAACGGCCTGATCTGCACCGATGCCACCACGATGGCGGGCTACACCCTGGCCATGAGCCGCCGCCGCGCTGTGCCCGAAAGCATTGCCCGCGGTGCCGATATGTTCCTGTTTGCCCGCAACCTGGAAGAAGACTATGGCTTTATGCTGCAGGGCATCAAGGATGGCATCATCACCCCCGAACGCCTGGATGAAGCTGTGACCCGCATCCTGGCCACCAAGGCTGCCCTGGGCCTGTACCGCGGCGCTCCGGAGCTGGATGTGGAAAAAGCCAAAACCATTGTCGGCTGCGCCAAGCACCAGCAGTGGGCCGAGGAATGTGCCGACAAGGCCATCACTCTGGTTAAAGAGCAGCCTGGTGTGCTGCCCATCACCCCGGAACGCTACAAGAAGATCCTGTTCTATACCATCGAGCCCGCAGCGGGCGGTGAGGGCAACTATAAGGTTGCCCCGGCCTGCGCCAAGCTGCGCGCCATGCTGGAAAAAGAAGGCTTTGAGATCGACGATTTTGTGCCCCAGCCTTATGGTGAAGGCTTTACCACCAAGTACGAAGAAGTCGTGAACAATTACGACCTGATTTTATACGTGGCGAACCTTTCCACTAAGAGCAACCAGACCGTGGTGCGCATTGAATGGAAGCAGCCCATGGGCGCGGACTGCGGGCATTATATGAATGATATTCCCACTGTGTTTGTCTCGCTGGAAAACCCCTACCATTTGCAGGATTTCCCGCGCGTCAAGACCTATATCAACTGCTACAGCAATAACGACCACTGCCTGCACCAGTTGATAGAAAAACTCACCGGCCGCAGCACCTTCAAGGGCCACAGCCCCGTGGATGCCTTCTGCGGCAAGTGGGACGCGCACCTGTAAATCAGTTAGGAAGTAGGAGGTAGGAGTTTTTTCAATTAGAAATTAGGAATGAGCAGTTAGGAAGTGGGGCAGGGGAGAGGACCCCGGTGCCGGAAAAGAATCATGAATAAATCAGAAAGAATAATTGTGGTGGACCGCGGCGTCCCCGACGCCCCGGACGGACCTTGCCACAAATTCAATCATGCCATTTATTCCACCGCCCCGGAACGGCCAAGACCGTTCCCTACAGAACATTTTATAATGTGCAATCAATGTCTATCACACATGCTGCCCCACCAATTTCTAATTCCTCATTACTAATTCCTAATTCTCCCGACGCACGGCTTTGTCCCGTCACCAACTCCTAACTCCTCCCTCCTAACTCCTACCTAACCAAAGGAGGTCCCCATGAACACCCCGCTGCCTGCGCTGCAATGGAAACAGAACGGCGTGAATCATATTGTAAAGCTGCTGCCCGGTGGGCGCATTGGTGCGCTGAGCGATGAAATTCTGGCGGAGATCCGGGAATCCAACGGCAAACTGGACGCCAAGATCATGGCCATCCGCAGCGGCAACGTTCAGCTGGTGCGCCAGCTGCAAAATGAACACATCGAGGGCAAAGAACTTGCCACCACCGAACTAGAAGAGTGGGAAGAAAGCATGGCCGGACCGTCTGGTCCATTTGATGTGACCTATTGTCAACCCAGGACCTCCGCCCCGCCCAAGGGCCGCCCCTGCATTTTGTACCTGCATGGCGGCGGCTGGCAGTACGGCAGCCGCAAGGTTGTGCTACCTTTCTGCCGCTATCTGGCCGAGCAGGCCAATGCGGTTGTGGCGGTGCCGGAATATCATCTGGCCCCCGAACACCGCTGGCCTGCTGCGCTGGAAGATTGCTGGCAGCTGCTCTGCCGCCTGCATGCCCAGGCCGAAACAAGGGGCATTGACCCCGCAAGAATCACTGTGGCAGGGGACAGCGCCGGCGGCAACCTGGCCGCTCTGTGCGCCCACCGCGACCGTGACCGCAGCCTTGGCATGGTCAACAGCCAGGTGCTGTATTACCCCGCGCTGAGCGTGCGGGAAACCGACGGCCTGAAGGACTATCACTTTGGGTTGGAAGATTATATTTACGATGATGCGCAGAGTGAGTGGATCGTGCCGCGCATCCTGGCCATCTGGAACGCAGGCAAGCGCAGCGAGGATAACTACCTGCCGGAGGGTGTCAACTCCCGCATGGCGTCCGTTTCGCCCCTGTGGGACAGCGATTTTTCCGGCCTGCCGCGCACGCTGTTGATCACCGCCCAATATGACTATCTGACCAGCCAGGCCAAAACCTATGCCCGTTACCTTGCCGCCGCCCATGTGCCCGTTACCTGGGTGAACTACTGCGGCGTCGGCCACGCCTTTGTGGATAAATGCGGTGTGTACCCCCAGGCCGATGACAGCCTGAAGATGGCAGCGGAATTTGTGAGATAGTTAGGAGTTAGGAAGTAGGAGGGAGGAGTTTAATTAGGAATTAGGAATGAGAAGTTAGGAATTGGGGCTAGGGGAAGGCTCGGTGTTGAAAAATTAGGACAGACGGCCACTCTTTTGTAAGGCGCGATGCGCTCATCGCGCCGGGGAGAAACATGAAGGATATGCCGCAAGCCAAATCCTTGATCTGTAGGGGACGATGCTCGTCATCGTCCCGTGGGTCTTTCCGCAAATTCCATCATGGCATTGGTCCAATCGTTTCGGAACGGCTTATGGGTCATTCATCTATTTTCAAACATCTGCCAACCTAATATCTCCTGAGCGGTGCAAACGCGCCGCGGTCCACCACCATTATTCATTATTCTCTATTCTTTTTTAATTCGCTTTCCAATTCCTCATTCCTAATCAACTCCTCCCTCCTAACTACTAACTTCAACGAAAGGAGTCCCTCATGTCTCCCGATATTTTACTTTTTATCAGTGACCAGCACGCGCCGCAGTATCAGGCGGGCGGGCAGATGCCGGTGGATACACCTAACTTGGCAGCGCTGCGGGAACAGGGCACCGCGTTTGACGCTGCATATACCCCCTGCCCACTCTGCGTTCCGGCGCGCATGGCCATGCTCAGCGGGCTGGCTCCGCACCATACCGGCATTTTTACCAATAATGATACCCTGCCCCAAACCACGCCGACCTTCCTGCATGCGATGGCGGCTGCCGGATACGAAACCGTGCTGGTTGGCCGGATGCACTTTATCGGCCCCGACCAGCGCCACGGTTTTACCCGCCGTGTGGCCCCGGATTTTACCAACAGCGGCTGGGCACGCCCGCAAAAAACGCTGGAACAGGATTTCGGCGTGCATACCCAGACGATGGGCTACAAATGGTGCATTGATGTGGTCGGCGGCGGCGCTTCGCCCGTTGTGTGTTATGACGATATGGTGCTGGATGCTCTGGAACAGTACCTTGCCCAGCCCCACAGCAAACCGCAGCTCATTGTGGTGGGCACCTATGGCCCGCACTTCCCGTATGTTGCGCCGCCGGAGCTGTTTTTGAAGTACCTGAAAACCGCCCAGCTGCCCGCTACCTGGCAGGGGAATGAACCCTGGCTGAACGCCCAGCAGCGCAATTTGCAGGAACCCAACACCCGTGCGGAAATCTTGCTGGCCTGCCAGGCTGCCTATAAAGGGCTGGTGGAGCACACGGATGGCCTGATCGGCCGTGCGCGCGCCGCCTTTGATGCGTTCACCCAAAGCCGCGGCACCCCTGCGCTGTTCGGCTATCTTTCCGACCACGGCGATACCGTGGGTGAACACGGAATTTACGGCAAAAAGTCATTTTTTGAAAAGTCCGTCCGCATCCCCATGGTGTTTGCGGGCAGCGGCGTGGCGGCTGGTCAGCGCGTGACCGCCCCCGTCAGCCTGCTGGACCTTGGCCCCACCGTGTGCGACTGGGCCGGGGCAGACTCTCTGCCGGAAACCGACGGCCAGAGCCTTGCCGCCGTGCTGCGCGGCGAACCCGCCGATGCTGACCGCACCGTGTGGAGTGAGATCGTGGACAAGCTGCCGCAGGGCGGCTGGACCTACAGCTGCATGGCCCGCCATGGGCAGCAGAAGTTCATCACCTGCCACCGGGACGAAATCCACGACCAGCTGTTTGATGTGGCTGCCGACCCGGATGAAACCATCAACCTGGCCGATGCCCAGCCGGACGAAAATGCAGCATTTGCCGCAGCTGCCGCCCGCAGAGTGGATTTTGCCGCCGCCGAAGCGCTGCAAAAGCGCCATGCTGCTGCCGCTGCTGTGCTGGCCAAAGCGGAAATTGCGACCGGCGGCGATGACCGCGAGCGCTACCGTGATTATCCCAGCGCCGCCAAGGAAGCCCCGCAGTACTGCGTGACCAACCTGACCAGCGCCCCCGGAAAAAGCCAGACCCACGAATTTTATGGCCTGCCGGATGTAAATAACTGACCCCAACCAACAACAGGAGGATACAAATGAGCCAATACGGATTTTTGTTTGACCTGGACGGCGTCATCGTAGACACCGCCAAATATCACTTTCTGGCCTGGAAGCGCCTGGCCGATGAGCTGGACATTCCCTTTACCGAGCAGGACAATGAGCGCCTGAAAGGCGTCAGCCGGATGGCCAGTTTGGAGATCATCCTGGAGATCGGCAACCGCACAATGACCGAGGATGAAAAGCAGGCCCTCTGCCAGCGCAAGAACGACTGGTATGTGGAGTACATCAAAAAGCTGGAAAAAAGTGAGCTGCTGCCCGGCGTGGAGGACTTTTTGAAGCAGGCCCGTGCGGCAGGCATCAAGATCGCCCTTGGCTCCGCCAGCAAAAACAGCCCGCTGATTTTGGACCGCCTGGGCATTACCGAACTGTTTGACGCTGTGGTGGATGGCACCCGCGTGAGCCGCGCCAAGCCCGACCCCGAAGTATTTGTGACCGGCGCCGAGGACCTTGGTATCGACCCCGAATACTGCGTGGTGTTTGAGGACGCCGTGGCCGGTGTTCAGGCCGCCCACAATGCGGGCATGAAAGCCGTTGGCATTGGCAGCCCCGAAATTTTGGGCCAGGCCGAACTGGTCATCCCCGGCTTTGCCAACGTGACGGTGAACGACCTGCTGCAGAGGCTGCAGAACGTATAATGCCGGTTGGAGTATTGACGGATTGCAGCTGCGTGTTGGTCGGCGGGCTGTTGGGCACCGTGCTGGGCAGCCGCTTTACCCCCGCCTTGCGGGAAAAACTGACGATGGTGCTTGGTTTTGCTTCTATGGCCATCGGCATTAACTCCATCGTGAAAGCCAACCAGATGACCCCCGTGGTCATTGCCGTGATTTTTGGTACTCTGTTGGGTGAGCTGCTCCATTTGGAAGAGCACATCACCCATGTGTTTGGCGCTGTCACCCGCAAACTGCCGCACGATGAAGCCAACTTTGACATGGAGCGTTACATCACCGTTGTGGTGCTGTTCTGCGCCAGCGGGTTTGGCATTTATGGCGTGCTGGTAGAGGGGATGAGCGGCAGCCCCGCTGTGCTGCAATCCAAGGCTGTGTTGGATCTGTGCACCGCTGCAGTGTTTGCCGTCACGCTAGGCGTGGCGGTGGCGGTGATCGCGTTGCCCATGCTGGCGGTCATGCTGGCGCTGTTCTTTGCGGCCGGGGCCATTGCACCGTTTGTCACGCCCGAAATGCTGCAGGATTTTATCAGCTGCGGCGGCGTGCTGACCATTGTGGCCGGTATGCGGGTCAGCGGCATCAAGCAGTACCCCATCGCTAACATGATCCCGGCACTGCTGCTGGTGCTGCCGGCATCGGCAATCTGGCAGACCCTGATGGTGTAACCACAATGCAATAAAAATACGGGCAGCGAAAGCTGCCCGATAGGGGAGAGAGCAAGATGAACCAAGCCAAACAGGCAGTCAACCCGTATCTGCCATCCTATGAGTATGTGCCGGACGGCGAACCCCATGTGTTCAATGGCCGGGTGTATGTATACGGCAGCCATGACCGCTTTGGCGGGGATGATTTCTGCCTGAACGATTATGTCTGTTGGTCTGCCCGCGCGGATGACCTTGCCAACTGGCGGTACGAGGGCACCAGTTACCGCAGCGTGCAGGACCCCCTGTGTGCTGAAGGCAGTACCGCCATGCGCCTGTTTGCCCCCGATGTGCAGCGCGGCGGAGATGGCCGCTATTATCTGTTCTATGCACTGGAATTCTGCGGGCGCATCTCGGTGGCGGTGTCGGAATCCCCGGTGGGGCCATTCCAATTTTATGACTATGTGCATTACCCGGATGGAACCCTGTTGGGCGCGAAAGAAGGGGACGCTTTCCAGTATGACCCCGGCATTTTTGTGGACGATAATGGCCGGGTATATCTTGTCAGCGGTTTCTGCCCCATTCCAGGCATCAACCCCAAGTTTGCTGCCATGCATCTGGTTACCAAGGGCTGCCAGCTCATTGAACTGACAGACGATATGTGTACCGTGCGCGAAGCCCCACAGATCGTTCTGCCCCAGCAGGCGGATGCTGAGGGAACCGAATTTGCGGAGCACCCGTTTTTTGAAGCACCGTCCCTGCGCAAAGCGAATGGCCGTTATTATCTGATCTATTCTTCCACCCAGAATCACGAACTGTGCTATGCTGTGGCGGATAAGCCCCAGGGCGTTTACCATTACGGCGGAACCATTGTTTCTAACGGCGATATTGGGCTGGATGGCCGCACGGTGCCCTGCAATTATACCGGTACCAACCATGGCAGTATTGTGGAGATCAACGGTCAGTGGTATGTGTTCTACCACCGTCAGACCAACCGCACGCCCTATTCCCGCCAGGGCTGCGCCGAAAAGATCACGCTTTTGCCGGATGGCAGCATTCCCCAGGTGCGGGTCACTTCCTGCGGGCTGAACGATGGCCCGCTGAAAATCGGATACAGCTACCCCGCGGGCATTGCCTGTTGCCTGCAAACCGCCAACGGTGCCGGCCCCTATCGCGCCAAAACCACCATCGGCGAAGAGCACCCCTACATCACCCAGGATGGCCCTGACGGCGATATTTTTGCCCAGCAGTATGTTGCCAACCTGCGCGATGGCTCCAACGCGGGCTACCGCAGCTTTTTGCTGCATCCCGGTACCGATCTTACAGTTACCTATCGCTGTACTGGCGATGGTACGCTGGAAATTGCCGCAAAGGAAAGCGGTGCCACGGCCCTTGTATTCCCGGTAACTGCCAGCAATACCTGGCAGACTGCGATGGGTACTTTGCAGCTGGATGGCGAACAGGAATTGTGGTTCACCTACCGCGGCACAGGCGCACTGGACCTGCGTGGTTTCAAATTGTGAAATATGCGGAATTTGGCAAAAGCGTGGTCTACCTACTTGCCAAATAGGAAAAAAAGAATATACTGATGTAAAATGGAATGGGGTTGGCAGCTCCATCATTCCTGCTATCCCCGCCGCGTTTTGCAAAAACCGTCCTTCCGCCAGCTCCGCGGCAGTTTTTTCGCACTGGCGCAGGTAGACGGCATAATTTTCGGCCGCTTTCTGGAAGATCTCGGCGCAGTGGGTGCTTTGTTCCGCCAAGGTCGGCACATCAAAAAGCCAGCGCAGGTCATCCGCAGGGGAGGTACGGTCTTTTACAAATTGGGAAATCAGCATCCGGGGTACTGGTTATAGAACTGGTCACCCGCGCGGTCGTATTCGTTGGGGCCATAGGGCACGGTAAACTGTGCATAGTCGGTCAGGCACTGGGCAACATCGCTCCGATGCAGCAGCCCATAATAGGCAACCGTGGAGGCGATGCTCTGCTGTACCGCGTCCACGGTTCCGTCCCGCCAGCAGCGGGCAATCAAATCCAGCAAAAAGGCGTGCGGCTTGATGTTGGAACAGTTGATAAGCCAGTAATCATCCGCACCATGGATCAGCACATCGGTCAGTTCCTGGCTGACAAACTCGGTGCTGTTGGGCAGCATGGTAATGTGGCTGGCAGCCTGCAGATCATAGAACGATGCGTGATAATAGATGCCGTGGGCATCATCATCGCCCTGCTGCGGCAGGGCAGGCACGCGGGGATTGGCGTTGCCCTGCCGGCGGCTGACCATTTTGCCATAACCGTTATCCGCCCAGATTTTAATAATATCATCAGGCAGCTTCAGGAACCCATCCTTATAAAGTTCCATCGTTTCGCCGTATAAATTTGTGCAGCAAACAGCATTCGGGTCATTGTCCTTGACGAGATCATACTGCTCTTTGATCAGCGCAGACATCAGCTCTCCGCGTTTTTCCGGCGTATCGTACTTGGGGTCATCATCCCAAAACGGTTTATCGCCCTGCCCGCGGAACCCGATGTTCCAGATCACGCGCATCCCTTTTTGGGCATCAATGCCTGCCTGCCAAAGCGCGCGGAATTTCTCCGGGTACTTGCTGTACATCGGCTCCAGATCGGGATAAGCCTGGGCAAACATCTCTGCACCCAGCGGTTCGGCGTGGTGGTGGGTGATGATAAGGCCCATATCTGCCGCTGCCTGGCGGTAAATGTGCGCGTTTTTGCCGGTACCGGGAATAACCATGTTGCCGCCCAGCCGCAGCAGGGTTTCAAACGCCATGATAAAGGGCAGGTCGGCGCGGCGCTCCACTTTCCAGTGGGAGAGCAGCGTTTCATCGTTGATGAACCAGCCGCGGTAGGTTACCCTCGCGGGTTTGCTTTCAATTACGGTGTTGGTGGGAATCTTCACGCTTTCTCGCACTTCAAACGGCTGGTCGTTTCAGAACCAGAACGGCTGAACCCCCAAGAAGCGGCGGCTGATCTCAAACAGGCCATAGACAAAGCCCAGATCATCGGATGCCGATAACAGCAGGGTGTCTGTACCCGCTGTTAAAGTGTACTGTTCGGTGGCCAGCGTATGATTTATCGTCAGCAGCAGCCGCCCGCCAGGGGCAGCGGTTGCGGCAAAAATGCGGTCAAAATCCCGGCGCAGCGCACCCAGTGCGTATTGGATCGGTTTTGTGGTGACAGCCGCGGGGAAGATGGTGTTTCGGTTCAAAAGCATAGCAATTACCCTCTTGAAACGCATTATAGGGGTGAGCACTGCACGCCCGCCGCTTCCCGTATGAACCACTTCCTTTGAAAGCGGCGCAGCGTTCCGTTGGCAGGCGGTCAATGACCACCCCTATAATTTTGTTTCCCTATATTATTTTATTTTAACCCTTAATGCCGTCAGTGGCAATACCCGCTACCAGATATTTCTGGAATTTGATAAACACAAGAATGACCGGAAGCAGCGAGATGACCGACATGGCAAACAGGCCGCCGTAATTGTTGTAGCTGTTAGGGTCGGTGTACATGTTCAGTGCCAGAGGAATGGTGTAATTCTTCGGGCTGCCGACAAAAATCAGCGGCTGGAAGAAGTCCTGTCAGATCCAGTAGAACGCGAAGATGGCCGCCGAAACGATAGCGGGCTGAACAACGGGCACCAGAATTTTGAACAGGATACCGATTTTGGAGCAGCCATCGATCATGGCCGCTTCATCCAGCTCTTTGGGGATGCCGCGCATGTACTGCACGATCAAAAAGACGAAGAACGCACCGCCGAATGCCCACGGCAGGATCATGGCCGGCAGCGTATCGTTGAGGTGGAGCTTTTTCAGGATAATGTACTGCGGAACGACCATGACCTGTGCGGGGATCATCATGGTCATGATGATGCAGCCAAACCAGAAATTGGCACCGAAGAACTTGACGCGGGATACCGCATAGGCCGCCAGCAGGGAGGAGAAAATCGCGCAGACAACGCCGATGATCGTAACGATGGCAGAGTTCATAAAGAAATGCCCGAAACTGTACCCCGCCGTGCCGGCAAAGCCGGAAGTGTAGTTTTTGATGATGCCCCAGCTTTCCGGCAACAGGGAATAGGTGTTCTTGAACATCGTATCATTGGATTTGAATGAGCTCGCCACCAGCCACAGCAGCGGGTAAATCATGATAAAACCCAACAGGCAGGAAAAAACATGGAACACAACGGAAGCCATTTTTTTGTTTTTCTGTTCGCCAACCATGGTAAAACCTCCTTATTCAGCTTCGTAATGGACCCATGCGTTCTGGGTTTTGAACAGGATAGCGGTAGCAAGGCCGATGATGACCACCAGAATCCACGCCAGTGCGCAGGAATAACCCATGTGGAAGTTCGTAAACGCCAAGCGGTAGAGATGCGGTGGAAGCAGGGGTGCTGGCGGTAGTGGAACCGCCGCAGGCTGCCAGAGAACCAGCCATCAGAACGGCCATGGCGGCGCTCATCATGCGCTTGTTTTTCATTTTGATTTTCCTCCTTCAATCTCTGGGGCGCTTTCTCGTGTGCCCTTTCGTTGTCTTTATCATACACATTTTTCCACAATTTGAGAATGGACGCATCCGACCTGTTTCTTGAACAAATCCGACTTTTTACAGAAACCGGACTTTTGCTGCTGACAAAGTCGGATCCGTTCAAAGGCATGTGCCCCGGGTGGAATAGATTTTATGGTAAAATCATGCTTTTGTCGGTGCGAGATGTATTCTGATGTGTGTATATGGTATTTAGTCTTGCAAACAAGAATGCGCGAGAAAACGCATGAACATAGGAATATAGTGCTTAATAGATACAGTATAATCTACTTAATGTGAAGGACAAATCTATTTTATTTAAGGAAGCCATTCGGTAAGTGGCTGGCGTGACTCGCATTGCTGAACAAAATACAGTGTTTGAATGAGTTCTAATAGGCTGTTACTTACCCTACTCTATATTTCGCTAAACCGGGCTTTAGCGAAATTTGTAATGGGGCACATTTATACCCTCTCCATTTTACAGCTAAGGCAATACCGCATAATTCTAAGTGCCGATACGGCGAGCGAGGTGCGG
>ERZ1034980.824-NODE-824-length-20138-cov-40.764079_pt1 | contig 20138 bp, 19 predicted proteins | sample MGYA00520622_ERZ1034980 | MGnify/ENA primary metagenome ERZ1034980 (study PRJEB33766, sample SAMN09781791) | gut metagenome | biome: gut microbiome | host: Homo sapiens | place: Madagascar | study: EMG produced TPA metagenomics assembly of the PRJNA485056 data...
CAAAAGGTAACAAGAATCTCATCATCAAAATCAATGGACGCGATGGCTCCAGTACCGTGATCAAGCAGGAGACGGAGCAGATGCTGGAAGATGCATACAGCGACGAACTCGAGAACGAAGCTGAGATGGAGAGCGAGCTGGAGCTGTCCGAAGAGCTTACGCAGGTGGCCGTCGATGAGGACGATGATGCCAGCGATGAGGATCTCGAGGATGAGGAGCTGTCCGAGGAGGATCGTGAAGCACGGACTCTCGATATGGAAGCACTTGCCAACCTCGAGAATGTATCTGCCGATGATCCGGTTCGTATCTATCTGAAGGAAATCGGAAGCTACCCGCTGCTGACACCGGAGGAGGAGCTCGACCTCGCGAATCGCTGCAAGAACGGCGACATGTATGCGCGTCAGCGTCTCATCGAGTGCAATCTCCGTCTGGTCGTTTCCATCGCGAAGCGTTTCACCGGACGTGGCATGAGCTTCCTGGATCTCATTCAGGAGGGCAACATGGGCCTCATGCGTGGTGTCGAGAAGTTCGAGCCGGAGCGAGGCTTCAAGCTTTCCACCTACGCGACCTGGTGGATTCGCCAGGCGATCGCACGTGCCCTCGCCGATCAGTCGAGAACCATCCGTGTGCCGGTTCATATGGTTGAGCTCATCAACAAGATCAAGAAAACTTCCCGTCAGCTGGCCCTGACCCTCGGTCACGAGCCGACGACCGCGGATATCGCCGAATACCTGAACATCCCGGAAGAGCGTGTACAGGAAGTCGTCAATTACGACGCCGGTCCTGCTTCCCTCGACAGTAAGGTCGGTGAGGACGAGGATTCCGATCTCGGCTCCTTCATCGCCGACGAGAAGATCATCTCTCCGGAGCAGAACGTAACGAACGTAATGATGAAGGAACAGGTCGAGAAGATCCTCTGCAACCTCTCGGAGCGTGAGCGCGAGGTCCTGGAGATGCGTTACGGTCTCGTCGATGGACGTGAGCGTACCCTCGAGGAGATCGGTACCATGTACCATGTCACTCGTGAGCGTATCCGTCAGATCGAGAACAAGGCACTCCGTAAGCTGCAGAATCCGAAGTACAAGCGCGAGCTGGAAGGCTTCCTGGAGAATAACTGATTCACGAACCGGACTTTCTGTTATAATGGCAGAAGGCCCGGTTTTTTCACACCAGGCAGACAAAAGTCGAAACAGATAACAGATTTACGGTATCTGATATATACAGCTGTAGATCCGACGGATCGCCTGCGGATCTGCGATATGCGTAAGCGATGGAAACATGGGCTCATAAAACATGAACCAGTATATAGAGAAAGAAAGGTACGATATGAACGATTTCAGAAAACGCTCCGGTCAGCCGAAAAAGTCAGGCGCAGCAGCGAAGCGCGGCCAGGGAAAGAGCGCCCGACCGACTTCCGCGAACGGCTTCAGCAGTCCGCGAAAGAGCAGTGGTGCAGCGGCGGCGAAGCCATATTACCAGACGAAGCTCCAGGGCCGCACCGGTGCGCAGCCGGGCGACTATGTCATCATCTCCGACGGAAAACAGGAGATCACGACCCGCGTGAACCTCGCGAGTCACCCGTTCTGTAAGAAAAAGGTCGGCGACATCGTCACCATCAAGACCGTCGAGTGGAAGCTCGTCCGCATCCTCTACCAGGGCAGCGAAGCCTACCATAAGGTCTTCGACGCCGACACACAGCGCGAGCATTATGGTTACTAAAGAAAGGAAATCATGTCTATTTACGAATATATCTGTGATCATCTGACGTCGTCCGGCACGCTGCCGGCGGATTTCAGGCTGCCGGGCCGCACAGCGGCTGCAGAGAGCAGCTCCCACAGTGCACTCTCTGATATGCAGCTCGTCGATGGTGCGCTGGACGGCATCGCGCTGTTCCACGGACCGTCCGAGGCAATCGACTGTACGCCGCTCGCCGATCTGCTGAGCTCGACTGCCATGGGCGACACCGAGAGCATCCAGGCAGCCATCGAGGCGTATTTCGCGCCGTCCACGGGCCACCGTATGCTTCCGCTCGAAGCCCCGCTTCTTCAGTGGACGAACGACCATACGGATGAGGTCAATGCTGACGGGCTGTTTGCATTGGCTGCAAATCTGCTCGTGACGACGGAAAGCTGCGAGTGTGTTAAGCTCGCCCTCGTGCTGTTCTCGATGCTCGACACCGACGACAACGACGCGGTGAAGGACGCGGTCCGCACGCTGGCGCTTTCCGACGAGTTCACGCTCTTCGCTATCCATGTCGCGGAAAGCTGGCAGGACGCCGAAGAGGAGATCCTCCGCTTCGGACAGCAGGTGCACGGCTGGGGCCGCATACACGCCGTCGAGCATCTGGAGGCGAAGAGCGGCCGCGTAAAGGACTGGCTCTTCCATGAGGGCGTCCACAACACGATCGGCGCCGCCTACTCCGCGCGCACCGTGGCCGATAAGATCCGGCTCGCAACCGTCCTCACGAATCCAGCTTTCAATGACGACGATTTCGTGCTCGCCAGCGCCATCCTGGACGGCCTCCTCGATGAATCGAGCATGCAGGGCATCACCGCGATGCCGGACCGCACACAGCTCCTCGATGGCTATCTGCACCAGGCGAGACGCTGCCGCGCGAGCGAGCAGACCCTGAACACCGTGCTGAGCGTGCGCGATTACCTCGACCAGAACATCTTCCAGGGCAGCGGGAAGCTCCACGAGCGCGCCGAGGAAATCCTGCATACCGACGAGATCCGCAGCTTCGTACAGGAGCTCCTCGCAAAGGGCCAGGGCTTCCGTACCGCCTGCCGCATGGGCATCCAGTGCACCGATGAGATGCTGCACGCGATGGACACGACGTTCAATGTCTACGCCGATCTCGTCGATGTCCTCCCGAAGGACAGTGATACGCTGAAGAAGCTGCTCGACATCTACCGCCGCCACCTGCCGCTCGCGATGATGGCCTCCGGTCCGCGTGACCAGCTGGGCATCGGCGAAGCCTTCCGCCCGTACCATCAGCTGAGCTACCTCGTACAGAATCTCGCTGACAGCACAGGCGAGGGTGAAGACCTCGTCATCGCGTCCCTCCGCTGCCCGGTCAATGCCAACCGCCAGATGGCTCTGAACGTCCTCGAAAGCTGGTGTAAGGACGGCTACGAGCCGGGAGACGCGATGCGTGCCGCACTGCAGGAGCTCCTCGCAGCCGAGCCATGCGACGACATCCGGGCACAGCTTGAACAGCTTAAGTACTGAAGAAAGTCCTGGCGCATATCTAAGAATTCAGAGACAAAACCAGGTAGAGCTAAAAAGATAACAAATTTACGGTCATGAAACATAACAAAAAGACGGTATAGCGATCTATACCGTTTTTTTGTTATCTGTTCATTGCTTATAACAAAATCACGGTAGCTATGTGCCTCCACAAGACCGCGCGTATCTACCGTAAATCTGTTATATTTCGACCGTCATCGCGTTATAAGCGAAGCGTGTACCGTAATTTTGTTATACGGTAAAAACGCCAAAAGAATCGCGTAAAAATCGTGAAACTGCTGATTTTTGACCGGAAAATGTCTGAAAAGAAACAGAAAAAGGCGGAGCTGCAGCGGAAATTTCGCTTTTCAGACCGGTTTTCCGCGTGAAAAATGGATAACACAGCACCCGGATCCGGTCGAAAAGCCGCCCCCACACGATGACCAGGGCATACCGTAAATCTGTTAGAAGCTGCCGTCTTTCTGTTACAGCTCACCGTAAATCCGTTATGCCTTACCATCAATCTGTTATCTTTGTGGATAAAAAAACACGCAATTCTGTGCTTTCACCCCTTGTATATATATAAATATATTAAATACTAAATAAGCAAAATAAAAAATTAAACGAAAATCAAATATCAAGGCGCGCGCGTAAGTGAGAATCGCAGGTCCAGAGATGCCATCCGCAGGAGATATAACATATTTACGGTCAAGAGCGACGCTAAAACAGAGGATGGAATTATAACAAAATTACGGTCATTGATTTTTGCTCCTCTGCGTTTTACTATATTGACATATCATTGCATCGTTCACAGGGGTAAGAATCGTGTAGTTATGCTATTGTGCGCTGAATTTCACGCGCAGGCATATAACGCCGGTACTTATCATGGGGATTATGCGCGGAGACGGGGAATATGGCAGCATTTAAAACACAGAAAGATAAGATGGACGATCAGCGCAGCTATCTGGTTGTAAAGGATAACGCACTGATTCAGAAGGCGAAGTATAATCTCACCGCCAACGAGCAGAAGCTTGTGAACTACGTAATCACGATGATCAAGCCGGGCGAAGAGGAGTTTAAAAAGTATGAGATCCGCGCGCTCGATTTCGCACGTCTCTGCGGCATCGATCCGAAGAACGTATACCGTGATTTCCGAAACATGATCGACTCCATCGACGAGAAGGCATTCTGGGTAAACATCGATAACCGTGTCATCAAACTCCGCTGGTTCAATGAGCCGGAGTATAACGAGCGCAAGGGCACGATCAGTCTGATCCTCGACAGCCGAATCAAGACCTATCTTCTCGGAATCCAGAACAACTTCACGGAATATGAGCTGTATAACATCCTCGCGATGACCAGTAAGTACTCCCCGCGCCTGTATGAGCTTGCGAAGTCCTATGCCTACAAGGGCTGGGTCGACATCTCGGTCGATGCTCTCCGGGAGAATCTGATGGCGGATGTCTATACTGCCTTCGGAAACTTCAAGCAGCGTGTACTCGCCCCGGCAATCAAGGAGATCAATGAATACACCGATATCACCGTCTCCTACGACTGCATCACCGATAAGGGTGAGCTCGTCAAGGGTCGCCTGCAGGGCAAACGTATAACATATATACGTTTATACATCGAAAACAAGGATACACTCGATCGCTTCGCGACCTATAATAAGACGGTCGGAAAGATCGAAAAGCGGAATCAGCAGTTCCGCGGTCAGCTGAGTCTGAATTTCGACAGCACCGGCACACTGGTAGATATAGCGTGATTCCATCCGGAACCACGCTTTTTTGATAGTCCCCAGGCCTTTCGAATATTTTTCGACGAATTCTGCGAAAAAGCTGGACAAGAAAAAAATTAACGCTATAATAAAATAGCTTGATTCTAAAAATAGCATCACTATGTGCTCTGATATGAGCATGGATGCTTCTAGGATCTGCTGTTGTCAATTCGTTCATAGATTTATATAAAGAGGTAGGGTAATGGCAGTAGATATCAAACCGGTTCTCGAAGTCGAGCAGCTCTCTGATGATAAGAAGTTTGGCCGTTTCGTATGTGCACCACTTGCGAAGGGTGAGGGTACCGTCATCGGTAATTCCTTAAGACGTATTCTTCTTTCATCCATGCCGGGTGCTGCAGTCAGCGAGGTGAAAATCGACGGCGTTTATCATGAGTTCTCATCCATCCCTGGTGTGAAGGAGGATGTCGGCGATATCATCCTGAATTTAAAGAAGCTTGCGATCAGAAACACCGCAACCAGCGATGACCCGGTCATGGCATACATCGATTATGCCGGCGAGGGTGTCGTACGCGGCTCGGATATCAAGGTAAGCTCCGAGATCGAGATCATCAACCCAGATCAGGTGATCGCTACCCTCTCCGGTAAAGAGACCAGACTCTACATGGAGATCAAGATCGTGAAGGGCCGTGGCTATGACGGTGCCAATACCCGTGATCGCAGCGATCTGCCGATCGGTGTTATCGCTGTCGACTCCATTTTCTGCCCGGTAACGAAGGTGAACCTCATGATCGACCCGCTGGAGGGTGGTCAGGAAGAGAAGCTGACCCTCGATGTTACAACCAACGGTGCGATGTCACCGGAGGATGCGGTATCCCTTTCCGCACGTATCTTCGAGTCTCACCTTCAGCTGTTTGCAGACATGGATACCACTCAGCCGAGCAGCACAGATGTGGAAGGCGGTAACGAGACGGAGACCGATGCAGGTGATATCGATAACATGAGCATCGACGAGCTCGAGCTCAGCGTTCGTTCGTACAACTGCTTAAAGAGAGCCGGCATCAACACCGTCGGTGATCTTCGTGCGAAGACCATGGAGGACCTCAGCAAGGTTCGTAACATGGGACGTAAGTCGATCGATGAGATCCTTGCAAAGATGGATTCTCTGGGCCTTTCCCTCGCAGCGAGAGAGGCAGAGTAATCGCCTGATATTGACCTGAAAAGAAAGACCGATATCGTAATAGCATAGTGTATGGTTGCTTCCTCCGGGAGGCAGCCATTTTTGTTATAAAAAAACGAAAGGAGGAAATCATGATGGAAGAGCAGGTAACTGCGCAGAAAGCGGAGCTTAGCAGCTGTCTCAACAGTGCGATGAATGCGGGCGAGCTTCTGCTGACTTATGGTGCAGAGGTCAGCCGCGTGGAGGATACTGTCCAGCGTATCGGACGGGCATGTGGATTTGAACGTGTGGATGTGTTTACGATCACATCGTATATCGCCGCCACAGCGTTTCTTCCGGATGGGTCGACGATGACCGAAAGTCGTCGTATAAAAGCCCGTGTCACGGGTCTCGGAAAGGTCGAGGAGGTCAATGCACTGTCCCGGCACTTCTGTCATGGTGAGATATCCCTGGAGGAGTTTTGCGACGAACTCAGGCGTGTACGGGGAGAAAAGACCGCTCCATGGTGGCTGGATCTTCTGATGTATATGATCATTTCATTCGCACTTTCGATTTTTCTCGGCGGAACATTTCCGGATGGCATCGCATCCGCTCTTTCCGGCATGGTCCTGTATGGGATGATCTGCATGAGCGCACATCTGCAGATGAACAGCCTGATCCAGAACTCCATCTGCAGCGCTGTTACGGCGATCGCCGTGCTGATTCTCGTGCATCTGGGCATCGGTGTACACCCGGATAAAGTGATGATCGGAAACATCATGCTGGTGATTCCGGGGATGCAGCTGACGAACTCGCTTCGTGACATGATCAACGGAGACACCATCAGCGGCGTACTGAATCTGAGTGAAGCGATTCTGAAGGCTGTATCGGTGGCCCTCGGATTTGCCATTGTACTTCTGGCAGGAGGTTAAGGATGCAGGCAGATATCATACAGACGCTGATGGGGGCGATCAGCTCCTTCGCCTTCGCGATTTTATTTGGTGTACGAAATCGAAAAGCACTGATCTCCATCGTGGTCGGCAGTGCGATCGGCTGGTCAGCCTATATCATATGTCAGCACGCCGGCTACGGAAAAACCTTCGGTATGCTGGCCTCAGGGCTTACGATCGCCGCGTGGAGTGAGATCCTGGCCCGGATCATCAAGACCCCGGTGGTCGTCATGCTGGGACCGATGCTGATCCCGGAATTCCCGGGCGGCGGTCTTTACTATGCGATGTACAGTCTGATCGAGGGAGATACGGCACAGTTCGGTGAGACACTGAAGCTCGTGCTGGCCGAGGCGGGCGCCATCGCCCTCGGCATCATCATCGCTGCCTATGTGGCAGGCTTTCTGACAAATCTTCGGAAGGCCTATAAGCTGAGCAGTTCAAGAAGAAACCCCGGAGGGGCGACATCCGTAGCCATACGTAGAGAACGTGATAAATCCAAAATGGGACCTTAGAACCAGTTAGTGCAATTTTCCTTAGCACCCTCTGCAACGCTGAGTTTTCATCAAGAAACTCGGCGATTGCAGAGGGCTTACTGGTTCTTAGGTCCCATTTTGTGATTTTTCCGTTCTCGAAGTACTGTGCTACGCATGCCGCCCCTCCGGGGCTTTTTAAATCAAGATAAGGCCTGCTCAACTTGTATGCAGATAGATTTGTAAGAACTGTGTACAGATTGCACAAAAAAATAGGTGAAAATTTGTTGCATACATGAAAAAGCGTTGAAATGTACTTGCATAAATACAGCAATTGTGATATTTTCTTGTCATGCGGACGTTGTAAATAACAGCGCCTTGTATGCAAAACTTGTATGCAGATAGAAAAGCACGGAATAGAGGCGATAATCTGTATACAGAAGTGGAATCCAGAGAAGCAGAGCACGAACTTGTATGCGTTGCCTGTATACAGATAAAGATAGACCGACGACACGCCCGCCTGTGCGCCTGTGCTTCGGATGAGATACAGGAGGTGTGCATATGGCACCGCTGACAGAGGAAGCACTGACAGCTTCCGAAAGTGTATATCGACAGCTTCGACATGATATCGTCGATTTCACCCTGCAGCCGGGTGAGACACTCAGTGAGAACTCGCTGGCTGCACAGATGAATACGAGCCGGGCACCGATCCGGGAAGCGATCGCTCGACTGGTGGAGGAGCAGTGCGTGGAGGTATTTCCACAGCGCGGCACGCAGGTCAGTCTGATCTCGATTCCACGGGTGAATCAGATCGTGTTTATGCGCACGGTACTGGAAGAGGATGTGCTCCGAACGCTGTGCCGGCAGGGCATCACGGATGCGCAGATGGCAGAGCTCGAGGAGAGCCTCCGGATGCAGCGGAAGCACTATGAAGCACACGAGACCGAACGACTGCTCGACGAAGACACGAACATGCATAAGCTCATGTATCGTTTCTGTGGTCGGGAGGAGGCCTGGGATGCCTATTCCTTCATCAACTGCGACATGATGCGGATCCGACAGCTGGAGATCATGACCTACAGCTATGAAACCCACATGATTTCCGTCGGCAGCTGGGAAAACCACCTGACCGAGCATCGCATGATGCTGGATTCACTGCGTCGGAGAGATGCGGATGCACTTTCTGTCATCAACCGGCAGCATCTCGGCTTCATCACACGGGACGGCGATTATCTCCGTCGTATCTACCCACAGTATTTCGAGGCGAGTGAGCCGAACGAGTATTTAGCTTTTTAGGGGCCTTCGCCATCGGCGGGACTTTCCATGGATGCCCGGCTGAGCCGGGGATCCATATAAAAAGAATTTTATAAGAAGAGAGGAGGAGCGAGCGTTTTTTAATCCGATGCTTTCCATGATGAGTATGGGAAAACATCAAATCACAACCATTGATCAAATATTTCAAAGGTAATAAGAAAGGGGTATTCCTATGGAGTTTGTAGTTGGTATTTTACTGCTTCTCTCATTCTTCGGTCTCGCATATTACTGCGTTAAGGGCCACAACCTGATGATCGGCTTCCTGCTGATCACGATCGCATGGACGGTTCTGTCCCTGCTTGGTGCAAACTTTGCAACACCTGAGTTCCTCTCCACCACCGCCTTCTACAGCGACGGTGAGCCGGTGAAGATCATGGCGATCCTCAACAAGATCTTCCAGTCCGCACCGGAAGGCTGGGGTACCACCCTCGTAAACGTATGCTGGGGTGCATGGTTCGGCCGCGTGCTCATGGAGACCGGTATCGCTTCTACACTTATTCGTAAGACCGTAGAGCTCGGCGGTGATAAGCCGATCGTAACCATCGCGCTTCTCAACATCGTAACCGCGATCATCTTCACTGCGATGACCGGTGCAGGTCCTGTTATCGCGATCGGTGTTATCGTACTTCCGATCATGATGTCCCTCGGTGTTCCGAAGGCCATCGCGATGTTCTCCTTCATGGAGTCTGTAGCCGCTGGTATCTATCTGAACCCGGTTAACTTCGCACAGTATCGTGCATTCTTCATCGGTGTCGATGAGATGCCGGACTTCACCCTCGGCTGGTATGCAGGTCGCTGGGGTTATGCAGCAGTTGTTGTTTCTGTCATTCTTGCAACGGTTCTTTCTGCGATCTTCCTTAAGAAGAGCAAGACCAGCCACGCATGGGCTGCACAGACCCGTGGTGCAGAGCAGAAGGATGCTCCGATCTACACACTGCTTCTTCCGATCGTTCCGGTCGTACTGAAGATCTGGCTTGACTTCTCCGTTATCGGTGGTTTCGTCATCGCCGGCTTCGCAGCACTTTTCCTCTGCGGCAAGATGAAGGGTACCTTCAAGGAGAACTGCCAGCTCGTCAACAAGCTGTACTATGATGGTGTCGTTGATACCGCTCCGCTCGTAGGCTTCCTGTTAACGCTTCCGATGTTCAACCAGGTTGCAAGCTATGCTTCTCCGTTCTTCAAGGTTATCCTCGGACCGGTGATGCCGAAGAGCGAGCTCGTCGTATGTATCCTCTTCGCCGTACTGCTCGGCCTCGGCCTCTTCCGTGGACCGATGACCCTCGTAGGCTGTGGTGCAGCTACCCTCGGCGTACTTCGTGGTGTGGCTTCCTTCTCCATCCCGTTCCTGTACTGTGTATTCGCGATTCCGACCATCACTGTAAACATCGGATCCTGCATCACACAGTCATGGGTTGCATGGGGTCTTGCATACACCAAGGTTGATTCGAAGGATTACCTGAAGCTCTCGATTCCGTTTGCGTACATCACAGGTGTCATCCTCTACATCCTGACCTTCGTTTGTGTCGGCGGTCTCGGTGCAGAGTGGTTCATCTGATGCTGATCAGCTGAATCAGATCTGAATAACAAGCGGTGCCGCCGCTGTCAGAGGCGGCGGCACTTTTTCTGAAAAATGTTTCATTCAGAACATTTTCGAAAACTCTCAAATAAGGATAATCCGTGAGATTATACCTCTGTGTGTCCGGTGCTCATCACACCGCCGCATATTTCACGATCCGCCGAGGCGGATTCGGTATCAAAGTCATATCATCATCTATCATTACGTATTTCAGGAGGAGAAAACATGTCAGAGCATCGTGCTGTTCGTATGGGTATCGACGTAGGTGGAACCTACACCAAGTGTGTCGCTATGGATAACCTGACCCACGAGATCATCGGTAAGAATGAGGTAAAAACCACACATGACGATAAGGACGGTGTAGCAGCCGGTGTCGTTCAGTCCTTTAAGAACTGTATGGCGGAGAACAACATCTCTCCGGAGGACGTCGTTTTCGTAGCACACTCGACCACACAGGCGACCAATGCCTTCATCGAGGGTGATGTCGCTTCCGTCGGCGTGATCGGCGTCGCAGGTGGCGGTATCGAGGGCTTCCTCGCGAAGCGTCAGCTGAACCTGAAGGACATCGTGCTCGACGAGAAGGTCGGCCGTAAGATCCCGGTACACAACCGCTTCCTGAAGAAGAAGGAGCTGTCCGACGAAAAGATCAACGCCGCGATCAAGGAGCTCTGTGGTGAGGGCTCTCAGGTTATCGTCGCTTCCATGGCCTTCGGTGTAGATAACATGGACGAAGAGGTGAAGATCCACGACCTCGCAGAGGCACAGGGCCTTCCTGTTTCCATGGCATCCGATATCACGAAGCTCTATGGTCTGACCCGTCGTACACGTACGGCAGCGATCAATGCTTCCATCCTTCCGAAGATGATGGCGACGGCAAACGCAACCGAGTCCTCCGTTCGAAATGCCGGTGTTACCGTTCCGCTCATGATCATGCGTGGTGATGGTGGTGTTATGGAGATCAGCGAGATGCGTAAGCGTCCGATCCTGACGGCGCTGTCCGGCCCGGCGGCATCCGTTATGGGTTCCCTCATGTACCTTCGTGCGTCCAATGCAATCTACTTCGAGGTAGGTGGCACCACGACCAACATCGGCGTCATCAAGAATGGTCGTCCGGGTGTTGACTACGCACAGATCGGTGGACATGATACCTACATCAACTCCCTCGACGTACGTATCCTCGGCTGTGCCGGTGGTTCCATGGTTCGTATCAACGACCACGGCGTAGAGGATGTCGGACCTCGTTCCGCACATATCGCAGGCTGCGAGTATGCATGCTTCACACCGGAGGAGGAGATCGATGCAGGTCCACTGACCATCGAGATGCTGAGCCCGAAGCCAGGCGATCCTTCCGATTACGTCGCAGTGAAGCTTGCCAGCGGTAAGCGTATCTGCTTCACCAACACCGATGCAGCGAACGTACTCGGTCTGATCGATGAGAAGTACTTCGCCCATGGTAATGCAAGTGCCGCTCGTAAGTGCATGCAGCCGGTAGCAGACAAGCTCGGCATCACGGTAGAGGAGCTCGCAACCCAGATTCTCGATAAGGACTTCGAGAAGGTCAATGCCTGCATCAATGCACTCGCCGATAAGTATCAGCTCGACCACGACGCGATGAAGCTCGTCGGCTGCGGCGGTGGTGCGGCTTCCCTCGTTCCATACTGCGCGAAGAAGATGGGTCTTCAGTACTCCATCCCGGAGAACGCAGAGGTTATCTCCTCCATCGGTGTAGCTCTTTCGATGGTACGTGATGTCGTCGAGCGAGTGATCCCGAACCCGACCCAGGAGGATATCAAGGAACTCAAGAAGGAGGCCACCGATGCTGCCATCGGTTCCGGTGCTTCCCCTGATACTGTCGAGGTACATATCGAGATCGACAGCCAGACCGGTAAGGTAACCGCAATCGCAACCGGTTCCACCGAGGTAAAGACCACCGATCTTCTGAAGGAGTGTGATGAGGCCGAGGCCGAGACCCTCGCGAAAGAAGACTTCGGTGAGAAGGTAAGCAACGTTCACCTCGCAGAGAAGAGTGACAAGTTCTACGTGTACACCGGTGAGATGGGTGATCGTCATCCGATTCGTATCGTCGATAAGAAGGGCTTCATCAAGGTACAGTGTTCCGACGCCATTGCGGTCAAGGTAAAGGCCGGTGAGTATAAGGAAGCAGTTGAGCAGATGTGGAAGGATCTCGCGGTATTCAAAACCGATACCGTACTTCGTCCGGACTACTTCGTATGTGTAGGCCCGCGTGTATGTGACTACTCTGCGGTAGATCTCGATCAGGTGATGCTCCTCATGGATCTCGATATCATGGATCGTGAGCCGGATGAGGAGATCCTCATCGTCGGTTCCATCAACGATGTACGATAAGCAAAAACCGATGGCCCCGCCTGGTGCGGGGCCGTTTTAAAAGGAGAGGCCGATGACGAAGGAAGAGTTAAAGAAAGCCATGCAGCCGATCGCCGATGGCTTATTCGGAAAGCAGCGTACGAGCTATGGTCAGATGCCGCACTATACGGTGCGTCCGGTGGAGATGATCGTCGAGGATCTGTGTGCGATTCCGGAGGAGGAGTGGGCATACTACGCGTTCTCACGTGAGCCGCTGAACGGGAAGTTCAGTGATGCGGAGCGTCTCGAGCTGACGAAGCAGGCCATCGCCTGTGGACGTGCATACGCAGACCAGCTGTCCGCGGAGTGCGGAAGCCGCGACCCGGAGACATTGGCCGCGTACCTCGGGCTGGACGTGGACTATCCGGAGATGCCACAGAACGCATCGCGTGTGCTGTTTGCAGAGTTTCGCGAGCCGAAGACGATCCATATCTTCATGGATGGTGTGCGGAAGGGCGAGGAACTTTTTAAACAGCATGGTGTAAGCGCTTACATGGGCGAGGGCTTCGATCTCGCGAAGCTGCTGCTCGGGCATGAGATCTTTCACTTCGTCGAGGAGAAGTACCGGAAGGAGATCTGGACGCGGACCTACAGGATCCGGCTCTGGCATGTCGGTCCGGTGAAGAACAGCTCGACGGTGATGGTGCTCGGTGAGATCGCGGCGATGGCGTTTGCGAAGGCGCTGACCGGGATCAGGTTTTCGCCGTATGTGCTGGATGCCTTCCTCGTGTACGGGTACTCGCCGGAGGCGGCCAGTGGTCTCTATGAGGAGATGATGGAGAAGTCGGGGCGCACGCCGCGGCTTCCGGAAGTATAATCTGCGGTGGAGTTTGGATGCATTTTCGCTTATAATGGAAGAGACTGTATCTGAAAGGAAATAAGCAATGCAAACAAATGTCCGCATCGAGAAGCAGCCGGAGGAGTCTGCGAGGGACTATGCGTATCGTGCGCTGTCGCTCATGATTTATGAGATGGTTCTGCGACCCGGTGAAAAAATAGTGGAGAGTGAGATCGCAGCGCGGCTGGAGCTCAGCCGTACGCCGGTGCATGATGCGTTTGCCCGACTCGAGCGTGAGAAAATGCTGGTCAATGTGCCGCGTGGTGCACTGGTACCCAGGCTTCGCGCGGAGAGCATCCGCCTCAATGTCTGGATGTTTCGGACGATGTGTCGTGCGGTTCTGGGCGAGCTGTATAACCATCATTTCGGTTCGCTGATCATGATGAAGAAGCATATCGTGAAGGAGCAGGAAGCGCTGCAGAACGAGGATCAGAGCGAGATGATCCGTCTGTACTATGATTTCTACCGTGAGATGTTCCGGCTGGCGCGCCGGGATCTCGTGATCGAGGCGATGCAGCGGACGAGCTTCGATATGTGCCGTCTGCTCGGGCTGCTGGAGGATCGGCAGCGATGGACGGAGCTGATGGAGACGCATGAGGATATGGTGCACGCGCTCGCGAAGCATCGTTATGAGGACAGCATCGAAGCGATGGAAACGGGCTTCGATCTTTATGAGCCGATCCTCACGCTGTGTCAGCAGCAGTATCCGCAGTATTTTGAAAATCCGAAAGGAGTAGAGGAGATATGAAAATTGCAGTTTTAGGTGCAGGTGCCATGGGTGGTCTGTACAGTGCGTACCTGAGCCGGCACAACGAGGTGACGGTCATCGACGTCAATGCACAGGTCGTGGAGAAGATCAATGCAGATGGCCTCGAGGTGCAGGAGCCGGATGGTACGTCCGCGGTTTATCATCCACATGCGGTGCTGTCCACCGAGGGGATGGAGCCGGTCGATCTGATCGTCGTGTTCGTGAAGGCGATGTTCAGTGAGAGTGCGCTGAATAACAACCGCAGCATCATCGGTCCGGAGACCTATCTCATGACCCTGCAGAACGGCAGCGGTCACGAGGATATGCTCGGCAGGTTCGTTCCGCAGGAGCACATCATCATCGGTACGACACAGCATAACGCAAGTGTAGCCGGCTTCGGTGTGACGAAGCATGGTGGCAGCGGCATGACCCACATGGGCTGCGTGACCGGCGATGTAAACCGCCTTCAGAAGTTCGCTGATGCGTTCACGGCGTGCGGTCTCGATGCCGATGTATCCGATGGCGTGCAGAAGATGATCTGGAACAAGATGTTTACCAATGTCTCTGCCAGTGCGCTGACGGGTGCCCTGCAGGTTCCGCTGGGCTTCATTTCCGCCGATGAGAATGCATGGAAGCTCTGCTGCCAGTTGATCCGCGAGGCGGTGGATGTCGCAGCGGCGCTCGGTATGGACTTCGATTATGACGAGAAGGTCGCAGAGGTCAAGGCGGTATGCGATAAGAGCCCGAACGGCCTCACCAGCATCTATGCCGATCTTCGCGATGGACGTCGCAGTGAGGTGGATACCATCAGCGGCAGCATCGTCCGCGCGGGTGTAAAGGCCGGCGTACCGACCCCGAGTCACCGTTTCCTGGTGGGTCTCATCCATGCGATGGAGAACCGTCCGAGAGCATAAGCGGGCGGGTGCCGGATGGAAGCATTGTCCTTATAAAAAGTATGGAGGGTGGTGCTTTATGCAGGCCCTGGCCTCATGAAAAGTGAAGGCATGCGTAATATGAATCATCATGCACCTCGGGTGCATCTTGAGATAAATCAAATTTCTGTCCGGTGCGTTTCGCGTTTCGAGGAAGCAGGGAGCGCGCCGGAACACACATCAATGTAAGGAGGATATACCTATGTCCGAAGAGTTCGTAACCTATGACTGGGAGGCTGGAAAGCCGAAGACCGTCGCTGCAGATCAGCTTCCGCCGAAGGAGTATATGAAGGGTGGCCTTCATATCGTCGACCTCAGCAAGTGCGTCGATCCGAGCACCGAGAGCCGTCGCTGCAACTTATGGCGTTTCAACACCGGTGGTGTCGTACCTGATTTCCATACAAACGTAGATATCGGAAGCCACCTCGGTACACACTGTGAGTGCCCGTATCATCATGACAGCAACTGGCCGAGCGTTGCAGAGCTTCCGCTCGATCAGTTCATGGGTCGTGGTATCTACTGCACACTGGATCTTCCGGAGGATCACCAGATCACCGCAGAGGATCTTGAGAAGGCACTCGGCGGCTGGATTCAGGAGGGCGATACCGTCATCCTCGACAGCCCGCACAAGATTCCGCCATTCACGAAGCTGACCGGCGGCCCGACCGACCATCGTCTTCAGGTAGGTGCAGACATGGCGCAGTGGCTGGCTGATCACAAGGTACAGTGCGTAGGCTTCGGTGATGGTGTAGCCATCGAGGGCGACGTTCGTAACGTAAAGCCGTTCCATGATATTCTGATGGCGCAGAACGTTACCTTCCTCGAGGTTCTGTGCAACCTGGAGCTTCTGAAGACCGATACGTTCTTCATCAGCTATGCTCCGATGAACATCATCGGCCTCGACTCCTGCCCGACACGTGTATACGCGATCGAGGGTATGCCGGGCTTCACTCGTTGATCACGGGTGCGATGAGGTATCACAATCTAAGGTAATCGAAAAGGCTTCCCCTTCCGGGAGGCCTTTTTCTAAAATGGGTTTATTCAGAATGGGGGACCCGGAGGAGCGGCAACGGAGGCACAGTACTCCGAGACAGGTGAACTCTAAGCCGGGGACCCTAAGCGGCACTAGGCCCTCTGCAATCACTGAGTTTTCTTTATGAAAACTCAGCGTTGCAGAGGGTTCCAAGGAGAGATAACACCAAGTGCCGCTAAGGGCCCCCCGGCTTGATTTTACACGGTCTCTCCGTATGGCTTCTGCTGCCGGTCCGCCGGGGTCCCCCCCCGCTCCGCTGCTGAATAATGATCAAATAAAGGAGAAGTTCCTATGGAAGGAAATATGAAGCATCTCTTCGATTTTATCGGGACGACGGCGCTCGTGACGGGTGGAACCAGCGGTCTCGGTCATGCCATCGCGGAAGCGTTTCTGCAGAACGGGGTCGATGTCGCGGTCTGCAGCCGTCATCCGGAGAGTGCGGAGGATCTCGCAGAGCTTGCGAAGGCTGAGGGCCGGCGCTATCTGCCGATCTACTGCGACATCACGGATGAGGCGAGTGTCGAGGCGATGGGCGACATCCTCGAGAAGGAGTTCGGCGGTGTGACGATGCTCGTCAACAGTGCCGGTATGAACATCCTGAAGCATGCCGAGGACTACGATGCGGAGACATTTAATCGGGTCATGAATCTGAACGTCACCGGTACGCATATCGTCAGCAAGCTCTGCGCGAAGCGTTGGATGATCCCGGCACACAAGGGCCGCATCGTGAACCTGTCGTCTGCGAAGGCGTTCCTCGGTACCGACCGTGATTACACCGCGTACTGCGCAAGTAAGGGTGCCATCAACATGTACACCGCCCAGCTCGGCTGTGAGTGGGCGAAGTTCGGTATTTCGGTCAATGCCATCGCCCCGACCTTCGTCGTGACGCCGATCAATGCCGACCGCCTCGCGAATCCGGACTTCTATAACGCGCTGGTGCGTCGCATCCCGATGGGGCGTCTCGGCACTGGGAAGGATATGGCCGCTGCGGCGCTGTTCCTCTGCTCCGAAGGTGCGGAGTTCATCACCGGCGTGACCCTGAAGGTGGACGGCGGCGTGACGTCGATGCAGTAATTTTATAATCGTTCCGACAGTAGGGGGCCCGGCGGGCCGGCAACGGAGGCGCAGTACTCCGAGACCGGTTCAATCTAAGCCGGGGACCCACTACACGAACTGTTACGTAACATTAACAAAAGGAGAACATCATGATATCTGGAAATATTCATGAAAACGAAAACCTGGGTTTCCTGCCGGCGGCGTTACAGCGTGCCGTGCAGTTCCTGAAGGAGAACGACCTCGCGGCGCACGAGCCGGGAAAGTTCGAGCTCGATGGCGATAAGATGATCCTCCAGGTCATCGACCAGGACACCGCGCCGCGCGAGCAGCTGCGTCCGGAGTGTCATCGTAAGTATGTCGATGTGCAGTTCCTCGCCGCCGGCGGCCCGGAGCGTATCGGCTGGTATCCGGATCTCGGCGACAACGAGATCGACGAGAACCTGCTCGATACCCCGCGTGACATCTGCTTCTATAAGAACAACGCGCATGCCCGTGAAGGCATCATCGAGATGCAGCCGGGCAGCTACGCGATGTTCTTCCCATGGGATGTGCACGTACCGGCCATCCAGGTCGACGCACCGGCCCATATCCGGAAGATCGTCATCAAGGTGGCCTTCGACACCTGTCTCTGAGCAGGGAGTGCTGCGAGAAGGTGGTACGAGAAGAGGCTTGACCCCGCGTGGATCCGGCCATCATCTTAAGAATTTCGTAAGGGGGTCTGACCCCATAAACTTCAACTTTAGATTTTGTTTAGAGAAATTTAATGGGGTCAGACCCCATTAAGTCGAGGTGGACAACGTGGAAGTGAATCGATATTTAGCGGAGATCGCGAAGGCGGATCCGGCGGCACGGCGGGCCGCGCTGGAGGCGGCACTGGCGGCGGAGGGATTCACGCCGGAGATCCAGGAGGTCGCGGCGGATGCAGCGCACAGGGCGGCACGAAACTATCTGATACGGAGTGAGCGCCCCGAGGCCTGCCCGCTGTTCTGCGCGCACTACGATGCGCATCCGGGCAGTGAAGGGGCTAATGATAATGCCGCGGGCGTATGCATCACCCTGGCCCTGGCGGATGCGCTGCGTGCACAGGGCGTCGCGGCAGAGTTCGCCTTTTTCGATGGCGAGGAGAGCGGTCACAGCGGGGCGAAGCTGTTTCTGGAGGAGCAGGCGCGGGAGTACAGCTGCATCGTGAACCTCGATATGTGTGGCTACGGCGACACGATCACGGTGTATGCGCGTGGCAGCGAGAAGCGTGAGGGTGCGCGCGCGTTCTGTCTGAAGGAGCGGCTCGCGGCGCATGGTGCGGAGCTCGTGCGTTATCTGCCGGAGGGCGATGATGTGTGCTTCACGACGCGTCGGCAGCCGGTGCTGAGCATCGCCATCATGCCGAAGTGGGATACGAAGTATCTGACGGCGATGGCGGCGCAGGGGAGCGGACTCCTCGGGCGCACGCCGGAGTTCCAGATGATGGTCGGCGAGATGGAGGTCGCCTCCACGATGCACGGCGGCTACCGCGATGCGTTGCAGTATGTGCAGCCGGAAGCGATGCAGCAGGTCTTCGATTATCTTCTGGACTGCGTGACGCATCCGGCACCGGCGAAGAAGAGATTTGGATTTTTCTGATTTAAAAAGCGTCGCCGGTATCCCGGCGACGCTTTTTTCGAATCATTGTTATGTTTCACTGACGGTGAAGTAGTCCGGATGCCGCTCTATCTTATCCATGAGGTTACCGCGGAAGCTGGTCAGGTGCTCGCTGATCTTCGTCTCGGCGCAGACATCATCCGGGAGGCCGAGCAGGAGATAATCACAGAACTCGCGGTGCTGGAGGTTGACGCGGGTGAAATCGCATCTGCCCTCGAAGACATCGAGGTAGCGGAGGCGGTCATAGTGGGAGACGAGGCCGCGCATCGCGAGCCAGGTGTGGGAGCGGCCGCCGAAGTAGTACATCATGCGATGGAACTCGTCGTCGAGCTGGATGATCTCGTCCACCGAGTCCTCGACGTGGCCGAGCAGGGCATCCTGCTTCCGCATGCACTCCATCAGCTCCTGAATCTGGCTGCGGCCGATCTTTCCGGCCACATCCCGGAGCAGTGCACTCTCAAGCAGAAGACGGGTCGAGTGGCCCTCCTTGACGAGCGTCGGGTCGATGCGGCTGACCCGGGTTCCGCGCTGCGGGAAGATATCGACCAGCCACTCGCTCTGCAGGGTGGTCAATGCTTCGTGCACCGGTGTACGGCTCATCCCGAGGGCATGCGCGAGCTCGACCTCGTTGAGCGGCTCCCCCGGCTTCAGCCGGAGTGTCATGATATTCGTACGCAGCACACGGGAAGCGTAGGCACGATTGTTTTCGTCTTTATGCGGAGCTGGAAGGATCAGGTTCATGCGAAAGACTCCTTTCATGGAATTCACTATGACTAATATATCAGTATCGCTGGCACTTTTCAAGCTGATGTATATAAAAAATCGCATAAAATATTTAATAATAGGAAGAAAAATATAGAAAAACAGGTCAAAAATGGCTTGAAATGCATCTGCGAACTGTGCTATGCTAGCGCTAGCAAAAAACAACTGATATATCATAGCGAAAAGCTTAACGATTTAAAAAAGGAGTTAATTATGAGCATTCGTGTACCTGTAGAAACTGTGAAGGCAACTGTCAAGCAGGCATTTCTGAACCTCGGTTTAACAGAGGCGCAGGCAGAGCAGTGCGCAGAGAT
>ERZ1034980.825-NODE-825-length-20131-cov-4.979876_pt1 | contig 20131 bp, 19 predicted proteins | sample MGYA00520622_ERZ1034980 | MGnify/ENA primary metagenome ERZ1034980 (study PRJEB33766, sample SAMN09781791) | gut metagenome | biome: gut microbiome | host: Homo sapiens | place: Madagascar | study: EMG produced TPA metagenomics assembly of the PRJNA485056 data set...
CCGCCGCCGAGCCCGATGCTTCCGCCGCTGGCGCGCCTGGCGCTGCCGCCGAGCCCGCCTCCGCCGAGCCCGGCGCCATGTCGCCTCTCTTGATGGGCGTCTCCGCCGTGCTGGGCGTCCTTCTCGGCGTGGCGCTCTTTATGGTCGTCCCGGTCTTCGTGGCTAATCTCCTGGTGGGCGACTATGCCCCTGAGAATGCCATTCGCTGGAACCTCGTCGAGGCGTGTCTTCGCATCGCGATCTTCGTGGCCTACATCTGGGCCATCGGCCTCCTGCCGGACATGCGGCGCGTCTTCGGCTATCACGGCGCGGAGCACCTCTGCATCCACTGCTTCGAGCATGGCCTGCCGCTCACGCCAGAGAATGCCAGGCGCTTCTCGCGCCTGCACGTTAGGTGCGGCACGGCGTTCCTCATCATGACGATGCTCGTGGCGATCTTCGTGAACACGCTCGTGCCCGTGGCATCGTGGGCGGAGGAGTGGGGCATCGCGGGCGCGGGCCGCACGGCGTTCATCGCGGCGAGCCGCATCGTGCTGCTGCCCCTCGTTGCGGGCCTTTCCTACGAGGTCACGGTGAAGTGGGCCGGGGCTCACCCTGAGCTGCCAATCGTCCGCGTCGTGCTGTGGCCGGGTCTGCAGATGCAGCGGCTCACCACGCGTGAGCCCGATGAGGGCATGCTCGAGTGCGCGATTGCCGCGCTCGAGTGCGTGCGTTCCCGCGAGGAAGCTGCCGGCATAGACGCCGGCGTGCGCCGCGCGGGCTAGACGCAGCGCCGAGCCGCGGATCCTGCTATTCATCGTGGGTCTTGCTACTCGCTGCGGGCCCTGCCGCTCGCTTTCGTGCACCGCCGTGCCGTGCCCCTGCTGCTCACTGTGGTCTTGCCGTCCACTTTCGTGCGTCGCCGGCTTTGCGCGGCATGCCGTTCGCCTTCGCATGTTGTCGCCAGCCCCGCGGCCTGGCAATCCTGGCGGCGTAGCCATCCCCCGCTCGGTTGTGTACACGAAAAACTGCAAAATCGTGTACACGCTGTACATGAAATTGCAGAGAATCGTGTACAAGCTGTACACGAAATTACAGAAAATCGTGTACATGGTGTACGCGAAAAAGACGGAACAGGACAATGACAGATATGGCATCGCTCCCGCTCAGGCGTAAGTTTTCCCAGACGATTGAGAACTGGTTCCATGAGGACATGGAGCATCCTCTACTTGTGACGGGTGCGAGGCGTACCGGAAAGACCTATCTTCTCGACCGAGCGGGTGCTGAGCTTGCAGGCGACCAGTTTGTTCGCCTCGATTTCCAGACAGACCTTGCGGCGGTCGAGCGTATTTTCGATGGTCCCACGGACGATGTTGATGCCATTGTTCTGCGTCTTGCGGAGTACAAGGGGGTCGACGGCCTCGATCCTTCGCGAGCTCTGCTCTTCTTCGACGAGGTACAGCTTGATGAGCGGGCCCTTAACTCGCTTCGATTCTTCGCGGGCTCGCGCTGGCGGGTTGTTGCGAGCGGCAGCATCCTTGGCGTGGCGACGCGCCAGCGCAAGCTGCCCTTCCCCTCCGGTGTTCGTCAGACAACACTTCTTCCTATGGATTTCGAGGAGTTTCTCTGGGCGTTAAACGAGGACGCCATGGCCCGTGCGATTCGTGAACACTCGGCCTCATTTGAGCCCTATGTCCTGCATGAACGAGCACTCGATCTTTACCGTCGCTACCTCATGGTTGGCGGCATGCCGCTTCCTGTGCGGCAGTACCGCGACACGGGCTCTCTTGACGCCGCAGCGGAGGAGATTGCGGAGATCGAATCTACCTATACGGCTGATATGACCGATGTGGACAACGGCATCAGTGGCATTTCTGCCAAGAGGATCTGGGATAGCCTGCCCAAGCAGCTTCTTCGCGCGTCCACCAAGAAGTTTAAGTACTCGGAAGTCGTGCGCGGCGGCAGGCGCGCGCGTCTTCTTGAGCCCCTCGAGTGGCTTGCGGCGGCGGGCGTCGTGTCCATCAATGACCTTACGCGCGACGCGCGAGCGCCGCTTGCGCCTTATAACGATGAAGAGGGCAGTTTCTTCAAGGTTTACGTGGCGGATACAGGCGTTATGTTCAACAAATTCGGGGTTTCTCCCGGCCTCTTTGTCAATCCCGAGCTTCAGGCGTCGCTCTCCTCAGACTTCAGGGGTGCGTTGGCGGAGAACTACGTGATGCAGGCCCTTAAGGCGGCTGGTCTCAAGACCTTCTATTGGATGCCCGAGGATAATGGCCAACGGGGAGAAATCGACTTTGTTTATCAAGCGAAGAGGGCAGAGGTCATTCCCGTCGAGGTCAAGTCTGCCCGCAACGTGAGCGCTAAGACCTTCTCGCGCTTTATGAGGGAGAGCCATGCGCCGTTCGGAGTGCGTCTTTCTGAGAACGAGTTTGGCCGTATGAAACTTGAGAACGGCGCCGAACTCAGAAACTTGCCGCTTTACGCTGCCTTCTGCATGGATGCGTGGAACTAGGGAGTCTCAGCTCGAGTCGTAAAAGCTGGTGCTGAATTTGACGAGTGCGAGTCCGCACCCCTCTGCGTGGCGTCGAGTTGCGGGTCCTGCTACTCGCCTGCGCGCGTTGCCACCTGCTCGGTTTCGCGTCGTGTCAGCGAGGCCGCTGGCCTAGCGCTTCGAGCTGAACAGGTTCGCGACGACGCCGGCCGCGCTGGTGCCGGCGTCGGCGATGCCCTTCGAGATGGCTTCGCCCACAAGCAGCCCGACGACCTCCGTCACGGCGTCGCGTACGTCTGTGTCGATTGCGGAGTAGGCGCGCGCTACGCGCAGGTACGACGCGGGCGCGTCCTCGGAGAGCTCGCCCATCGTCTTGCCGCCCGCCTCGAGCGCGTCGAAGAAGCAGCTCGTGAACCTGCGGCGGAAGTCCATGTCGTGATCCTTGATGGCGTTCGAGAAGATCTCGCCAAAGCGAAGCGCCCGCGCGTCGATCGCGTCGCGGCGCTCGAAGCGATTGCCCTTGACCTGCCAGTTCATGCCGCTGTGCTGCATGACGCCCGAAGTGGCCGAGGCTACGACCTCGTATGGGTACGGTTGGCTCATGATCTGGCCCACGACGCAGAACTCGGGCACATAGCGGCGCACCTTGGGCGCGATCGCCTCGAGCTTGGCCCCGTTCACGGTGCTCTCGTCAAAGCCGGGGCCGTCGTGTACCCAGACATCCGCGACGCGGCGCTGCGTGCGCCAGTCAGACATCGCCACGGCATAAACGGCGAGGTTCGCGCCCTTGGAGTGGCCGCCCACGCGAAGGGCGCCGCGAGTCGCCTTGCGCGTGACCTCGAGGTATCCGAGCGCGCGCGTCTGGGCGCCTACCACGGTGTAGGTCATGGCGAAGTCCTCGCGCCACCCGGCGAACGTGTCATCCGTGCCGCGGAAGGCGACGTACGTGCTGCCGTCTCCCAACTTCACGCTGATGGCGGCGAACTGCTCGCCCGCCGCGTCATCCAGGTGCTCCGCATAGTGAAAGAGACGCGCGTTGGCGAAGCGCTCGCTTGTCGCCATGGCCTCGAGAACGAGGGGCGTGAGGGGAGAGACGAGGCCGCCGGGGGCGCCGTCATCCTCCACGTGGAGGGCAGCAAAGCGCTTGGCGGCCTGGCGAACGGTGATGCCGTGTCCCTCCTCGTCCACGATGCCAGAGAGGTCAAGATACGAGAGCTGGCACAGGATGAGGCTGTCTACCTCGTTGAACGGATCGATATCAAAGGCGAGGTCTCCTCGCCAGGAGAGGTAGTCGAGGATGTTGCCCATGCGCTGCCCTTCGTTCTTGTCTGCCATGCACCCATGATGCCCAGAATCGCGGACATCCTTGCGGGGGATGCCTCGCGTCTGCGCCGCGCCTTCACAACCTGGGGTTCAGCGGTGTACGCCGCACCCGTCTCGGGGTATGATACGTGGGCTTATTCGAAAGGGGATTCATGTATCTGAGGCGCGACAAACTCTAGCTACCTTGTCATGATGCCGACGGCGAAGCCGCCGCGGCCCCTCACCCCTGTCGATTTTGCGACCGCGCGGGTCTCGCCCCGGCCGCCAACCACCCAAGGAGTTCACATGCGTGACAAGCTTGAGAAGCTGATTCTGGCTTATCAGGAGCTCGAGAAGAAGCTCTCCGACCCGTCGGTCGTCTCCGATCAGAAGGAGTACGCGCGCCTCGCCAAGGAGCACGCCAGCCAGGCTGACCTCGTGGCCGCTGCCCGCGAGTACCTCGGCGCCCTCGATGACATCGAGGCTGCCAAGGAGATGCTGCGCGACACCTCCGACGCGGACGAGAAGGAGATGCTCCAGGAGGACATCTCCGCCAACGAAGAGAAGCTTCCCCAGCTCGAGGAAGACATCAAGTTCATGCTCATCCCCGGCGACCCCAACGACGAGAAGGACACCATCGTCGAGATTCGCGCTGGCGTGGGCGGCGACGAGGCGGGCATCTTCGCCGGCGATCTCTTCAAGATGTACGAGCGCTTCATTGCCAGCAAGGGCTGGAAGACCGAGATTCTCTCCAGCAGCCCGTCCGATTCCGGCGGCTTCAAGACCATCGAGTTCAAGGTCACGGGCGACAAGGTCTACTCCGTCATGAAGTACGAGAGTGGCGTCCACCGCGTCCAGCGCATCCCGAAGACCGAGAGCCAGGGCCGCATCCAGACCTCGACGGCCACCGTCGCGGTTCTCCCCGAGGCCGATGAGATCGACATCCAGATCGACCCCACCGAGCTCCGCATCGACACCTATTGCGCCTCCGGCCCTGGTGGTCAGTGCGTCAACACCACCTACTCCGCCGTGCGCATCACGCACCTTCCCACCAACACCGTTGTGCAGTCGCAGGACCAGCGCTCCCAGATCCAGAACCGCGAGGTCTGCATGCAGATGCTGCGCGCCCGCCTGTACGAGCAGGAGCTCGAGAAGCAGCAGGCCGAGCTCGGCGCCGAGCGTCAGAGCCAGATCGGCCACGGCAACCGTTCCGAGAAGATCCGCACCTACAACCAGCCGCAGGATCGCGTGACCGATCACCGTATCGGCTTCAACAGCACCTACAACGCGGTGCTGCTTGGCGACGGCCTCTCCTCTGTGATCGAGGCACTTGCCGCCGCGGATCGTGCGGAGAAGCTCGCCCAGCAGGTGTAGCGAATGGGGCCAGCGGGCCCACGAATTAAACGAGAAGGCCGGCAGGGGAGTGCTCTTGCCGGCCTTTTGCTTTGCGTCTTCTTGCGCTGTTCGCGGCGACTACGCCGTGTGTGCCGTTCGATGTCTCGCCTGAGCTGCCTCGTCACGATCGATGCCTCGCCTGCGACGCCTCGTGCACGGTGCTGTCTCGTCACGACGCTCGGCACCCTACGCGTGCTTGCGGTGGTCCTGGTAATTGGCGAGGTACGTCGCGAACTCCGGCGAGGTGTCGGAATTGCCCGTGCGCCAGGCCTTGTGGTCGATGATGGCACTGGGCTCGCTCTGGCCCTCCTCTGCGAAATAGGCGTCGATGTAGGCGATAAGGCCATCGAGCGCGTTGAGCTGCTCGGCGGGGTAGTCGCCTTCGCCGCCCACATGCACCATCTCGATGCCCACGGAGTACGAGTTCATGCCATAGTCCGGGCATGCCGAGCCGATCGAGGTGGTTCCGCGCTTGTCGTCGCGGCTCTCGTCCTCCACACCGTAGAGCTCGTTGTGGCCGGCGTCGCCAAAGCCGGCGTGATGCGCGATGCGGTCGATTCCCACGCACTGGGCGATGTGGCCGTCCTTGCCCACCACATACTGGGCGGCGACGAGATTGCCGTTGCCTGCCCAGTAGCTGATGATGTCCTCGGGTGCACCGTCGCCCTCGGTGTCGTGGAGCACGATGTACTTCTGGTATTCGACGGGCTTGGGGCCGTGGTCAAGCTCCTCGTGCATGACCTGGCTGATGTCGAGGAGGGCGAGGAGCTCCTCTGCCGTGGGCTCCGGGCTGTTGGCCTGGGACTTCTCGAACGCTTTGCTCTCTGTTGTGGCGGGAGAGCGCGGAGATACCAGGGGTTCGATCTCGCGGGGGCGACTGGCCCCGAGCGCCGCGAGGCCGCCGGCGCATGCGACTGCCACTCCTGCGGCTGCGATGATCGCCGTGCGCCTGTTGACGGCGGGCGTGCTGCCCGGCGCGTCTTCTCTCATGTGACGTGGACCCATGGCTGACTTACAGGTTGCTGGAGCCGCGGGCCTGCTCGATGGCCTTGATGGCATCAGCGTTCTGCTGCTCGGTCGTGCTCAGGGTCACGGTTGAGTCGAACGTGTCGGGATCAATGGGGTTTCTCGTGTACCAAGGCTTGCTGTTGAAGTAGCTCTGGAGCTCCGGGTTGCGGAAGCCGCGGCCGTGGCGCGCGTAGATTTCGTTGCGCGCATACCAGAGCTCGTCCGTGCTGAGCTGCTCGAGCTCCGCCGTCGAGTAGACGCGCGTCTGGACGTCCGGAAGGATGTAGTCGCTGTTCGCGGGCGTTGCGGATTGTGTGGTCGCGGCGTCGGTGGCGGCTGGCTGGGTTGCCGGAGTTGTCTGTGCAGGCTTGGTCTTAGCGGGTTGACTTTGCGCGGGCTGGCTCTCCGCGGCGACGCCTGTCGCTGGAGTCTCGTGCTTGGGCGCGATGACGCCCAGGGGGTCGAGGATGACGAAGACCGCTGCCGCCGCGGCGACGAGGACGATGGCGGTGATGATGGCGGCGAGCGTTCCGCGGCTCATCCCCTTCTGTGGCGTCTGGCTGACGGAGTTCTGACCGTAGTCATATGCGGGCTGCTGAGGAACGCTTTGGTAGACGGCTTGCGCGGGAGCCTGATACGTCTGCTGCACGCCGGCATCGTATGCCTGCTGCGCGGGAGCCTGATACGTCTGCTGTGCGCCGGAACCGTATGTCTGCTGTGCGCCGTCCTGGTTGAAGTGCGGGTATGCCACCGTGGGCTGTGGCGCTACCTGCGTGGGCTCCTCGGCGCCGCACTCGGGGAAGAGGGGCTCCGTGATGGGCTCTGGGCTGACCGGCGTGGTGAGGCCCTGGTCGAGATAGGTCGTAGGTTGTGCACTCACCGGCGCGGACTGCGCGCCTGCGGGTGCGACGACGGTCTGCGAGGGGTCTGCTTCCTGCCGGGGAACCGGGGCGACAACGGGCTGTCCACAGCTGGTGCAGAAACGGGAACCTTCGGGCAGCGTGGCTCCGCAGTGGGTGCAAAACATGGGCTCTCCTCGCATCGTGGTCTGGCTATGTGCAGTCTAGCGCTCGAGACGGGGCGCGTCCGCTTTCAGCTCATTGGCAAACGGAGTGCGTTGCTTGTCAGATTTCGAGGCCGCGTCCTCCTTGCGGTTAGTATTGATGCGACAAACTCCGCGCGGTGCGGCGACACGCCGGCCGAGCGCCAAGAATCGGGAGGACCCATGCCTCAGGAGAACGTCTGGACCATCAAGTGCTGCCTCGAGTGGACCCGTGATTACCTTGCGTCCAAGGGGGATGACCACTCTCGCCTCTCCGCTGAGTGGTTGCTTAGTGCCGCGACGGGCAAGGACCGCACGGGTCTCTACATGTCCTATGACGAGCCTCTTGATCCCGCCGAGCTCAATCTCATGCATGGGTTCGTCGCCCGCCGCGCCAAGGGAGAGCCGCTCCAGTACATCTCTGGCAAGACGAGCTTCCGCTTCATCGAGATCGCCTGCGCGCCCGGTGTCCTCATCCCCCGCCCGGAGACCGAGCTTCTGGTCGACGCCGCCCTCGAGGGCATTGATGCCGCGGCCGCGGCACCCGAGCTCCGCGTGCTCGAGGTTGGCTGCGGAACGGGCTGCGTGAGCTGTGCTATCGCAAGCGAACGCCCGGGTGCTCGCGTTACCGCGACGGATATTTCGCCCGTCGCCGCTGGCCTTGCGCGCAAGAACCGCGACGCCCTTGGCCTCACAGATGCGGTTGACATCGTGGAGTGCGACCTCGCCTCCGGCGTGTCCGAGGGGCTCATGGGCACGTTCGCCGTCCTCGTCTCGAATCCTCCCTACATTCCGGACGAGGTGATGCGCCAACTTCCTTCTGAGGTTGCGGATTTCGAACCCGAGCTCGCGCTTGCCGGCGGCGTGGATGGCCTCGATATTTACCGCCGCTTGCTTGACCTCGCGCCTCGCGCCCTCATGCCGGGCGGCATGTTCGCCGTTGAGCTTCACGAGGAGAGCCTCGATGCGGCGGCGGATCTCGCGCGCGCCCGGGGCGGCTGGAAGAGCGTCGAGGTTCGCCATGACCTTACGGGCCGCCCCCGTTTCCTCGTCGCTCTTCGCGAGGGGGAGCTTCCCATGGTTGAGCCTGAGCACCTTCCGGAGGGCCGCATCGAACCGTGCGATCAGAGCGAGCCTTCGCCCGAGGTAATTGAGGATGCTGCCTCCGTGCTTCGCGCCGGCGGGGTCGTCGTCATGCCGACGGACTCCGTCTATGGCATCGGTGCCGCCGCGATACCCGGCAACCCCGGCCATCGCCGCATCTTCGACATCAAGCGCCGAGATCTTGCGCAGACGCTCCCGCTGCTCGTGGCAGACCCAGAGGAGCTCGATCGCCTCGCGGCGGATGTTCCGTCGTGGGCGCGTCGTCTGGCGGAGCGTCTCTGGCCCGGTGCCCTTACGCTCGTGGTTCGCGCGAGTGGGGAGGTGCCGCCCGAGTTTTGCCGTGAGGATGGCACGGTGGCCCTGCGCGTGCCCGACTCGCCCCTCGTCCGTGCGCTTGCTCGCGAGGTGGGCCCGCTTGCCGTTACGAGTGCTAACACGCATGGCATGCCGGCGCCGGCGGCTTCGGATGACATCGAGAGGCGTATCGCTGAGGCGGCGGACCTCACGCTTGCGGCCGGTCCCACGCCCGCGGGCGAGGCGTCGACCATCGTCGACGTGACCTCCGCCGAACCCCGCATCGTGCGCCAGGGTGCCATCCCGGCGGATGTCATCGAGGCCCTCGCCCAGGCGTAGTGCCGCCCGTCGCTCCCGTCGAGCTTGCCGGAATTACCGCTCACCAAAAAGTGAGGGCCTTCCGTGCGGGTCTACGGCCCTCCCGCCGACGCGTCCGGGCGCGCGCGGGAACACTCCCATACGCTGTGGAAGGTGACAATAAGCGGCCAGAGGCGGTTAGGAGACGGACATGGCAACCATCATGGACAGCGTTATGAGCTCGGCCGTGAGCCCCGTGGGGCTGGGCGGAACGCCGGCTTCCGATGGCTGCATCATGGCGCTCGACGCCGGCACGACGAGCGTTCGCGCGATCCTTTTTGACGAATTTGGCCGCCGCATAGCTGTGGCGCAGCGGCCGCTCACCATGAAGTACCCGCATCCCGGCTGGGTCGAGCAGGATCCGGTTGAGATTCTCTCCGCGCAGGTCGCCTGTATGATCGAGGTGCAGTTCAAGAGCGGAATCCACTCGAACCGCATCAACGCCATCGGCATCACAAACCAACGCGAGACCGTTATCGTGTGGGATCGCCAGACCGGCCAGCCCATCTATGACGCCGTCGTGTGGCAGTGCCGCCGCACCGCACCGCTCGTCGAGAGGGTCGTCGCGGAGGGCCACGGCGAGCTCATCCGTGATCGTACCGGCCTCGTGCCAGACGCGTACTTCTCCGCGACCAAGATCGCCTGGATCCTCGACAACGTCGACGGCGCCCGCGAGATGGCGGAAGCGGGCCAGCTCATGTGCGGCACGGTCGACACGTGGCTCATCTACAACCTCACCCGCGGCAAGGTCCACGCGACGGACTTCACGAACGCAAGCCGCACGATGCTCTTCGACATCCACAAGCTCGACTGGGATGACGAGCTCTGCGATATCTTCGGCGTGCCGCGCTCCATGCTGCCGGAGGCACGCCCCTCGTCCGGCGACTTCGGTGAGGTCAGCGCGGATATCATGACGCATCATCCGCGCATCCTCGGTGTCGCGGGAGACCAGCAGGCGTCGCTCTTCGGCCACTGCTGCTTTAAGCCCGGCAGCGTCAAGAACACGTACGGCACCGGCTGCTTCATGCTCATGAATCTCGGAGGCAACGCCGTGACCTCCAAGAACGGCCTTGTCACGACCATCGGCATCGCCGAGGGAGGAGCCATCGACTACGCGCTTGAGGGCTCGGTGTTTCAAGCTGGCTCCGTCATCCAGTGGCTGCGCGACGGCCTGGGCCTTATCGATAGCGCGGAGGAGACGGCGAGCCTTGCGTCTTCCGTGCCGGATACGGATGGCTGCTACGTAGTCCCGGCATTCACGGGTCTTGGCGCGCCCTGGTGGAGGTCCGATGCTCGCGGCGTCATAGCGGGCATCACGCGCGGCACGGACAAGGCGCGCCTCGTGCGCGCGGCGTGCGAGTCCATGGCCTATCAGACCTATGACATCCTCAAGGCCATGGAGGCAGATTCCGGCCATGCCCTGACCTCGCTCGAGGTCGATGGGGGAGCGGCCAACAACCCCTTCATCATGCAGTTCCAGGCAGATCTCCTCGGCATCGACGTGGTGCGTGGCCAGACGTCCGAGAGTACCGCCCTCGGCGCCGCGTTTCTCGCAGGCCTTGCGTCGGGCTTCTGGGCCGACAGGGACGAGCTCGCCCAGCTCTTCGATGACGAGACTCGCTTCACGCCGGAGATGGCGGAGGAGCGCCGCGAGGAGCTTCTCGCCGGTTGGCATGAGGCCGTGCGCCGCACTCTGGCGTAGTCGTTGTGGCTGGCGCGCGAGAGTGGGTTTGCGCCATGCCGTGCGGGCGTGCTGGGCCTGCCAAGTATCCGTTCACCCGTCGTCGCGCCCGCCTCATCGCGCCCTGTTAATCCGCACCTCCTGCCCTCAATTCCTCGCAGCGTGGTACGCTTCTTCGAGTATGAGCGCGCGCACCGCGCGAGGAGCGCGTCGGTAGCGGCGCGCCGATGACAAAAAGGAGATTCACATGCGCATCGTCGTTGCATCCGATCACGCCGGCTTCTGCCAGAAGGACGTCATCTGCGATTTCGTCCGCGGCCTTGGCCACGAGGTCGAGGACCTTGGCCCCGAGACCGCCGACCGCGTCGACTACCCCGACTTCGCCGACAAGGTCGCCCGCCGCGTTTCCGAGGGCACCGCTGACCGCGGCATCCTCATCTGCGGCACTGGCATCGGCATGGCCATGACCGCTGACAAGGTCCCCGGCGTCCGCGCCACCGTCGTCCAGACCAACAAGTTCGCCGAGCTCTGCCGCGAGCACAACGACTGCAACGTCCTGTGCCTCTCCGGCCGCTTCACCGCTCCGATGGACAACTGCCAGTTCGTCGAGACCTTCCTGACCACCGAGTTCGGCGGTGGCCGCCACGAGGGCCGCGTCGCCAAGATCATGGCCGAGGACGAGCGCTAATGGCACAGCTCGACGCGATCGGGCTCACGCCAGAGCAGCGCGCCCGCATGACCGTCGTCGATCACCCGATGGTCCAGCACAAGGTCGCCATCCTGCGTGACGAGTCCACGGGCACCAAGCAGTTCCGCGACCTCGTCCGCGAGCTCGCGATGTTCGAGGGCTACGAGGCGACGCGTGACTTCCCGCTCGAGCCGGTGGAGGTCACTACGCCGCTCGAGACTTGCACCTGCCACAAGATCGCCGGTAAGAAGGTCGCCGTCGTGCCCATCCTCCGCGCCGGCCTCGGCATGGTCGACGGCATCCTCGAGCTCGTTCCCGCCGCCCGCGTGGGCCACATCGGCATGTACCGCGACCCAGAGACCCACGAGCCGCACGAGTACTACTGCAAGCTGCCCGAGGACGTCGACAAGCGCACTTGCCTTGTCGTGGACCCGATGCTCGCGACCGGTGGCTCCGCCATCGCCGCAATCGACTACCTGAGGCGTTCAGGCGTCTCGGACGTCCGCCTGCTCGTGCTCGTGGCGGCTCCGGAGGGCGTTCGTACGGTGCTCGAGACGGATCCTAGCGTCCGTCTCTATACGTGCGCGCTTGATCGCGAGCTGAACGACCACGCGTACATCCTGCCCGGCCTCGGCGATGCGGGCGACCGCATCTTTGGCACGCTGTAGCCATGACGCCGAGTGCCTTCATAGGCGGTGTCGCCATGGGACTGTTGGGCGTGCTGCCTCTCGTCATTCCGCTGGTGCGTATGGCCAGGCGGGGAACGGGGCCGTCGAACGGAAACATCGGTGCCCAATGCGTGATTGGCGTGATGGCGTCTTTTGCGATTCTCACGCTTGGCATAGGCGCGGCGAGCCGTCTCTGGCCCGACTCCCTGGTGGGTTGCTCGTCTATCGCCGTCGCGGAGTTGCTCGTCATTTCGACGGTGTGCGTGCTTAAGACGAGGCGTTTCTTGCCTTAGGTTCCCGGACGTGCGTAATTCCCCATGGGTCCTAGGGTACGGTTAGTTCCCCCTAGGTCCCTCAGAGACGTGGGTAAAACGTTTTTTGTCAAATACGGCCCCCTCGAGCATCTGGCTCGAGGGGGCCGTTCCTATAGCAGAATTCAAATGATCATGTAGGCGAGAACATTTGCTCAAATTGGTCCGAAATTAGTGTAGATGTACTTTACAAATTATCGGATATCCCCTGATAAAAGAGGTGCAAAAAAGTTGCGCCACTCTAATCCGGAAGTGCTACCATGCCGATTCGATAAAAAGAAAAAGGCCGGACGGCCCATTCTTTCGGCAAGCGGCAATCTGCAACATTGAGGAGAAATGTCGTGACAAGTCGTGTTATAAAGCCACTAGGGGGCATAATCACTAAAACCTGTGCGGAGCAAACCTCCGGGCGGAATCGTGGTCTTTGGCTACGATTCCTCCGGGGCTAGCGAAAGGATGATGCATGTCTCCACTTGATGCGCTTCCTGAGGAGATTGACGAGCTCCTCGATGGATTTATGTCGCATTCCATTTTCGGCAACATGACAGTGGGCCTGACGACCTACGCCTTCTGGCTGTTCGTCGCCCTAACGTTGCTGCTCGTTGTCCTCTTTGTCTTCAAGAAGAAGCAGTCTGAGAGTCTCGTGCCGCAGGGCACCTTCGTGAACGGCGTCGAGTTCGTAGTTCAGTACATTCGCGATGACGTCGTAAAGGGCATTTGCGGTGAAACGTGGAGGAAGCACTTCCCGTTCCTCTGCACCATGTTCTTCTTCATTCTTGCCAACTCGATCGTCGGCATGATTCCTGGCTGTCATCCCGGCACGGGCACCATTGGCGTAACGGCTGCCGTCGCGATTTGCTCGTTCGTTTACTTCGTTGTCCTTGGTTGCAAGCGCATGGGCGTCATTGGCTACATCAAGAGTCTCTCGCCCAAGGGCGTTCCGTGCCCGATCAACATTCTCGTTGCCTTCATCGAGTGCTTCTCGAACATCCTGCGCCCAATCACGCTTGCCATTCGTCTGTTCTGCAACATGTTTGCGGGCCACATCGTTATGGGCGTGTTCGCCATTCTCGCGTCTCTGTTCGTTGAGCCGCTTCTCAATGGCTTCTCGGTTGTTGCCCTTGGCAATGCCACTGCGTCAATCTTCTGGGTTCTGCTCCTTATCGGCATCTATGTCGTGGAGATTCTGGTCGGTGTCATTCAGGCCTATGTCTTCACCCTTCTCTCCGCCGTTTACATTCAGCAGGTCGAGCAGGAGCACTAATAGCTTGCCTGCCATGTGCTAATGGCGCCGCCGGCTGTGCCGGCAAATCCCAACCAACGCCGGTATGACCGGCACCCCAATCAAAGCCGATTCATCGGTAAATCTGGTACCTGGCAGGTGAAAATCCTGCTTCGTATGAAATAGCTCACGAGATCGTCCGCAAAGGAGCGGGCGACAAACAAAGGAGGAATCGTGGGAACCATCGGTTACGGTCTCTGTGTTATTGGCGCCGGTTTTGGCATCGGCCTTACGGCTTTCGGAGCCACCCGTGCTATTTCTCGCCAGCCTGAAGCTGAGGGTCGTCTCTTCACGATCTTCATTCTGGGCTCCGCGTTCATCGAGGCCCTCGCCCTTATCGGCTTCGTCGTTACGCTGATTTCCTAATCAGCCGACGCCGAGTACGCTAAGTGGAGGCAAGAGTATGAACAGCAACACGAAGAGGTGCGGGCTTGTCGGCGTAATCACCGCTCTCGCCGTTCTTATCCCGACGCCCGCTTTCGCGGAGGCGCCGAGCGGTCCGGAGATTCTGCTTCCCAAGATGGCGGAGTTCATTCCTGCCCTTATCGCTTTTCTCATTATCTGGGTCGTCGCGGCCAAGTTCGTCTGGCCGTCCGTCCTGGGCATGATGGATCAGCGTCAGCAGAAGATCCAGGGCGACCTTGATGCCGCCGCGGCCGAGAAGGCCAATGCTGTCAAGGAGCACCAGGAGTATCAGGCTCAGATCGCCAACGCCCAGAACGAGGCCGATGAGATCATCGCCGAGGCCAAGGGCCAGGCCGAGGCTGAGCGTGCCCGCATTCTCGCCAAGGCTCAGGAAGAGGCCGCGGCTACGGTCGCCAAGGCTCGCGACGCCGTTAGCTCTGAGCGCCGCAAGGCCCTGGCTGAGCTCTCTGATTCCGTCATCGATCTCTCGGTTGAGATTGCCGGCAAGATTATCGGCAACAGCCTTAGCGACAGCGATCAGCGCAAGCTGGCCGAGAAGTACCTCATGGAAGTGGGCGGCGGACATGACAGCGACGCCTAACGATAACGCGAGGTCCGAGAAGTCCGAGAAGTACGCTCGTGCCCTCATCGAAGCTGCGCGTCAGGAGGGTAGGGCCAACAAGGACCTCGTCCAGTGGAAGCACGCGATGAAGTTCTCCTTCGAGGTTCTCGAGACCCTCTCTGCGATGCGCAACGAAGACGACCTCGATCTTATCAGTGACGTCGAGCGTGCCTACAATGAGCTTCTCGAGTCCGAGGATGAGACCGTCTCCGTCACGGTGACAACCGCCGTCCCCATGGACGATGATCTTCGCGCCAAGGTTCGTGCGAAGGCCGAGAAGGAGCTCAATGCTCCGATTTACCTGGTCGAGCGCGTTGAGCCGTCCATCCTTGGCGGCATCATTCTTGAGGCTTACGGCAAGCGCTTTGATGCTTCTGTCAAGGCCCAGCTCGCCAACATTCGCAAGACGCTTACCTCGACCTCTATTGGAAGTGATGATTAATGGCAGACCAGATCAGCTCTGAGGTGATTCTGCGCACGTTGCGCGAAAACCTTGCGCAGATCAACGCCGCGGTTGACGAGCAGGAGGCGTCTGTCGTTACCGAGGTGGGCGACGGTATCGCTCACGTCGCGGGCCTCAAGTCCGCGATGGCTGGCGAGCTTCTCCAGTTCACGAGCTCCGTCTCCGGCAAGTCCGTCTACGGTCTTGCTCAGAACCTCGACAAGGAAGAGGTCGGCGCCGTTCTCTTTGGTGAGGTCGACGCCATCAAGGAGGGCGACGAGGTCCGCACCACGGGCCGCGTCATGGATATCCCTGTTGGTCACGCGATGCTCGGTCGAGTCGTTAACCCGCTTGGCCAGCCCATTGACGGCAAGGGTCCCATCAACACGACGCACCGTCGTCCGATCGAGTTCAAGGCTCCTGGCATCATGGAGCGTCAGCCGGTGTGCGAGCCGGTTCAGACCGGCCTTCTCGCCGTCGACGCCATGGTTCCTATCGGACGTGGCCAGCGAGAGCTCATCATCGGTGACCGCAAGACGGGTAAGACCGCCATCGCGATTGACGCCATCATCAACCAGGCTGACACTGACATGATCTGCGTCTATGTCGCCATTGGTCAGAAGGCGTCCACCGTTGCTGCCATCAAGGGCACGCTCGAGGCTCACGGCGTTCTCAACAAGACGATCATCGTTGCTGCTACCGCTGCGGATTCCGCCCCGATGCAGTACATCGCGCCTATGGCCGGTGCCGCTATCGGTGAGTACTTCATGTACAACGACGCCAATGGTAACCCCGCTGACGCCGAGCACCCCGGCGGACACGCCCTCGTCATCTACGACGACCTCTCCAAGCAGGCTGTCGCCTATCGTCAGATGTCGCTTACGCTGCACCGTCCGCCCGGACGCGAGGCCTACCCGGGCGACATCTTCTACCTGCACTCTCGTCTTCTCGAGCGTGCCTGTAAGCTGTCTGACGCCAACGGCGCCGGTTCGCTCACGGCTCTCCCGATCATCGAGACGCAGGAGGGCGACGTTTCCGCCTACATCCCGACGAACGTGATTTCGATTACCGACGGTCAGATTTACCTGCAGTCCAACCTGTTCTTCCAGGGTCAGCGCCCGGCTGTTGACGTGGGCATTTCCGTGTCCCGAGTTGGCGGCGCCGCGCAGATCAAGGCCATGAAGCAGGTCGCCGGTACTCTCCGCCTGGACCTCGCCAGCTACGCTGAGAAGCAGGCGTTCGCCCAGTTCGGCTCTGACCTCGACGCCTCGACGCGCTATCAGCTTTCGCACGGTGCTCGCATGACCGAGCTCCTCAAGCAGAAGCGTTACTCCGCTCTCGACGTCGCTGACCAGATCATCGTTCTGTTCGCGGGCAAGGAGGGCTTCCTGGACGATCTCGACGTCGCTCAGATTTGCCCCTTCCGTGATGGACTTGCTGCCTACATGCAGGAGCGCCACCAGGCGGTCCGCAATGAGGTTCGCACGAGCAAGATCTCGGACAATACGTCCGAGCGCCTTAAGGAGCACATCGCCAGCTTCAAGAAGAAATTCCTGCTCCAGCACCCCACCAAGGAGATGCTCGCGGCTAGGGAGCTCGAGGCGCAGTCCGCTGACACCAACCAGAAGAAGGCGTAGGGCACCAGCTCATGTCGAATCTTCGTGAAATTCAGAGGCGCATCTCCTCGGTCAAGGCGACCATGCAGATCACGCGCACGATGGAGATGGTTTCCACGGCGAAGATCCGTAAGGCACTCGACCGCGCCGAGGAGGCTGAGCCGTACAAGGACGCGATCAGCCGAATGCTGGCCGCTGTCGTGGGCACTGGTCTCAAGGATGAGCAGCCGCTGCTCGAGAGGCGTGGTACGGAGAAGAACGTTCTCTTCATCGTTATCGCGTCCGATCGTGGACTTGCCGGTGGCTTCAACATCCAGCCCGAGCGCGAGGTTCTTCGTAAGATGGACCGACTCAAGGCGAAGGGTGTCACGAGCCATCTGATCACGAGTGGCCGTAAGCCGACCGACTTCTTCGCGCATCGTGGAGTGGACCCGGTGATTAGTTTCGTCGGTACCTCCTCCGAGCCCACGATGGACCAGGCGGATCAGATTGCCACGTACGTCATGGATGCCTATGCAAAGGGCACCATTGACCGCGTGGAACTGAACTACTGGCACGCGAAGAACCGCTTCGAGCAGGTGCTTGTTAGCGAGCAGCTTCTCCCGATCGACCCGGATGTGTTCAAGTTGCCCAATGAGCCGCGCAACCGCGAGGCTCTGACGACGGTCGAGCACGACTATCGCACCGAGTTCGACTTTGACCCGTCTGCATCCGAGGTTCTCGGCTACCTTATCCCGGCCTATGTCCGCACCGTGATCTTTCATGCAATGCTTGATTCGGCTGCGGCAGAGCACGGTGCGCGCCGTCGCGCGATGCACTCCGCGACGGAGAATGCGGAAGAGGTCGTCAACGACCTCAGCCGTACGTACAACCGTGTGAGGCAGGGCTCCATCACCACTGAGCTCAACGAGATCATCGGCGGCGCGGCCGCATTGGAGGACAAGTAATGTCAGAAACCACTGAGAAGAGGTCGGTGCTCGAGGAGGCGGCCCTCGATATCAAGCACCGTAGTGTCGGAGACGGCACTATCATCAGCATCGTGGGCTCCATCGTCGACGTTAAGTTCGACGACGACGTCCCCGCGATCTACAACGCCCTTACCGTCAAGGGCGAGACCCCGATTGGCGCCATCAACCTCACGCTTGAGGTCGAGAGCCTGCTTCCGGGTAACATCGTTCGTTGCGTCGCCATGGCCTCCACCGACGGCCTTCAGCGCGGTCTCCGTGTTCACGACACGGGTGCCCCGATGATGATGCCCGTCGGTCCTCAAACCCTTGGCCGCGTCTGGAACGTCGCTGGCAAGCCTGTTGATGGCATGCCCATGCCGGAAAACATGCAGCTTTACCCGATTCACCGTCCTGCTCCGCAGTTCGAGGACATCACCACCCAGACCGAGATCTTCGAGACCGGCATCAAGGCCATCGACCTTCTCGAGCCCTATGTTCGTGGTGGTAAGACCGGTCTGTTCGGCGGCGCAGGCGTTGGCAAGACAGTCCTGATTCAGGAGCTCATCAACAACCTCGCCCAGGAGCACGGCGGGGCATCTACCCGGCAGTCGACCCGCTGGCCAGCTCGTCTGACGCCCTCGATCCCAGTGTCGTCGGCGACGAGCACTATCGCGTGGCCACCGCCGTTCAGGAGACCCTGCAGGAGTACACCGACCTTCAGGACATCATCGCGATTCTTGGTATGGACGAGCTCTCTGAGGAGCAGCGCCTGGTCGTTGACCGCGCGCGTAAGATCCAGCAGTTTCTCTCGCAGTCCTTCCACGTCGCCGAGAAGTTCACGGGCAATCCGGGTGTGTACTGCCACATCGAGGACACCGTTCGCTCCTTCGCCGCTATCGTTGACGGCGAGTGCGACGACATTCCCGAGCAGGCCTTCCGTTACGCCAGCACCATCGATGACGTGCGCGATCGCGCCGCCAAGATGGCTGCTGCCGAGAACGCGGCTGAGTAGGGGCGGATCTGATGGGCTACCTAACCTGCAAGTTTGTGAGGCCTGACAAGCAGATCTTCGAGGGTAAGGTCGCCTCGGTTGTGCTCGCAACGTACACGGGCGAGCTCGGCATCCTCCCCGGCCACGCTTCAGAGATTTGCGCCCTGGGCAACGGCGTGGTTCGCATGAACCTTCTGCCGGAGGATGGCGGCGGCGTGCGTCGTGTCGTGGTTTCTGGTGGTTATGCCGAGGTGCACAAGAACACCGTCGTCGTTATCGCCGATCACGCTCGTCGCGAGGATGACATCGAGCCGAATGTCGTTCTGGCCACTCGTAAGGCTGCCGAAGAGTCGAGGGACGCCCTCCCTGAGGACGATCACCAGCGCGCCTACTACGAGAATAAGATTGCTTGGTGCAATCAGCTTCTCGCCCAGGCAGAGAAGGCTGGCAAGCTCAAGCATTAGCCAATTGGCATCCTTGAGGCTCGACTCGATTACAATTAGGCAATGGATGTAACCCGATGGGCGTCCGCGTGCGGGCGCCCATCTTGTCATGGAAGGCCAACGGAGGAGGAACATGGACGTCATCAAGGTTGAGGGTGGGCATCCCATTACCGGTGAGGTCAGGGTCGAGGGCGCTAAGAACTCGGCGCTTAAGCTCATGGCGGCGACCATCATGGCTCCGGGCGTGAATACGCTCACGAATGTCCCCAACATCTCCGATGTCCATGTCATGGGTAAGGTCCTCAAGCGTCTCGGCGCCAAGATAGACGTTCTGGATGAGCACACGCTCGTCATCGATACCACGAACGTGGATAAGTGGGAGGCGCCGTACGAGCTCGTCGTCAAGATGCGTGCCTCGACGGCCGTTATGGGCCCGCTCCTGGCTCGCTTTGGCAAGGCCGTTATCGCCATGCCCGGCGGATGCAACCTCGGAGCTCGCAAGATCGACATGCATATCCTTGGCCTTGAGGCGCTTGGCGTGCACTTCGAGACGACCCACGGCAACATGCATGCCAGTGCGCCCAATGGCATAGTTGGCGCCAACGTCACCCTTGAATTCGCGAGTGTTGGCGCGACGGAGAACCTGATCATGGCCTCCGTTCACGCGAGCGGCACCACGATTATCGACAACGCCGCTCGTGAGCCTGAGATTGTCGATCTCGCCAACATGCTTAACGAGATGGGCGCGAAGATCACCGGCGCGGGTACCCCTGTCATTCAGATCGAGGGCGTCGCTGCGCTCCATCCCGTCACGCATGCCGTCGTTGGCGATCGTATCGAGGCTGGCACCTTCATTGCCGCTGCGGGCATGACCGGCGGCCCCATTCACGTTACTGGCTTCAAGCCCGAGCACCTCGGTCTTGTTCTCAAGAAGTACGAAGCCATGGGCATGCGCATCGAGCGCGAGGAGGATGGCGTCATTGCCTCCGCGGACTCGCGCCTTAAGGCGGTGGACATTCAGACGCTGCCGTTCCCTGGCTTCCCGACGGATATGCAGGCT
>ERZ1034980.837-NODE-837-length-19919-cov-12.965918_pt1 | contig 19919 bp, 30 predicted proteins | sample MGYA00520622_ERZ1034980 | MGnify/ENA primary metagenome ERZ1034980 (study PRJEB33766, sample SAMN09781791) | gut metagenome | biome: gut microbiome | host: Homo sapiens | place: Madagascar | study: EMG produced TPA metagenomics assembly of the PRJNA485056 data...
CGAATACGGGAAAGAAACGAAGGTAATACTGTATATAGATGAGGTGTAAACATGGTTCACTCGTTTGATATAGAAATTGCGAAAGAATACGGAATACTTCCGGCTGTATTACTTAACCATTTATGGTATTGGATTGAACACAATCGGGCAAATGATAAAAACTATTACGACGGGGAGCATTGGACGTTTAACAGTATTAAAGCGTTTGAAGAATTATTCCCGTATGCAAGCCAAAGGCAAATTCAAACGGCTTTAAAAAAATTAAAAGACGGCGGGATTATAAAAACGGGAAATTACAACAAATTAACATACGATCATACGACATGGTATACCTTTACCGATTTTGGCAAATCGATTATGCAAAAATGTCAAATCGATTATGCAAAAATGTCAAATCGAATTGACACTGATGTTAAATCTGATTATGCAAAAATGTCAAATCGAATGCACGAAAATGTCGAACCAATACCAGATAATAACACATATATAAAACAAGATAATAACTTAACAAATAATAACACAAATAAAAAGCACGCTGAGCGTGCAGTGTATTATCCCGAAGATGAAAGACTTGATGAAACATTCAAAGACTTCTTAGAAATGAGGAAAAAGAAGAGAGTACCGAATACAGACAGAGCCATTACATTAGCTATTAATAAAGTCAATGATTTGGCAAAGAGATTTGACGGAACAATTGACAACGAAAAAGCAATCAAGTTAATAGAACAATCTATATTAGCTGGATGGACTTCAATTTATCCACTAAAAGAGAATACAAACAAAACGACATCAGGCGGTATAGATTGGGATAATGTTTAAAATAACCCCGCTCACGCAATTGTGAGAGGGGCATATAACGAAAGGGAAAGGGTCGCATGACAAAAGAATTTAATTTAAATAAAAAAATAGCTGATTCAGGCATACAGGCATTTAATTGTATTAAGGACAAAATCGGGCCGGAATACGCAAGGGTTATCAGTTGGACTTTGACAAAATTAAAATTGCTTGAAGAACAAGGAGCGGAGATATTAAAAGCGGATTACGATTATATAAATCATCCACTTCACTATACGAACGGTAAAAAAGAATGCATTGATGAAATGATTGAATTATTTGGAAAAGATAATGTCGCGATGTATTGCGATATTACGGCTTACAAATACCAATACAGACAAGGTAAGAAGCCAAATACGCCAGCGGAACAGGACAAACAGAAGGCAGAATGGTATTTAAAAAAAGCTAAGGAGTTAAGAGGCTATGACGAGGGAAGAAACGAAGAACATAATACGAGTTCTAATGGCAGCATATCCTAATTTCAAGCCTGAGAATCTAACTGAAACAATAGGCGTATGGCAGATGATGTTAGATGACGCTGATTATAAACTAATATCAATGGCGGTAAAGAGCTATATAAGAGCAAATAGCAGCGGATTTGCGCCGAGCATTGGCGAATTAATGGAATATGCTAATAGATTAACAACGCCCGAAGAAATGACGGAAACAAAAGCATGGGGACTTGTAATGAAGGCTATAAGAAACAGCGGATATAATTCAGAAGAAGAGTTCAATAAGCTACCCGAAAGAATACAAAAGGCAGTTGGCAGTCCAAAACAACTTTGGAGCATGGCAACAGATGAAAGCTTTAATGAGCAAGTTGCATCAAGTAATTTCATGAGAGCATACAGAACAGTGGTTAATAGAGAAAATGAAATAAAAAAGTTGTCTCCGGATGTAATGAAACTGATTGAGAATTTAAACAATACAAGGATATGCGTGAATGAAGAATGAATTATGTATTATTAGGCCTGGCGTAGCAATGTTTAACGGACATGTATACTCATGGTTTAACGAACGAAAGCCTGGACTTGTGAGGCACGAGGTGTTTTTTGGGAAAAACAGACAGAAATCTATTGAATATGGATTGGTTATATTTATTAGACCGGAAGATCATAACGGAGAAACATACGGCGTTCATTGTAAGAACGGGCATGAATTCGATGAATATATTAAAGCGTTTGCTCAGAGGCAGGCAATGAAATATTACGGATGGAGCATAAGCGACTTTATAGAGATATTTGGAAAGTCGTATATAGGAGAATAAATATGATTAAATTTGAAAATACAGGAGTGTGCGGAATCAGGCACGCAATAAGAGGTATGAGAAACGCAATGAATAGCTGGGATAAATCAGACAGCTATGCGGACCTCATATACAGCACATTTAAGCTAGGGGAAAATGATAAGGGATTAGCGATGAAGTTGAGCAAGGCAGGAACAGACCATCGCAAGTTTTTGCGAATGATAACCGTTTATGCTGACATTACAGCTCCGCTGTATTGGTGGAAAGAGTACGACACATACAAAGTCGGAACGGTCGCTAATTCATGCAGCACAATGCATACGATACATAAGAAAGATTTAACATTTGACGACTTTAGCGTGGAAGATAAATACACAGGTTATTACACCGATATAATAATTGATATAAATAGGCTAAGGCGAGAATATTGCGAAACAAAAGACGTTGAAACATTTAGAGCACTAATCGGATTACTTCCGAGTTCATACAATCAAAAAAGAACGGTAATGCTAAACTATGAAGTATTAGCCAATATATACAAATCCAGACAAGGACACAAATTAAAAGAATGGCATGAATTCATAGAATGGATTGAAGGGCTGCCATACAATGAATTGATAAGAGGTGAAAAACACAATGAAATTGAATAAGGAGTACATGAGAAAGCTAGCAATAATTAGGTTCCATTATGGCTTTGATACAGAAATAAAAAAGGCGATTGAAGAAGCTGAAGAGTATGTTGAAGAACTCAAGAAAGCAGCGGACAACAAGGAACTAATAGCATGCGGAGCTGGAGAATGTAAAGCGGGGTTAGGATTAATCAGTGAAATTGCTGACGTGTATGTAACAATGGAGCACATTAAGAGGCTGCTTAAAATTTCAGACAAACAGATAAAGGATGAAATTAAGTATAAGATTAACAGACAAATTGACCGTATCCATAAAGAAAAAGGACTCATCCCATGCGACAACTAAGAGCGGACCGCATAGGTTCTCATAGAACCCAGTTTGAAAAGAATAAAAAAAGAATATTAGCAACTCAGGATATATGCGGAATATGTGGAAAGCCAGTGGATAAGTCATTGAAGTTTCCGCATCCAATGGCACCGACAATTGATCATATCGTCCCTATTGATTTAGGCGGACATCCCTCTGATATAAGTAACCTACAGCTGGCACACAACGCATGTAACAGAGCGAAATCAAATAAAGTAAAAAAAGATGATAATTTAAAATGTGAAATAACAACAAACAGGGATTTGCCGTTATCGATAAACTTTGACAATTATAAATAGGGGGCATACTACCCCCACGCAAGGACACAGGGAGACTCACCGGCTACTGTGCAAAAAAACACAGGGTATAGCGCTCTGATGGGGGCATATACAACAAAATATAATTTATGAGGCTTCATATGTGACTAAATACAACATATATTATATAATTACAATACAAATACTATATGTTGTACAAGGAGCGAACGCATGAGCATTGAATATTTAAAAAAGAAGTTGAATAGTAAAAAAAGCGGTGTTCTTGAAAAGTATATGTATTATGAAATGAAAGAATGGAACACCAATCAAAGCGAGGTAATACCATATAGATTAAGAGAGAAGCATAGGTCTAAACTCGGATGGTGCGCTAAAGCTGTTGACAGCTTAGCAGACAGATTAATATTTGACGGGTTTGACGATGATAATTTTGATTTAATGTCACTTTTTAATATTAACAATCCCGACATTCTGTTTGATAGTGCTGTTTTGAGTGCATTAATATCCTCATGTAGCTTTATCTATATATCAAAAGATGAAGATGGCGAAGCAAGAATGCAAGTAATAGATGGGGCAAATGCAACGGGCGTAATAAACCCAATAACGGGCTTATTGGCTGAGGGTTATGCGGTGTTAAAAAGAAATGATGAAACTGACAGGGTAGAAATAGATGCATATTTTGAACCGTATAAAACAACTATATTTGACACGGTGAATAATTCAGTAACTGAATTTAACCACAAAGTTGCATATCCTTTACTTGTACCAATAATAAACAGACCTGATCCAAAGCGACCATTTGGACACAGCCGAATAACAAAAGCGTGCATAAATTTACAGAACAAGGCAAAAGATACATTGACAAGGGGAGACATATCAGCCGAGTTCTATTCATTCCCTCAAAAATATGTATTAGGTTTATCAGAGGAAGCAGAAGACGGATTTGAAAACTGGAAAGCGACTATATCATCAATGATTAGCCTAGGGAAAGATTCAGACGGCGATAAGCCGAGTGTAGGACAATTCTCACAGCAATCAATGGAACCGCATATATCGCAATTTAGAATGTATGCATCTGCTTTTGCTGGTGAAACAGGGCTAACCCTTGATGACTTAGGCTTTGCGACAGAAAACCCATCATCTGCTGAAGCAATAAAGGCAAGTCATGAGAATTTAAGATTAACAGCTAAGAAAGCACAACGAAGTTTTGGAACAGGGTTTTTAAATGCTGGTTACTTAGCAAGATGCCTAACTGATGATTTTACATATGAAAGAAAAGCAGTGTATCAAACCACCCCTAAATGGCTTCCGGTATTCGAGCCAGATAGCGCGATGCTTAGTTCAATCGGAGACGGTGCAATTAAATTAAATCAAGCAATAGACGGCTTTATCACTCCTAAGAACTTAGGGACTTTAACAGGCATTAAAGGCGGTGAATAATGTCCGATATATCAAGTAAGCTGTTAGAGTTAATCATCGCTGACATAATAAGCAATAAAAGCAAATTAGAGAAATATCAAAATTTGTTAAAAAATAACAATGCAAGTTATAAAGAAGCTGACGATTATGCTGTTGCTTTAGGCGAAATAACAAAGGCTGCATTTGATAACAATGTAAATAGTGCAGTTCTTCCAAATGGTCGAATGTATTATAATATTGCAAATTCAATAATACCCAAGGTACTTCAATCTAATTTCACAGACATAAATAAGTATTGTCAAGAAGTGCAAAAGCTATTTAATGATAATAAGGGATTAACCTTTAACCCTGTTAACGTTAATATCAACAATGATAGGCTAAAAGGGTTGATACAAAGTATTGCAGATGCTGAAAATTATGACAAAGTAAGTAAGCAATTTACAGAAAGTCTCATAAATTATGGACAAGCTGTTGTAACCGATAATATTAAAGCAAATGCCGACTTCCAATATAAAACTGGCAAGGTTTTGCCAGTTATTAGAAGAATGAGCACGGGCAAATGTTGCAAGTGGTGTACTTCTTTAGTTGGCACATATAAATATACTCCAGATATGGACACTGCTGTATTTAGAAGACATGCAAATTGTAGATGTTTGGTAGAGTATGATAACGGCACAGGGGTATATCAGAATGTGCACAATAAGAAATTCTATACGGACCAAGAAGAGCATATTAAAAAGCTTGACATAGAGAGGCGGAAAAATGTCGGAAAAGAATTTTCGGATGGCACAATGTATAAAGCAGGTGCGATAAGTGGTGCCAGAAATCCAAATAGCAAAAAAGCAAAAGAACACGCCAAAAGATATTATGGATTAGTTAGAAGCATGAAATTATGGAAAAGAAGTTAATGCAACAAGGTTACACACAAGCCGAAGCCCATGATAAGACATCTAAAATTCTTAATTATGATAAGGAGGCAAATGAATTCTATGGTAAGATTAAAAAATATAAAAAAGAGTGATGGCACTATTGAGTGTGATATATATCCAGAAGATAGCACACTTCCAGGGCATGTAGTTGTATCAATAAAAACAGAAGAAATAATAAATTGCGAACTGCCACAAAACTATGAATGGTGTGAAAATCACGCATCTCACGCAAGGTGGAAATTGATAGAAATGTTAAAGAACAATGAAAAATTCCCAGAAGAGCGCTTAGTTATGTGGTGCTAATCCAAAAAAGTAATATATTAAATATGGCGGAATTGAAAGAAGGTTAATACATGGCTAAAGATGATTACAATGTAATCAAATTCAAAATATTAGTATACCTGTATGGCATATTAAAAAGACGATATACATTTATTGCTGATGAATTCAATAATCTCTTAGAACGAAACAATATTAACGATGAGTATTTTATCGACATCTTAGAACTTATGCTTGAAGAAAGCTTAATAAAAAACATTACTATATCAACAGCGATGGGGGGGCATAAATTTATTAATAGTGATATATCAAACGTAAAAATTACAGCACGGGGAATAAATCACTTAGAGGAAAATAAATTGATGAACAAGATAAAAGAAAATGCCTTATCAAGCTTAGGGTTATTGGGTGAGTTTGTTAAAAAAGTATTGTTGTAGATGATAAAGAGGTGTAATACATGGCTAAGGATGACATGCAAGTATTATTTTGCAAAATATTAATATACTTGTACAAGGTGTTAAAAGGTAATCAAAAAAAGGACATATATTATATTCAGCCAAGGACTTACGATTTTCCTATAAGCAGAGAATACTTACAAACGACACTAATAGAATTGTATGAAGAGGGGTATATCAGAAATTTGATATATCAAAAAGCGCATAGTAATGACGTTGTATATTTTAATTATGACGGTATCGAAATTACATATGATGGCGTAGTGTTCTTAAGTGAGAATAGCACAATGAAAAAGATAGCAAATACACTTAAAGAAGCAATACCCATATTTGAACTATTCAACTAAGGGGCATATATGGCAGATAAAAAGCGAATAGGTAGGCAGACACCAACAGCAAGTTATATTTTGCCTTATAAAAAAACAATTTCAAAAGAAGCCGTTAAATTGTATGAATTATCAGGGCAGAAACTTTTTGATTGGCAAAAGAATGTATTAAACGATTTAATGGCCGTTAACCAAGCTAACGAATGGATACATATGCAATTTGGCGGTTCAGTGCCAAGACAAAATGGCAAGAACGAAATTATAGCAACAAGAGAGTTATACGGACTATGTAACGGCGAAAAGATACTACACACCGCACACCTTGCGGACACATCTCACAAGGCATGGGAGCGACTAATGTATTTGGTAGAACAATCGGAATTGCCTGTTAAATCATCATTAAAAACTAAAGGCGGTGAAAAGATTGTAATTGATGGCGGTGGATATATTGACTTTAGAACCCGTACGTCATCAGGTGGGCGTGGTGGCAGTTATGATACTGTTATAGTAGATGAAGCACAAGAATATACAGAAGAGCAAGACAGTGCATTATCTTACACATTAACTGCGTCTAAAAACCCACAAATCATATTATTTGGTACACCACCAGATCCTGACACAGCTGGGACAGTTTTTACAGATTTTCGAAATAAAACGCTTGCGGGAGAAAATGAGGATACTGGATGGATTGAATGGAGTGTTCCCAAGGTAACAGATAATAAAGATATAGGGGCGTGGTATGAAACTAATCCAAGTTTGGGATTGCTATTCAGCGAACGCAACATCCGAGCTCAAACAAGCAAAGATCAACTACTATTTAACATCGAACGTTTAGGCTACTGGGTAGAATATAATTTAAAAAGTGCTATATCTGAGATTGAATGGGATGCGTTGTGCGAAAAGAAACAACCGCAGTTGATCGGCGATTTATATGTAGGAATTAAATATAATGTTGATGGTTTAACGGCTGCGTTATCTGTTGCAAGTCTAACGGCAGATAACAAGGTATTTGTTGAATCGGTAGATTGTAGACCAGTAAGAGCGGGCAACGGATGGATAATTGATTTTTTATCCAAAATGAAAAAATACAAAGTTGTTGTTGACGGTGCGAGTGGTCAACAAATCTTAAAAGATGAAATGCAAGCAAATAAAATCAAAATCCCTATATTCCCAAAAGTGGCAGATATAATAAAAGCCAATTCAGAATTTGAACAGGGTGTAAATTTGAAAACAATCGTACACATGGGGCAACCATCATTAAAACAGATAGCGACAAACATAGATAAGCGAGCCATAGGAACAAACGGCGGATTTGGCTATAAATCAATATTAGAAGGTGCTGATGTGGCACTAATTGATAGCGTTATACTTGCACATTGGCTATGCTTAGAAAGCAAAGGCAAAAGAAAACAAAAAATAAGTTATTAAAACACCTAAACAGGTGTTTTTTATTTGAATGTATTCAACTATATATAGTATAATATGCGATGTAATACACTATATATAGTGCATATAAAGTACGTACACTACACGGATTTGAAGTAGGAGAAAGAGAGGAATCATATGGAGTTCAAAGCGATTACAACTCAGGAAGAATTTGACACAGCGGTTAAAGAGCGTTTGAAAAGGCAAGAAGAATCTATAAAAGCGGAGTTCTCAAACTATGAAGAATTAAAAAATGAAAATGACAAGCTTGCTAAAAAAATATCAAGCCTTACCGAAGAGTTGAACGCTAATAATACGAAATATAGCGACCTTGAAAAGAAATTAAATGAATCTAACGATAAAGTTGCAAAATACGAGTCCGACTCGGTAAAAACGAGAATTGCACTTGAAGCAGGATTGCCGTTTGGAATGGTTGAACGTGTAAAAGGTGGTACGGAAGATGAAATAAGGGCGGATGTTGACAGCTTATTATCATTTGCGAGCAACAAAACAACAACACAACCAATGTTTCAAACAAGCGAAGGCGTTAAAGATTCGAAAAATGAACTTTATAAAAAAATGGCTAATTCATTGAATAAGGAGTAAAAATGGCAGATATTTTATCTAAAAGTGGCGTAAATTTTCCGTCAGAATTATTACCAGATCTTATCGATAAGGTTAAGGGTGAATCGGTTTTACAGAAACTATCAGGACAAGAACCTATCCCATTTAATGGCGTAACACAGTTTGATTTTACATTCGACAAGGAAGTTGATATTGTTGCTGAAAACGGCAATAAGGGTGTAGGCGGTGTATCACTTAACCCAATTACAATTGTACCTATTAAGTTTGAATATGGTGCAAGATTTTCAGAAGAAATGTGGTATGCGTCAGAGGAAGCAAGAATTGACTTATTGAAAAATTTCAATAACGGTTTTGCAAAAAAGTTAGCAAAAGGTCTTGACCTTGCAGCCATTCACGGCGTGAATCCAAGAACTAAGACCGCTTCAACAGTAGTAGGTGCCAACAGTTTCATGACTAAGGGAGTTTCCAAGGTCACAGTTACCGATCTTACGAAAATTGACAAGACAATCAACTCAGCAATTGAAGTTGTTACAGGAAACGAATATGAAAATAGCGGTATTGCATTATCTGTATCCGCTGCATCTGCAATGGGTAGTATTCAGTCAACAACAGGCGCGGCAATGTATCCTGACTTCATGTTCGGCGGATACCCTAAAACACTTGCAGGAAAGAACTTAGTTGTTTCAACTAACATTTCAGCGGTTAAGACAGATACAGCCACACCACATGCTATTGTTGGCGACTTTACCATGTTCAAATGGGGCATCGCAAGAAATATTGACTTAAGACTTATCCAGTATGGCGACCCAGACGGACAGGGCGACCTTGCGAGAAAAAATCAAATATATCTTAGAGCGGAAGCTTATCTCGGCTGGGTAATAATGGATTCCAAGGCTTTCGCAATCGTTACCGTAACAGAATAATGTGGAGTATTACATGAATATCTATAGAAACATTGAAACAGAAGCAACTATTTCAGTTGCTGATGGCGTAAAGGTTATATCTCCGCAGTGGGAACTTGTAGAAGAAAGCAAGAAAACCGTAGCAAAGTCTAAAAAAACGGCAGAAAACACCGAAAAAACGGCGGAAAAAGGTTAAAAAAATGAATTATGCAACATTAGAAGATGTAGAATTGTTATTCCGTGCGTTGAGTTATGAAGAAAAGGAGCGAGCGAATGCTCTGCTCCCTATTGTCTCTAATGAATTAAGACAAAATGCCATCAAGGTTGGCAAAGACTTAGACAAGATGATAGAAGAGCAGCCAACATTATTAAGTGTAGCGAAATCAGTTACTGTTGATATAGTTGGTCGCACTTTAATGACTTCAACGGATAGCGAACCCATGACGCAAGAAAGCCAATCGGCGGGCGGTTACACTTGGAGCGGTTCGTATCTTGTGCCTGGTGGTGGTTTATTTATTAAAAATAGCGAACTTAAAAGATTAGGACTTCGAAGACAGAAAATAGGAGTTATAGAGATGTATGGGCAAGATTAAAGGTATTTCGGTTATTTTAGTGGAAAAAGTTAAATCATCTGAGGATGAATTTGGAGCAATTGAATATGAAGATAAAAAAATAACCGTGGATAATGTGCTTGTGTATCCATCTACTACTGATGAAGTTGCTAATACAACTAATTTAACGGGCAAGACGGCAAGATATACACTGTGTATTCCTAAAAGTGATATGCACACATGGATTGATGCAGAAGTTGAATTTTTCGGGCGTAAATGGAGAACTATAGGAATACCGCAAGAGTATATCAGCGATTTAGTTCCGGGGCAGTGGAATAAAAAAGTAATGGTAGGAACATATGAGTAAAAAAGTAAAGGTATGGATTGAACCTACAGGGGTATGGGAGCTTATGAAATCGGACATGGTGGTAGAACAGTTAAGAGTGATAGCTGATGAAAAGCTAGCTAATGCTACAGGAAATTATACAACCGCTATACGCAATTCAGGACATCGAAAGTACATAACTATAGCCCCAGCAGACAAACAAACCTATTTTAGAAACTTGCGGGCAAATTATCTAATAAAGGCGGTAGGGATTTAATGATTGAAAAAATCGTACTTGACTATGTGAAGTCAAGAGAAATTGCACAAGCATATATGGAGCGACCAAAGAACCCACCTACTAAGTATTTTATCATCGAAAAAACCAGTGGCGGTAAAAGTAACATGATTGAATATGCCACCATAACAATTCAATCTTATGCCAATTCATTATATGAAGCTGCAAGACTAAACGAACAGTTATGTAAAGAGATGGAAAACATAACAAATGTTCCTAGTGTAATGTCGTGTAGCTTAAATTCAAATTACAACTATACAGATGCGACAACAAAAGAATACAGATATCAAGCAATATTCAATATTCGGATGTTGTAGAAAGGAGATAAAGCAATGCCAAATTCAAAAAACGTAACAGGTGCTAAGCCTAAAGTAGCGGGTGCTATTTACAGAGCACCACTCGGTACAGCACTTCCAACAGATGCAACAACAGCATTAGCTGCTGAATACAAGGACTTAGGATATGTATCGGATGAGGGCATCACCCAGTCAGAGTCAAAAGATAGTTCAAATGTTGTTGCCTTTGGTGGCGATGTCGTGTACATAACGGAAGGCGAACATACGGATACATTCCAGTTTGTATTACTTGAATTTCTAAATAGTGATGTTTTAGAGATGAGATACGGCAAAGACAATGTTACCGGAACACTTGACGAAGGCGTGACAATACAGGTCAATTCTAAGACGAAAGAAAGTGCTATCTATGTAATTGATTTGCTTTTAGATGGAGCAGTGCAGAGGATTGTAATACCTATCGGCAAGATTACGGAGTATGAAGACAGAAGTATCAACAATGAAGATGTACAGAGTGTGGGCGTTACTATTACAGCGTTGCCAGACACAACAGGCAATAAGCACTATGAATACATTAAAAAAGCGTGATAAAGAGGTATAAATGAGTTACAAGGATAAAAAAGACACAGCGTTCATCAGTAACCGCAGTGATATGCTAAAAGGCAAAACACCGAATGGATTTTATTACTCCATTGATAAAAGAGTATTAAAAGATTACAGGCTTATAGAAGCAATGGGTAAAATTAATTCAAAAAATGAATTTGCACAAGCGGAAGCATTAACCAAAATCGTTGAACTTATGATGAGAGACAAAAAAGATACTTTTCTTGAATTTTTGTCAGATGGCGATGGTTTTGTTGATTTTGAAAAAGTGTTCAAAGAAATCACGGCAATATTTAAACAACATTCTGGTGAAGTAAAAAACTCTTAATCCTTGCCAATGCTCTATATTTTTATCACGATGAAGTAATTTGCGATTTAACGGAATATTATCATATTACCGACATGACGGCGTATCCACCTGAGTATGTGGGTACGCTTGTTTTTGGTTTAAGCAATGACAGTAGATATAAAAGAGCAGCGGCAGGGATTAAGGGTACAACTATAGAGATATTAATATCTGTCATGGTTGATAGGCTTAACGATTTAGTATGGCTAAAAACTAAGAACGGACAGAAAGGGCGAAATAGACCTGCATCGATAACGGAAAGTGTCGCATACGGCAAAACAGAAAGTAAGAAGAGTGTAAGAGCTGTGACGCCTGAGGAATTTAAAAAAGAATGGAACAAAATCACACAGAAAGGAGGCAACTAATGGCAGATAGTAAAGGTACAACAATCGGCAAGGCGTATGTTCAAATTGTGCCGTCAGCTAAAGGTATACAGAAGGCCACTACAGCTTTACTGAATAATGAAGGCGTAGCAAAGGCGGGTGATGAAGCTGGTAAGTCGTTCGGTAGAAATTTAGTAGCGACTTTAACCAAAGTAGTTGCCGCTGCAGGTATCGGCAAGATTATAAAAGATACCATCGCCGCAGGTGCTGACTTGCAACAGTCAATCGGTGGTTCACAAAAAATATTCGGCGATTCATTCACTACGATTGAAAAAAATGCAAAGCAAGCATTTAAAACGGCGGGCATGAGCGCTAATGACTACATGGAAAAGGCTAACGCATTAGGTGCAACGATTAAAAAGTCTGTAGGCGGTAATACAGAAGAGGCCGCGCGAATTGTTGATATGGCAATGCGTGACATGTCGGATAATGCCAACACTTTCGGCGGTGATTTGAGTTATATAGGTGAGGTTTACCAATCTATTGCCCGTGGTAACTATGAAATGCTTGACAGCCTAAGCTTAGGATACGCGGGAACTAAGAAAGGATTACAAGACTTAGTAAATGATGCGAATAAATGGAATGAACAGCAGGGTAAGCATACAAGCTATCAAGTGGATAACTATGCGGATATAGTTCAAGCAATTCATGATGTTCAAGTTGCACAAAAAATCAATGGAAAGACAGCGGAAGAAGCGGAAACAACATTCACGGGTTCATTTAATGCTATGAAGTCTGCATGGGAAAATTTCAAAGCCGATTTAGCGTTAGGTAACGATGTAACCGAAGACATAGAAGATTTAAAACACACAGTAAAAACATTCCTTGTGGACAACTTAATCCCCATGGTTAAAAACGTATTAACCGGAATATGGGATGTGCTCCCTTTTGAATTTAAAGCGGCAATTGCAAGTATAGCCACCTATATAGTTGCATCAAAGATAGTAACCTTGTTTATGGGAATTACTAAGGCGATAGGCGGTATTAAAACAGCTATTAATGGACTGGGGGAAGCTTTTAATCTTCTTGCAGCGAATCCAATCGTAGCATTAATCGCAGGTATCGCAGCGTTAGCCGTTGCACTGATTACACTATGGAATACGAATGAGGACTTTCGCGACGCAGTTATTGCAATTTGGCAAGGTTTTTGCACCGTTATGCAAACAATATGGGACGGGATAGTATTAACGGTTACAACAATCTGGGAAACAATTAAAACAATATTTACTACAGCGTGGGACGCTATCAAATTGGTATGGGATACGGTGGTGGCCTTCTTTCAAGGTGTATGGGACGGTATAGTTAATGCATTCTCTGTAACTGTCACATTCTTTACTGATACATTTACGAACGCATGGAATGGTATTGTTACTGTATGGAATGTTGCAGTCAGCTTCTTTCAGGGTATATGGAACGGAATAACCAACGCATTCGGTGCAACGGTTAATTGGTTTACCAATATATTCAACACAGCTTGGAACAGCATTAAGAGTATATGGAGCGGTGTAGGCTCATTCTTCCAGGGCGTATGGCAAACAATATGCAACATCTTTTCAACAATCGGCGTAACTGTAGCCAATGCGGTACAGGACGCAATAAAAGGTGGTGTTAATGGCATTTTGTGGTTGGTTGAAAATGCATTAAATACACCCATTAGATTGTTAAATGGTGCTATTGACATCATTAACTACATTCCAGGTGTTGATATTCCACATATTTCAGAATTGCAACTTCCAAGACTTGCCAAGGGTGGTATTTTAGACCAAGGGGCAAGAACTGTAATAGCGGGTGAGGATGGCGCAGAGGCTATTGTGCCGTTAGAGCGTAACACTGAATGGATTAAACGAGTGGCAAATGAATTCAGCACACAGACAGGCACATCTATAACCGATTCAGAAAGCTATGATAAGAAGATAGATAAAATTATAGAATTACTGTTTATGCTAACCAGTGCAGACCCAACAATAGTATTAGATACTGGCGTGGTTGCTGGTGCCATAGATAGGCGAATGGGCAGAATGCAGAGTGTGAGAGGTAGAGGATGATTATTAATTATCAAAAAAACGGAATCCAGTTCAATGATAAGCATTCAATAGACGATTGGCATTTAGTAACCACGGGCATCAAGATAGGCACGCCTGAAATAAAGACTAACTACATTGATATACCTGGATCGAATGGAAGCCTTGATTTAACGGAGTTTAACAGCGAAGTAAATTATCACAACAGAGAGATAGAATTTACATTTTTTTACGAAGACGAAGATTATAAAGGACATTCCAACAGTATTTTAATGGAGCAGACACTACGCTCGTATCTTCATGGACGAGAAATGGATGTTGTGTTGGATAGCGATAAGTCTTTCTTTTGGAGAGGCCGCACAAGCGTCAGCAATTTTGAAATGTATAACGGATATGCGCTAATAACGATTACCTTGAACGCTGAGCCTTATAAATACGATGTGACTTTTAACAACGATAAATGGCTATGGAATCCTTTCGACTTCGAAACTGGAATTATAAACATCACAAAATACGAAATAAACGGGACGCGAACAATTGAACTGTTAAATAGGTCAATGCCGACAAGCCCAGTTATAACAGCAAGCAACGCCATGAAAGTTAAATATAAATCCACATTGTACGATGTGCTGAAAGGTACTGCTAAATTGTATGACATAAGATTACAAGAGGGTTCGAACGAATTAACATTCATAGGCAATGGTACAGTTGAAATAACCTATCAGGGGGGTGTGTTATGAAATACAAGATTGATGTTGATGGCAAAGCCCTATATAGAAATGTGGATGAATTAAATCTTCTTAATCCACAATTAAATTTAGAAGATAATAACTCAGGTAGCTTAACCTTTAAAATGCCTTCAAATCATCCAAGGTATGACGATATTAAGCTGATGAAATCGGAAGTCATTGTATATCGAGATGATAAAGAGATATGGCGAGGTAGACCTATTCTTGTTACGGAAGATTTTTATAAAAACAAATCCGTTGAGTGTGAGGGAGAACTTGCATATCTCAATGATGTAATACAGGCACAAAAAGAATATAAAAACTATACCCCGGATGGGTTCTTACGAGCGTTAATAACTGAATATAACAAGCGTTGTGACAAAGATAGGCGGTTCCATGTTGGTGAAGTAACAGTAATTGATAAGAATGACAGCATCCTAAGATATACAAACTGGGACAATACTCTTGAATGTATTAACGATAAACTAATCAAACAGTTTGGCGGACATTTAAGGATACGACATGTAGGCAATATAAGATATCTAGACTACTTGCAAGGTTGGACGGGTATAAACTCTCAAACTATTAGATTTGGTGTAAATATAGTCGACTTTTCAACTAATTATGATGTTACAGATATAGCAACGGCAATAATTCCATTAGGAGCAAGGCAAGAGAAAAAGACAATTGAAGCATTAGAGGAATATCTAACGATAAAAAGCGTAAATAGTGGCAGTGTATATTTATCAAATACCAACGCCGTCAAAGAATTTGGATGGATTGAAAAGGTAATAAAGTGGGATGATGTAACCTTGCCAAGCAATTTAAAAGCTAAGGCCGAAAAGTATCTAACCGATTATCAATTTGACACAATGCAACTTGAGCTAACAGCTGTTGACCTTGCTAACATGGATGTTAATTATGAAGGTATCGAGCTATTACAAGAAGTTCAAGTTAAATCAACCCCACACGGGTTAGATAAGTTGTTTCCGGTTACAAAAATGCAATTATGCCTTGATAACCCAGCTAATGACAAGTTAACACTAGGTGTTGAGCAGTCCAAAAGTTTAACCGCTAAAAACTCCGAAGCAACATCAGAAATTAACAAGCGACTTGATGAAACAGCGACTATAAGCAGTGTAAAAAAGGAAGCTGTAGCAGTTGCCACCGATTTAATTAAAAACGGCGTAGAGGGTGGTTATGTCTTAACCACTGAAAATGAAATCCTTGTTATGAATAATAAGGATAAAGATAAAGCTTCTAAGGTGTGGCGATTTAATCAGAATGGAATAGGTTACTCAAAAACGGGCTATAACGGCACATATGGCACAGCTATTACTATGAACGGGCAAATTGTAGCGGATTATGTGACAACGGGTACAATGTCAGCCGACAGAATAAAGGGCGGTACATTAACACTTGGCGGTAGTGGGTACAACGTGAACGGAAAGCTTACCGTACTTAATTCATCAAATAGAGCAATTGCAACAATTGATAACAATGGGGTAAAGGCAGAACGCGGCTCTATTTCAGGATGGGAAATGTCGCAAAACTATTTAGAGCATGGTTCAACAATTCAAGATTGCACAGTGCGTTTAGGGGGGTCTGTTCGAACAACCGGAACGAACTATGTACGTGATTGCTGTATAGGAGTTGTAAACAATAAAAAGAATGAATATCCATGGATAATAGATGCGTATGGCTTTGCAAATGGACTTATTATAGACAACAGCACAAAAGTGAATATAGGTTCGGATAGGTTGGAGAATACTGTCTATCTTAGTGAGTACATTAGAGGAGTAATTAATGGCAAATATTGAACAAGAATTAGAAGCGTTTAAAAGTGCAAGATATGGCGAAGATGTAAGAGATAGCATGATATCTGCTATCACTAAAATTAATAATAATGTGATTGACGATACGGCAAGCGCTAAGGCTTACGCTGATAATGCTAAGGACAGCTTGAAAAATGCAAAAACTGCTGAAAGCAATGTTGTAAATATAAATAACACATTACAATCAGTGGTTGATAGTGCGCATGAGATAATGACTAATACATCAGATGCGGAAGCCTTAAGAGTGGAAGCGGAAAAAGGCAGAGTGGAAGCAGAAAACCGCCGAGAGGACACAGAGAAAAGCTATGTAGCACAAGCTAAGGATTACATGGAACAAACTAAGTCATACGCTACATCTAACTACGTAACAGAAGCGCAATCATGGGCGGTAGGCGGTACTAATACCCGACCTAATGAGGATAAAAACAACGCTAAATACTGGGCATCACAAGCTGCCGAAATAGCGGGCGGAAATTCGGTATTATCGTTTAATGGCAGAACTGGCATAGTTGAGCCAACAAGCGGCGATTACTCAGCTGTACAGATTACATACGGCACTGATAGCAATGTAAACGCTGAATTAACCAGTATTAACGATGAAATTACAACCGATAAAAACGATATATCAAGCATTAAAACAAAACTTGACACCTTGCTAACACGCTTGACAAGCCTTGAAAATAAGTGTCCATACGAAATAGGCGACATTTTAATAACTGGAAATTCAACAAACCCAAGTACACGCTATTCGGGCACAACATGGAAGCAGATTACAGGTAAATTTATTATCGGTGCTGATAGCACTTATACAGTTGATAGTACTGGTGGTAGTGCCACTGTCACTTTAAAACAAAGCGACTTACCGAATGTCAGGTTACACATTGAAAAGACGAGCGGAGGATACAACTTGCATTCATCCTCACAGTCGCCAAATTGGGCATCAGGGCAAGCGTATGCTACATGGTTAGGTAGTGGTGCTGAGCAACTTGTCACGACATCGTTAAATGGCGGTGTTACGCAAACATCTATAGACAACATCCCACCATACATAGCTAAATATATTTGGGTAAGAACAGCATAAGGAGGTAACACAATGGAAACATTAAATATAGCAACATTCACAACAATAATAGCGTTATGTTATTTCATAGGATTTATAGCAAAACAAATACCAGCAATTAAGAATAATTACATCCCGTTAATCGTAGGAGCAAGCGGGGCGATATTAGGTGTTATCGGATACTTTACAATCCCAGACTATCCAGCTAGTGATTTATTAACTGCTATATCTGTAGGCGTTGCAAGCGGATTAACATCAACAGGAATTGACCAGCTTGTAAAAAGAACAGCAGAGAAAGGATGATTAAAGTTGGAAACAATCATCATTGCGATAGTAACAGCCATAGCGGGCGTATTAGGCAGTAACGGAATATGGGCATATTTCTCACAAAAAAGCAATAAAAATAGCATTGAAAGAAAAGCCTTAATGGGTTTAATCCACAATCGAATATGTGAATTGTGTGAAAAATATATTGCTAGAGGTTACATCTTAGAATGGGAATATGAGGACTTAATTAGCTACATGTATCAGTCTTATAAAACGTTAGGAGGAAATGGTACAGCGGAGAAGTTAGTTAAGGAAGTTGAGAAGCTACCGATTTATTTTGACGAGAAAGGAGCGACAAATGGCAATTTATAATGTACATGCAGGACATAACTTTAAAGTCCCAGGTGCATCGGGTATATTTTCAGAGACTGAAGAAGATAGAAAAGTAAAGGATGCGGTTATTTCAAAGCTTAGACAACTGGGGAACACTGTATATGACTGTACAGATAATGACGGTGTGACACAGTCGCAGAATTTAACTAACATTGTGAGAAATTGCAATGCTCACAATGTAGATTTAGATATATCCATTCATTTTAATGCGAGTGATGGCAATGGACATGGTACAGAAGTATATCTATATGGCAATGGCAAACACAGAGAAGCAGGCGAGCGAATTGTTGAGGAAATTGCCAAATTAGGATTTAGAAACAGGGGAGTAAAAGACGGCTCAAGACTGTATGTTGTAACTAACACTAAGGCATTAGCATTGTTAATTGAATGTTGTTTTTGCGACAATGCAGAGGATGCAAAGCTATATAATGCAGAATCAATGGCTAATGCAATTGTAAGGGGTATTACAGGGCAGACAGCACAGTCTACACAGCCAACAAAAACACCGACAAACGGCAGGCATGAAATTGTAGTTGAATGTACCGCAGATGTGTTAAACAGAAGAAAAGAGCCATCTCTAAATGCTGAAATAGTCGGTAAAGAGAATAAAGGATATCAGAACAAAATTGTAGAAAAAAGATATAATGATGGTATGTGGTGGTTTAAGGATGTTGCAGGGTACTGGATTAGTTCAAATTATTGCAAGGATGTAATATACACATGTAAGGTAAACGAACTGAACCGCCGTTCTAAACCGTCATTAAATTCTGATGTTGTAGGGGTAGACCACAATGGCAGCGCTCATAGAATAAAGCAATATAAAGTTGCTGATGGCATTAAATGGGCACAGGATATTGCTGGCTACTGGTTCAGCACAGTGGATAGATATATGAGTAAATCTTTACAGAGTTGTAAGGTTAATTTATAAAATCAGAGAAATAAAAAAAAAGACCAGTTTATCATTAAGATAAATTGGTCTCTTTTTATTTATGACTAAATTATAGCGATTTACGTAAAAATTAGGGCCATGCATTTGCACAACCCTTATAAAATGTATTACCATTTTTTCGTGTAATTGCAATATACTATTTATCTATACCAATTGTCAATTATATTTTCTAAAAATTTAAAATTAGCTAATATCAAAT